>ENA-OWPP01001515-OWPP01001515.1-human-gut-metagenome-genome-assembly--contig:-NODE-1515-length-19323-cov-8.465435_pt1 | contig 19323 bp, 20 predicted proteins | sample MGYA00248265_ERZ651848 | MGnify/ENA primary metagenome ERZ651848 (study PRJEB26924, sample SAMEA4378233) | human gut metagenome | biome: human gut; feature: human-associated habitat; material: faeces...
GGTGAAGCCACCCTCGGTATCCAGAAGCTCGTCATCAGACAGATACGCCATGACCTCACCTCTTTCAAAAAATATTTTGTGCTTTTTAAAAAAATGGTTCCGCTTTACACCCCGGATTTCTCCTATTAGTGAAAGGTAATCTAAAATCAGATTACTTTTTTCGGAACTACAACAACATTATACAGCGACTGCGCCGGAAGCGCAAGAAAGAGAGGTTCTATGGTAAAAAACGGCACCCAGGATTTTCTTTCGGAAGGGAGTGAGCAGTAATGACATGGTTTGAGCTGATAAAACAAGTTGTCCGAGTTCCGGAGGCTGCGGTCTATTATGGGCTGCAAGTCAGTCGAAACGGCATGGTCTGTTGTCCGTTCCATAATGACCGACACCCCAGCATGAAACTGAACGAGCGTTATTTTTACTGCTTCGGCTGCGGAGTAACCGGTGATGTGATTGACCTTGTGGCGAGGTTATTTGACCTGAGCAGTTACGAGGCAGCGCAGAAGCTGGCTTATGACTTCGGGATTGACCCGGACAAACCACCGGCAGCAATCGCTCTGCCCAAACCGGAACGTCCTCTGCTGAAAGCATACCGGCAGGAGGAAGTGCGCTGCCTGCGGGTATTGTGCGATTATCTGCATCTTCTGGAAAGCTGGAAGGTGCAGCACACACCCAAGACACCGGAAGATGTTCTGGATGACCGGTTTGTGGAAGCCTGCCAGATGCTGGACTATGTGGAGTATCTGGCAGATTTGCTCATTGCCGCCGAGCTGGAACAACGGGTAAAAATCGTAGAAATGCTGAACAAGGATGGTCTGATCACAGGTTTGGAGGAACGGCTGGAGAGTTTGGAAAAGGAGGAACAGAGAGATGAAAAAGAACAAGCAGCCTGACGGGATGCCCGTCTGGTTCGATGGCAAAAGCATCAACGAAGCCCTGTTTTGTGATGAGTTCTTGCAGACGCACAAGATCATCTTCACAAGTGGGGCTTTTTTCACGCCAGAAGGCCGTGTGACCGATGAACTGCCCCTGCGGGGAGAGATTTTTGAGGAGCTGAAATGCTGTGCGGTCAGCAACATTCCCCGCAAAATCAGCAACATTGTGGAACTGATGAAACTGGCGGCGCTGGAGGAGGATTTTCCCCCGGAACCGGACCGGATTCATCTTTCCAACGGGACACTCTTTCTGGACGGGACCTTTGTGGAGGGAAAGCCCAAAATTGTCCGCAATCGTTTCCCTGTGGCCTACAACCCCAACGCCCCGAAACCTGTTCTATGGCTGAAATTTCTGGATGGGCTGCTCTATCCGGAGGACATCCCCACCTTGCAGGAATATATCGGTTACTGCCTGATTCCCAGCAACAAGGGACAGCGAATGATGGTGATTAAGGGCAACGGCGGTGAGGGCAAGTCGCAGATCGGCGCTGTGCTGGGAGCTTTGTTCGGCTCCAACATGAAGGACGGCAGCATAGGGAAAATATCCGAGAACCGATTTGCCCGTGCGGATTTGGAACATATCCTCCTGTGCGTGGATGACGATATGCGGATGGAGGCCCTGCGCCAGACCAACTATGTAAAATCCATCGTCACCGCCCAGGGCAAGATGGATTTGGAGCGCAAGGGCAAGCAGAGCTATCAGGGCTGGATGTGCGCCCGGCTGCTGGCCTTCTCCAACGGGGATTTACAGGCGTTGTTTGATCGGAGCGACGGATTTTACCGCCGCCAGCAGGTGCTGACCACAAAAGAAAAGCCTGCTGGCCGTATAGATGATCCCGATCTTGCGGAGAAGATGAAAGCCGAGGTGGAGGGCATTCTGCTGTGGGCTTTTGAGGGATTGCAGCGGCTGGCCGCCAACAATTTCAAGTTCACCGAGAGCCAGCGCACAAAAGACAATCGGGAGGCCGTCAAGCGGGACAACAACAATATTTTTGATTTCCTGGACTCGGACGGGTATATCCACCTGAAAGCCGACGCTTCTGCCAGCTCCAAAGAGCTGTACGAGGCATACCAGATCTACTGTGCCGAAAATAGCCTGACCGCCCTGAAGCCCCGCAGCTTCAGCGAAGCCCTGATTGCCTGCCAGAACCGCTACAATCTGGAATACTGCAACAATGTGACCAATGCTGCCGGACGGCGAGTGCGCGGCTTTCTGGGCATCGAGGTGCTGGTGAGAAATAATATGTCGGTGTTTTCAGGCGATTCGATGCGTACGTACGTACCGGAAGATGTACCGGAGGAATGGCGGCGCTAATATCGGGGAGCGGACGCTGTACGTACGTACACTTTGATTGACCGTTGTTCGCCCTTTTATAGCAATTCAGCGGTTATGGGTCAAAATTACCAACAAAAATGGAGGGATAAATTAAGGCAAGTGAGAATCGGAAAGTATTTGACGGTTAGAAGAAATCATTTTGAGAAACCGTGTTTCTCGTCCCGGTGAACCGGGTGCATGGAATCATGGGAAAATGCACGGTTTTAAGCCAAGTCACACGGAACGGGAAAGTTCAAAGGTGCGGCTTATGGACAGGACATCACACCGGCAATTTTGAACGGATTTGGTGACAAGGGAATTTTTTACGAACCAGCGAAGCGGTTATGCCAGAGGGCGTGCCAGCTTCGCTTTTTTATCAAGTAAATTTAGGAGGATTTTTGATGATGACGGTACGCAACGAGATTAAGGCACAGATCGTCCGGGCGGGATACACCATGCAGGAGGTAGTTGACCGGCTCCATGAAGAATACGGCTGGTCGGATAGTGTTTCCAACCTGTCGGCCAAGCTCCAGCGGGAATCTATTCGCTACAAGGAGGTCGTGGAGCTGGCCGATGTGCTGGGCTATGAACTGGTCTGGCAGAAACGGAGGGATAACGTATGAGCAAGCCGCAATATGCCATTCTTCGATTTGCCAAGTACAAAGGGCCGGAGATTGGGAACATTGAAGCCCACAACGAGCGCACCAAAGAGAAATATGCCAGCAACCCCGATGTGGACATCAGTAGGAGCCAGTACAATTTCCATTTGATCGAGCCGCAGCGAAAATATCGTGCGGAGGCAGAGCGGCAGATCAAAGAAGCCGGTTGCCGTACCCGGTCAGACAGTGTTCGGGTAGTGGAAGCCCTGGTAACTGCCACACCGGAGTTCTTTCAGGGAAAGAAAAAATCCGAGATCAGAGCCTATTTTCAAGAGGCGCTGACCTTTCTCCAGCAAAACCAAGCCTCCAAAACAATCATATCTGCTGTGGTGCATATGGACGAGAAAACGCCCCATATGCACCTTTCTTTTGTCCCGCTGACTGCGGATGGCAGGCTCAGCGCCAAGGAGATCGTGGGAAATAAGAAAAAGCTGACCCAGTGGCAGGACAAGTTCTGGGAACACATGGTGCGAAAATATCCCGACCTGGAGCGTGGGGAAAGTGCCAGCCAGACTGGACATGACCACATCCCGCCCAGAGTGTTCAAAGAGATGACCCGACTGACCAAGCAAAAAGCCAAGCTGGAGGAGCTGTTGTCCGGCATTGGAGCCTTTAACGCAAAAAGCAGAGCTGCCGAGATTGCAGCTCTGCTGGACAAGTATATCCCGGCTGTGGAGCAGATGCACAGCACCATCAAGAAGTATCAGGTGGCATTTACGGAAACCACCGTGGAGAACAAAAAGCTGAAACAGGAGAACGCTCAGCTGGAGCATTCCCTGGAAAAAGCAACCCAGGAAAGCACTTTGAAGCAACTGGCCGATGCCAAGCTGCGGCGGGACTATGCTGACGCTGTGGCTGTACTGGATCGCATTCCAAAAGAAGTGCTGGCGGAGTATATGCACAAACCGGACAGACGGAGGATGAATGCCTATGATAGATGAGTGGAACGGCTTTGCCGTTTTACTGGCAAATATGATTGAAAAATATGCTGGGGAGCTGGACTTGGATTCTTTGCCTGATCCGGTGTTTCCCGAGGATAAATCCGCAAACCACAACACAAGCAAAAAAGTTTACAATGAAAATATTGAATTGCAAAAAGCAGCATGATACAATAATCGTGAGATAAGTGTCCAAACAAGTTTTCCAAGGGTAGAAATGCTTCCCTTGGAAAATACATAAGGAACTGTTGAGCAGTATAAGCGAGGGAGGACCATGGCGAAAGAAAATATAAAAGTTTATACCTATACGCGAGTGTCTACCGCCATGCAGATTGACGGCTACTCGCTGGATGCCCAGAAATCCCGCATGAAAGCCTTTGCAGAATTTAATGATTATGAAATTGCTCACGAATATGAGGATGCAGGAAAATCCGGTAAATCGATTGAAGGCCGTACGCAATTTAACCAGATGATGGAGGACATCAAAACCGGCAAGGACGGCGTTTCCTTTGTTCTGGTATTCAAGCTGTCCCGTTTTGGCAGAAATGCGGCGGATGTCCTTTCCACCTTGCAGGTCATGCAGGATTTTGGCGTCAACCTGATCTGTGTGGAGGATGGTATTGATTCCTCCAAAGATGCGGGAAAGCTGATGATTTCCGTCCTATCGGCAGTGGCGGAAATTGAGCGTGAAAACATCCGTGTCCAAACCATGGAAGGTCGTATCCAAAAGGCCAGAGAGGGCAAGTGGAACGGCGGCTTTGCCCCCTACGGCTATAAACTGGTGGATGGCAAGCTGGAAATCAACGAGGAGGAAGCTCCGGCGATTCGCACCATCTATGAGCAGTATGTTACAACCGATTCCGGCGCAAATGGAATTGCAAAATATCTTGAAAACCATGGGATCAGCAAAGTCCAGCGCCAGAACGGGAAAAACCCTCTTTTTGATGCCCGTCTGATCCGCATGATTCTGAAAAATCCGGTTTACTGCGGTAAGATTGCCTATGGCAGGCGAAAAACCGAAAAGGTGCATGGAACCAGAAATGAGTACCGTTTGGTAGAACAAGAAAACTTTTTGTTGGTGGATGGTCTGCATGAGGCCATTATCCCCGAGGATGTATGGCAGGCAGCACAGGTCAAGTTGGCTGCTCAAGCCAAACGGTATGAACACGTCAACAAAGGGAAAAACGAATGCACTCACCTGTTGTCCGGCATTGTAAAGTGTCCCGTATGCGGTGTTGGAATGTATGGTAATAAGTGCGTGAAACGGAAAGCGGACGGCAGCAAATACAAGGATTTCTACTACTATGGCTGCAAACATCGCTCTATGACCCGTGGGCATAAATGCGATTACAAGAAGCAAATTCGGAAAGAGTTGCTGGACGATGCTGTGGCGGAGGTAATCTGTAAGCTAGTCAGCAATCCCAAATTTGCGGCGATGATGCAGGAAAAGATCAACATGAAAGTCGATACCACGGCGATTGAGCAGGAAATCAGTAACTATGAAAAACAGCTTCGTCAGGCTTATTCCACCAAATCCAAGCTAATTGAAGAAATCGACTCTCTTGACCCAGACGACCGGCATTACGGCAGGCGGAAATCAGACCTTGATGATCGGCTCTATGGGATGTATGATAAGATTGAAGAATTGGAGTCTCTGCTGATTGCAGCCAGAGCCAAGAAACAGACCATTGAGGCAGAAAAGCTGACCGGCGATAATATCTACAAGGTTCTAGTTTACTTCGATCAACTCTATGGAAAGATGAACGACAGAGAGAAACGGCAGCTGATTGAGGAACTGATCTCTGAAATTCAGATTTACCCGGAGCGTCAGCCCAATGGCCAGTGGCTGAAATCCATCAAGTTCCGGTTGCCTATCATCGAGGAAGATATGAATATCAGTTTGGACAACGAACAGCAAGTTGAGACAGTAGTATTGATGTCAAAAGTCAAAGAATAAGATAGCGAAAAAGTGTAGAAAACAAGGGATTTCCGGGAGTCGGGGCTTGTCAGAGGACAGGTTCGGGTTTCCGGATTTTTTCATTTTACAGGTAAGTGGGAACTGGTCTACTGTGGAAAATGACAGAGAGTTGAGTGGATAGGATAGATATTGGGTATGTTGTGGAGACAGGATGGATAAATGGTATGTGGAGTTGACAGGATTGACATTTGAAGAAAAATAAGGGAAACGGCCTCTTGGATGGATATGAGGCTCTGTTTGTACGAAGATGTTTTCAGAAATGTATAGGTAGTCATTGGCATACTCTCTTACTGGCTTGCGTACCATAAATTGATACAATGCACCCAAATTGCGTGAATGGGTGCATTTCAAATTTACATATAAAGTTTTTGTTTTCGCTCCTGCGGTTAGCAGGGGCTTTTTTTAATGACAAAAGAAAAGCACATCTTTCCCAGTGTGGGAGCGATGTGCTTCAAATAGCATCCATTAGTTCAAGAAGGATTTGCTTTTGCCTATCTGTCAGGGTACTCCATTTTGAAAAGAGTTTCTGTTGCTCTTCAGTCAATCGCGATTCTTCACCCTCGGCAAAGAACTGGGCCAGTGTGATGCCAAATGCCCTGCATACTGCCTCCAAAGTTGGCAGCGTGGGTGCGTTATTCCTGTTGAACATATTTGTAACGGTGGAATGGGAAAGGTTTGCCTCCTTTGCCAGCCGATAGTCCGTCCAGTTCCGTTCCTCCATCAGTTCTCTGATTCGTTTCTGCGCATCCATATCATCACCTACCTATCTGTATCTATTCTAAGTCCCAGAAAGGTGGTATAATAGTCACAATCGGTAGCTACCATATTTCCTAAAAGGGGCTTATGCAGTTATAGTATTGTAGATGATGGAAATACTATTCATAAAAGACTGGAGGCAGGATAATGCAGGAGCATATTTTTGAGAGAATGGCACGGGAGAGAAACATTTCAGTTGAGGAAATGCGAGCGATTATTTCTAAAAGGATTGAGCAGGGCTGGAATAGTAACGATCCGGTCAAAAGAGAGCAATGGAGAAAAATTCCCTGTGCCGGAGAGATGCCAACGCCGGATGAATGGTTGCGGTACGCAGTTGAAAGGATTAAAGATGATGGCCAGGAAGGTTTATTACGGAAATATTTGATTTGGTAGTTACATTTTGAATACTATACATTAGATTGTAGAGATGCGCCATCTCATGCAGGAGCGTGGCTGCCAGCTCGAAGATGGGCCGGTCAAGGTACTCGGCACAGAGAGTGATTTCCCGATATTTCTCTCCGCTGGCGTTCCATATCTCGTTGATACTGCACCAGCCATAAGCCCCGCGCCCTCCGTCCGGCGATACAGTGATGGCCGGGCGGCTCAACTCGCCCTCGTAAAAATGCTCGTTGAACAGGTCGAACATCTCCTCGGTTTTTCTTACGATTTCAGATATTTGCAGCATGATTGCGTCCTCCTTAAAGATATGTTTTATTTCTGTGAGTGACAGCTTACACACCACCGGTCAAAAAGCAAGCTCTAAAGGACTTAAAACATATCTTTTTCACCGAGAACAGGAAAAGCCCCGCCGAAGCGGGGCTAATCAAAACAGCAAATTAGGATTTATCGCACTCCTGTCAGGATAAAATTCATTAACTGTTCTACATCATCAAAATCATCATAATCTCCGTTTATGCCATTTCTGTGATATACAATCCCGTTTTTCTCATTTCTCTCTAAACAGTCCAAGAGCTTTTCTTCTCCATACTTTTTCGCAAATAAGGTAAATGCGTACGGTTTGATTTTGCTTAATAGTCCTTTCCTGCAATTTTCTTCACACTCATAACAGTGTGTCAGTCCTTTTGCAATCGAACATTTTTTATTCTCACAAATATCATTATCTGGACAACCGTTTGAGCCACAGCCGTTACAATCAGCTTTCTCTGTGCATAAGCAACACGCAAGGCCACATCTGGCAATTCCTAATTCTCGTTTCATGTGATCCCTCCAACTTCCAATTTGTTTTTCTGATTATAGCATATCGAGCTACAAAAGGGAAGCATGTTATAACCCAAGAAAGCCCCCGCCGAAGCGGGGCCTTCTCGATTTATTCTGCAGCAATGAAGCCTTGTTCTTTCAGACTTTCGATCAGCGCTGGATTCTCCGGGCCGGTCAAGGTTCCTTCTTTGTCAATGTTATAGCTTCCTACTGCGAAAGCGTATGTCGGCGCTCTCAGATATTCCGGCTTTGCGCCAATGAAGTCGCCTACTGCTGCCACCAGCTCCTTGCGACGCACACCTGTCACATTATAGGCCGCTTCGATGCCTTCCGGCTCATTTCCCACCGTGATAGGCTCACCGGGATCTTCCGCCGGGATTTCGTCGGTTTGTGGGCTTTCTTGCAGCGCGGTCTCTATTTCCGGCTCGGCAGCCTCCACGGCCATAACCTCTGTGCTTTCCTGTGCGGCGGCTTTGGCTGCGGCCTTCGCCGCTCGGCTTACTCTGGTGCGGGCCTCCGGGAATATCTCCGGCAGTGCGCCTTCCTCATAGTGGATTTCAAAGGTGATCTTCCCATCCATGTGTACGTTGAAATGGAAGTCGGTCATTTCCACCTCTTTCAGTGCGTCCGGCAGCTCGATGTTCTTATACCGCTTGACTTCCTCGCCGTTTACCATAAGGCAAACCGGAACCGCGTCCCTCAGTTTCGCTGTGATTTTTCCTGTTTTCATTATCATTTCCACCTTTCATTTTGTGCTGGGGCTGTTGCCTTGTGTGAGTCACAGCTTACACACCACGGGTGAAAAATCAAGGCCTTTTTTGAAAAAGGTATTGACAATTCACGCTGTCGTGCATATAATAACATATAGACATTTATCTATGGAGGTGATCGAAAGAGATGGAAGAAAAAAGAATTGCGGCAATTTTCAAAGCGTTTTGTGATGAAAATCGCATTAGGATTATAAAACTGCTGCGTTCAGGTGAAAAATGCGCCTGCAAGCTGTTGGAAGAAATCAATGTCACACAGCCTACGCTTTCCCACCATATGAAAATTCTTTGTGACGCTGAAATAGTTGTCGGGCGCAAAGAGGGAAAATGGACACACTATTCTATTTCAGAAAAAGGTGTGGAGCAGGCAAAAGAATGTTTGCGGCAGTTGACAACACTTGATGTTGAAAGCGAAAATAAGTCGTGCTGTGAAAAGTGAGGAAGTTTATTTGAATGCTTTTCCGCACGACTTATATTCGGAATATTAAATCGTCATATTTCAATATGACTATATGAAAGGAGCTTTTTATGGAGGCACTAAAAACAATTTGGGACTTTTTTCAAAATGAAGTCCTCGGTATGAACTGGCTGAATCGTCTCATTGAAACAATTTTGAACGCTTGCGGTTTAGATACCACGGGCAAAATAGGAGCGAGTATTCAGTTTTTCATCTATGATACCATAAAAATTATGGTACTGATTGGCGTTTTGATTTTGATTATCTCGTATATTCAAAGTTATTTCCCGCCCGAAAGAGCTAAAAAGATACTCGGCAGATTTCACGGAATATGGGCGAATATCATCGCCGCTCTGCTCGGTACGGTAACACCGTTTTGCTCGTGTTCTTCCATTCCGTTGTTTATCGGGTTTACAAGCGCAGGTTTGCCGCTTGGCGTTACATTCTCCTTTTTGATTTCTTCGCCGATGGTTGACCTCGGAAGCCTTGTCTTACTGATGAGTATTTTCGGCTGGAAAGTTGCTGTTTTATATGTAATATTCGGTTTGGTAATCGCTGTGGCTGGCGGAACGCTAATTGAAAAGTTGCACCTCGATAATCAAGTGGAAGAATATATCCGAAACGGTCACTCAATTGATGTTCCGCAGGAGGAGCTGCATTTCAAAGACCGTATGAAATTTGCGTGGGAACAGGTTGTTGAAACCGCTAAAAAGGTTGCTCCTTATGTTCTGATTGGCGTGGGCATTGGTGCTTTCATTCACAACTGGATTCCTGAAGAATTTATTGTCAAAGCACTTGGCGAAAATAATCCGTTTGGCGTAATTCTTGCTACGATAGTAGGTATTCCGATATATGCGGATATTTTCGGTACAATCCCGATTGCAGAAGCCCTGCTTGCTACAATCATGTTACCGCTTTTCAGCGGCTCGTACCTAAGCTACAATGAGGGGGTAATCGGCCTTACCACGCCCTGCATGAGCTTTCACGCTCGGAGTCGCAAACTGTAAGCCGACCCTCTCATTGCGGCGTTCGATTTACGCAGGTTGAATCATCGGAGTTTTCCGTACATTCGGGTAACTAAGCAAGCTGAATCGGTAATGAGCCGGGGCGGTAGCCGGTTGCAAATCTTTCGCTGGAGGTACGCCTATGGAGCACAGAATCATTACAGCCGTTGGGATTGACGTTTCCAAGTACAAAAGCATGGTGGCGGTGCGCCGTCCAGGAGGCGAGGTAGTCATGGAGCCGTTTGAAGTACAGCACACTGCGGCTGGCATAGCTGGCCTGGTCAGTAAACTCGCCGCCCTGGATGGAGAAGTCCACGTGGTAATGGAGCACACGGGGATGTATTGGCGGCCTGTAGCTATGGCGCTGAAGCAGGTCGGCTTCTTCGTCAGTGTGGTCAATGCCATACTCATTCATCGTTTCAGCGACAATTCGCTCCGCAAGGTCAAGACGGACAAGGCCGACGCCATGAAGATAGCTAACTATGCGCTTGCCTACTGGCAGGATTTGCGGGATTACTCCGAAACAGACGAGACGCGCCAGCTCCTCGAGGTACAGTGCAGGCTGTATGAGCGCACAATTAAGACAGCCAAATCCCTGAGGAATTCACTTATCTCCATCCTCGATCAGACCTTTCCCGGAGCCAACAATTTCTTTCCTACCAGTTACCGCAACGCGAAAGGCCACTACAAGTGGGTAGATTTCGTGCGGCGTTTCTGGCATAAAGACAACGTGGCGGCAGTTTCCATCCAATCGTTCTCTGAATCCTTCCGCAAGTGGTGCAAGAGAACAGGATACCACTACAGACAGGCAGATGCCGAGAGAATACATCGGCACGCCCGGGAATCCGTCGCCACGTTCAAGAAGAACGATAGCACAAAGCTGCTCATAACGCAAGCAGTAGACAGCTTGAACGCCGTGTACGAGGCCGCAGAAGCGCTCAGGGGCGAGATGTACAGGCTTGCTTCGCTGCTGCCTGAGTTCGACGTCGTAATGAATATGCAAGGAGCTGGACCGATTACAGGGCCGCAGATAATGGCTGAGATTGGCGATGTGAGGCGTTTCACGCACAAAGGTGCTTTGGTAGCTTTTGCTGGCGTTGATGCGCCTCCGTTTCAGTCTGGTACGTTTGACTCTAAGAACCGGCACGTTTCAAAGCGCGGATCGCCGCATTTACGGGCTGCACTGTTCCGAGTATGCTCCGTTATATTGCAGTGCAAGGACGAGGGAAACGCCGTGTACGCCTTCATGGATCGGAAGCGAGCCGAGGGAAAGCACTACTATGTCTACATGGTTGCCGGAGCTGCGAAGTTCCTGCGCATCTACTACGCCCGCGTGAAAGAGTGCCTCGCGGCAGCATAAGGGTCTGAGATAAATGCTCAGGCCGGCGAGAAAATTCTCGCCGGCCTGCTTTGCCATGCCGTTTTTGCGGTGGTTACGGAAAGTTTCATTTTGGGGGTTGACACAGTTTTGCAGGTTTGCGAGGTTTTATTGCTCTACTATTACCCATGAGAGCGGCGGGATCTTATGACCGGAATAATTATACTCGGTTTCTGCTGAATTGATAGCTACTATCAGCTTATCACTTGGCAATTTTCGCTCAAACACGAGCACGCGTTCACCCGGCTCGGCGCGGAGAAAGCGCAGCTCGCCGTGACGAAGCGCGGGGTGATTTCGTCGCAGGGATATCGCATCGCGGTAAAACTCCAGCAGCTCCGCGTCTCCGCTCTGCCAGGGCATGGCGCGCCGGAAATCCAATTCGTCTGTGCCGGAGACGCCAAGCTCATCGCCATAGAATACGCAGGGCATACCCGGAAAACAGCACATGAACATAACAGCCAGTTTTAAACGCCGCACATCGCCGCCGCATAGATTAAGGAAGCGACTGACATCGTGGCTGTCAAGCAGGTTCAGCTGTGCCGCGGCAATCTGACGTTTATAGCGCATGAGCATATCCGAGCAACGCCCGGCGAAGGTGCGCGCGTCAATGCTGCCCTCGGCGAAAAAGTGCCGGCAGTGATTGCGGAAGTCGTAGTTCATGGTGGAATCGAGCATATCTCCGCTTAGCCAATGCCTTGCGCTGCCCCAAACTTCGCCTATGAGCAGCGCGTCGCTCTTGACGGATTTGCAGCGCCGGCGAAACTCCCTCCAGAATCCGTCGTTCGGCTCGTCTGCTACGTCGAGACGCCATCCGTCTGTGTCAAATTCGCGCAGCCAGTACTCACCGACGGCGCAGAGGTAGTCGCATACTTCTGGGTTTGACGTATCAAGCTTGGGCATAAGCCGTTCATAACAGAAGCATTCATAATTTGGCCGTTCGCCTGCTTCGGGGTATGCAACGGGAAACTGCAGACGATAAAACCAGCTTGCGTAGCGGCTGTGCTCCTGCCTTTCGAGCACGTCGCGGAAGGCAAAAAACTGTGCGCCGCAGTGGTTGAACACGCCGTCAAGTATGACGCGTATCCCGCGTGCGTGGCACTTGTCCACAAGAGCGCGGAAATCCTCGTCCGTACCTAAGCAGGGGTCAATGTGTAGGTAGTCTATCGTGTCGTACTTGTGATACTGCCCGGCGGCAAAGATGGGATTCAGATAGATACAGTTGGCCCCGAGAGCAGATATGTAATCGAGATTTTCGCGTATGCCGTTTATCGTGCCGCCGAGACGCGAGCGGGAAAGAGCGCCGCTGGTATGTTTTTCGGTACCACTTCCGGCAATCGCGCGCCGGGAACTTGCAAAGCTGTCGGGGAAAATATTGTACACCACGGCATCCGACACCCAATCAGGGACGCGGGCGATATCCGCGCGGTGGTTGAATGGGAACTTGAAGTATTCAGCGCGCTCTGCACTTGGCTGAGTGAAAAATACCTCACCGGAGTAATACAGCGTCTCGTCGCCCGTGAGCTCAAAGTAGTAATAGAGTCGGTGAAAAGTACCGCGCAGCTCGGTCTCCCACCAGTCGCAGTTTTCACCGTGATACTTGAGCGCCATTTCCGCATGAAATACAGGCACAGGTGTCTCCGGACTTGAAGTGTCGCCGTACCAGAGCGTGCAGCGCTCGACGTCACCGGGAGCGCTGCGCAGCCGGAATACTGTGGTGTCCTCGTCCAGGCCAAAGGCGTACTCGCTCATTGGCCGGTGAAATATCGCTTCCTTTTTCATGTTTATCCTTTCACGCCGCCGGCGGTGAGACCGGAGACCATGTATTTTTGTATCTTGAAGAAAATCAGCAGCAGCGGTATCGATGCGAGTATGCTTGCCGCCGTGAACAGCGGCCAAGAGCGGGTGTAGTCGTTGCTTTGCAGCTGATAAAGCCCCGCCGAGAGCGAATAGTAATCGCTGTCCAGCAGGAAGGTAGTCGCAAACAGGTACTCGTTCCAGACGGTTATGAGCACCATGACGCAGGTAACGACGATGGCCGGTTTCGCAAGCGGCAGGACGATACGCCATATCATCTGCGCGTCGTTTGCACCGTCTATCTTTGACGCCTCCTCTATTTCGACCGGTATGGAATCGAAGTATCCCTTCATGTTCCAGACGGCAAAGACACACATGCTCCCCGCGTATATGAGCATCAGCCCTATGTGGGAATTCAGCAGCCCGGCAAGACGCAGTATGCGGTAATAGGCAAAGAGCGAGAGCACCTGCGGGAAGGCGTTGAGGATTAGCAGAGCCATGAGAAGAGGCCGGCGGCCTTTGAATCTCCAGCGAGAGCAGGCGTACGCCGCCGTCACGGCGCAGAGCATGGCTATGGCGACTGTACCCACGCTAAGCAGCAGCGAATTTTTGAGCCATAGCAAAAATGGCTCGTCAAAAAGGATGGCGCGGTAATTTTCCAGCGAGGGGTTCTCTGGAAGAAACGAAAAATCCCCGGAGAGCGAGCTGCCCGGCCCGGAGAAGGACACGTTTACCGCGTAGTATATCGGTATCAGCGTGACCAGGCACAGGAGAATGAAGGCCAGATTGAGGGCTATATACCCTATGCGCTCTTTAGTTTTACGTTTCATGCTCAGTCCTCCCTCAGGCTTCGGTTGGTGGCCAGCGAGAAGATGATTATAATCACGAAGAGCAGCATGCTCACTGCGCTGGACAGGCCGTAATTGTTCGAGACGAAGGCGTTCTGGTGGACGTAGGTTATCACTGTGTTAAGCGTCGCGCCGGTCATGTAGCCGCGCTGCTGCGTGAGCAGATAGATGATATCGAACTGTTTAAAAGTTATGAACGTCGTCATAACGGCGGCAGGGGCTATTACGAGCCGTATACTTGGAATTGTTATTTTCCAGGTGCGTGTCCAGAATCCTGCGCCGTCGAGCGTGGCGCTCTCATACAAGCTGCGGTCAACGCTCTGCAGAGCGCCGTCGATCGTGGAAATCATAAACGGCAGCGCCATCCAGAGATTGAGCACGAGACAGGACACAAAGGCTATGCCGTTGGTAGCGAGGAAGTCCACCTTTTCAAATCCCAACGCCGTGATCCACTTGTTGAGCAGACCGAGTTCAGTGTTGAACATCCCCACGCGCCAAAGCAGTATTGAGATATACGCCGGCATCGCCCAAGGCACCATAAGCAGCGTCTTGTACAGCCGGCTGAGTCTAAGCTTGGGCGCGTTGAGCCCCAGGGCTATGAGAAAGCCCAGCGCAAGCTGTATGACCATGTTGAGCACCGTCCAGAGCAGCGTCGTGCCCAGAGCGGACAGAAATCCTGAGTCAAACTTGAACAGCGCACGGGCATAGTTGCCCAGCCCTATCACCTCGTAGTCCTGCCAGTGATAGAGGTTCATATTGGTAAGTGAAATGTACCCGGTGTAGATGATGGGAAAGACGATGATGATGAGTATGAGCAGCACCGCCGGTACGCACCAGCACCAGGGCTTCAATTTGCGTCTAAGGCTCATGGCAAGGCCTCCAAAAATGGGGCGGCGAAGCCGCCGCCCCTTAATTCATCCATTCTCACTGCATATCCGCTATGGCCTGAAGAGCCGCGGCCTGAGCTTCCTCAGCAGCAGACGCCGCGTCCTGACCGTTTTTGTTGACAGCGGCAAGCATGCTGTCAACCGGACCCCACATAACGTTCATCTCTGCAGCGTTAGGCATGGGCTGGGCGGTATCTGCCGTGCGCTCAATCGCCGCTATTATCTCGTCGGCGGCAACGTCCGGGTCATCATAAGAGAGCGAGTTCGCCGGGGCGCATCCACCGGCCTTCGCGAGGGCGATGCCCACCTCGGGCGAAGCGAGAGCCTCAAGAGCCAGCGCAATCGCGTCGCCCTTCGCCTCCGCGGCTACTTTCATGACGCCGATGCCCTGGACGCCGGAGAAGGGGGCCAGCGGCTCTCCGTTGGGAAGAGTCATGTCGGAGAGCGACGCCACACCGAGGTCAATGCCAGCGGCACGAATCCCGGCGACGAGCCAAGGCCCGCCGATTATGGCCTGAGCCTTGCCCTCATTGAAGAGAGTCGTGACAGTGTTGTAATCTCCGTCGGCTTCCAGGTCGGCGAATTTCTTGTTGTACTCCACAGCCTCGATGGTTTTGGGGTCGTTGAGTCCCGGGTTGCCATCATCGTCAAGTATGTACCCGCCGAAACCGTTTATAAAGGGCGAGACGTTATACGAAGTCGAGTGCTGGTTGACGACTGCGTATGTACCGGCGGCGGTATCTGTGTTTGCTACCATGTACTCATATAGCTCCTCGGTCGTCGCGGGTATGTCGCCCTGCCAGAGGTCCTTGTTGTAGAGGAAGAGCAGAGTCTCGAAGTACACGGGGAGCAGGTACTGAGTGCCGTCTATCTGACCGGCTTCAACGGTCAGCGGCAGGTCGTCGGCAAGTACGCTCTCGTCAATGAGGTTAGTGAGCGGTTCGAGAATGTCCATCGCCACAAATGTGCCGAGGCTGTCATGCGCCCATAGGTACATGTCGGGGCCGTTGGCCGCGTCGCCGCCGTAGAGCTTGAGCTGGTCGGAAAGGCCGGTGCGCTTTTCAAAGGTAAGCGTCACACCCGTCCCCTCGAGCTTTGCGTTTGCGGCGTCGGCCATCGCCTGCATGAGGGCTTCGTCGTTGTCGTGCCAGACTGTAAGCTCTACGGGTTCAGCCGGCGTTTCCGACTCCGGCGCTTCCGATGCGGGCGCGGCGCTCTCACCGCTGGGTTCGTTTGAGGTTCCGCAGGCTGCGAGCAGTGTCATAAGCATCAGGGCGCTGAGCAGTATGGCAAGGAATTTCTTCATTTTTTCATCCTCCGTTCTAATCAATATAGTAAAACGTTTTACTTAGATAATGCTTGATATAAGTGAAAAACTTGTACAATACGCACCTCTTGATTTGAAGTATAACTACAATATTTGTGTAAGTCAATAGAAATTGCAATATTTCTCTTGATTTATTTATGAAAACGTTATACTATAATGCTGTGGAGGGATGAAAATGCCAGTTACCATTAAAGACGTCGCCCGCGAAGCCGGGGTCAGTATTTCCACCGTCAGCAGGGTAATAAACGACATGCCCGGTATATCCGAGGCGACAACGCTGAGGGTAAAGGAAATCATGCGGCGGCTTGAGTATGCCCCAAACAGCCGCGCTGCTGGGCTTGCCAGGAAAAGTGCGCGCTGCATCGCTTTCTTGGCCAAGCTCGAAGAGTTTGAGCCATACACCAATCCGCACCTTTTTGACATCATGTGCGGGGTTCAGGAGGCACTGAGCAAAAAAGGGTACAGCCTGATGCTGCTGGACGCGACGATTACGGATGTGGAGCAGATAATGCTGTCGCGAGCCGCAGATGGGCTCATAGTCCACGGCGGCGCGCTGACAAAGCCAATCCATCAGCTCCTAGTCACCCGGAAATTCCCCCACATAGTGATAGGCCACCCGAGCGACACGCGCATAAACTGGGTTGATACGGACAACGCCCTCGGAGGGCGTATCGCGGTCGAGCACCTCTCAGGGTGCGGCTGCCGTGACGTGGCTTTCATCGGCGCGCTGGAGACGGATGACATATCCAATGAGCGTCTTGCGGGCTTCTGCGCCGCTGCGGAGGAGAATGGCTGCGAATATCGCGAGAGCTGGATAAAGCACACGGACGGCACGCTGCAATCTGGGCGCGCCGCCGCTTTGGAGCTGCTGACGGCTCCGGACAGGCCGGATGCCGTGGTGTGCAGCAGCAACCTGCTCGCCTTTGCCTTCGCCGAGGCGGCGCATGAGCTCGGAGTGAGTATACCTGACGGCGTGCAGCTTATAACCTTTGACCGTTACCCGTACAGTCCGCTCATTGTGCCCGAACCGACTCTGGTGCAGATAGACGTGCGCGACATGGGTCGCGTGGCTGCAAAGCAGCTTTTGCAGGAACTGAAAAAGCCCGAGCTGCGAGTTCAGAGTTTTACCACCCTGCCGAGCCTGATTGTGGGTAAGAGCACAAGGGAAATATGAAAGGTCAGTGATTGAACTCAAGTGGTCTATGTGGTATAATGAAAAACTAAATCTTGATTTTGGGATGACGCGCAATGCGTTTGATTTGATTGAAACGAGCGTGACGCGTAAGGTACAATACGCAAGCTCGGCGAGCGCACATGATAGCGCCAGCCGATAGCAAAATGATAGCCGAAAGTCGGAGAACGTGTAGGTTGAGGATAATACGAGCTATCAAATACAGACGGAGCCAAATGGCAAATACAAAAGTGTTTAAGTCAAAGCTTTGCTTGAGGAGTTGGAATGATCTCAGCGCCGCTGAAACCCCTGTAATTACGCCGTTTCTGGAGCCTTAGCCGGCTTTGCGGCAACGGTTTTCATTGTTACAAAAATAAAGATCTGACTGATTTGTGAGAGTCAGGCATTATTCAGAAAGCCCTTGGCTGTGGGTGATAAACTCATGGCCAGGGGCTTTTGCAGCTTGGCACTCATTGCCCCCCGGGCGGCTTTAAGGGGAGTTAAAATTTTTTCGATTTAAGGTGAGAGTTTTTCGGCGCCCGTGTACCTAAGCTTATAGGAACATGCCGGGCAGCTGTGGCAATGCCGGGGGTACCGGCCTGGCTCAGCGGCGCCTGCTCGGTAGCCGCGTCAAGCGGCGGAGATAAGGCGCAAACCCAAACTAAGGAGGAATAGGAAGGATGAAAAAGAGGCTGTTTGCAATATTATTAGCTTTATGTCTTGTGGTGTCGTTGATGCCAACAAGCGCAATAGCATATGCTGAACGTGGAAGTCCTTGACGAAGCGCTCAATATGAGCAGGGCACACGTCATCGTGACCACCGAGCCCGAAGTGCCAGACCTCCCCGACACGCCTGACCCCGACCCGGGCGTCCCGTCAACCCCCACGGAGCCGGATGAGCCCGAGGACGACGGACTGCCCTTCACGGACGTGAAAACCAGAGACTGGTTCTACGACAACGTCAAGTACGTCTACGAAAACGGTCTGATGGACGGCGTGAGCGACACGCTGTTCGACCCGGACGGCACCGTCACCCGCGCGCAGCTTGTGACCATGCTCTGGCGCCTTGACGGAGAGCCGTCGGTGAATTACGCCCTGCCCTTCACCGACGTGTCCGGCGGCGAGTGGTACGCCGAGGCAGTCCGCTGGGCGGCCGGAGAGGGCATAGTCAACGGCGTGAGCGAGACGGAATTTGCCCCGAACGCGGCCGTGACGCGCGAGCAGCTCGCGGCGATACTCCACCGTTACGCGCAGCACAAGGGCTACGACGTGAGCATAGGCGAGAGCACGAATATACTCAGCTACAGCGACTTCGCGTCGATCAGCGAGTACGCGATAAGCGCGATGCAGTGGGTCTGCGGCGAGGGCATAATCACCGGCGTGACCGAGTCCACGCTCGAACCCCGGGGCACGGCCACCCGCGCCCAGTCCGCCGCCATGCTTATGCGCTTCATAGAGAACGTAAGCAAATAAAAGGGCGACAGCCCGGAGAAAAATCAAGCAGGCCTGAGAACCGTTCTCAGACCTGCTTTTATTACAGGTGTCTAGTCTTATGCTTTAATGGTTCTGAAAGGGTCTGTAAGAATATAAGATGCGGCCATATTGACCGTTTTACTCCATGGATTCAGCGATTTAGTGAAATAAATACACACCGGTGCGCGCTGGAATCTTTGTCGCATACCTCGGCGCGACGTACAGCGTCAAACCCGGCCTACGAATACCTCCGCACCGGTGAGGTCATCGGCAAGTGCATGACGCTCGGCAGTTGACAAAGGCGGCGCACGCGGGAAAGCAAAGAGCTGCCCGGGGTTTCCCGGGCAGCTCTCGTGTTATTGGGTCTTACTTCACGTTCTCCACGAAGCGCATGAGCATCGCGGCGCACTGGGCGCGGGTG
>ENA-OWPP01001517-OWPP01001517.1-human-gut-metagenome-genome-assembly--contig:-NODE-1517-length-19315-cov-3.016459_pt1 | contig 19315 bp, 18 predicted proteins | sample MGYA00248265_ERZ651848 | MGnify/ENA primary metagenome ERZ651848 (study PRJEB26924, sample SAMEA4378233) | human gut metagenome | biome: human gut; feature: human-associated habitat; material: faeces...
ATCCACTCCGTCAGGAATAGGATGCCCAGCGTTGCCAGCGGCGGGAAGAGCAGCCGCAGCCCATGCAGGGAAAGCGGCGTATGTTTTTTTGCGTTCATAGAGAGAAGTTCCTTTCACTTCCGGAAATCAGATTTCAAGCCGGAGCGGCAAGGCTCTGCCGCTCACGGTTCTCTATTATAATCCGATTTTTTGTAAAATCAAACCCTGATGCTGGAAAAATTCACGAAAAATTTCAGCCGTCCAGCCAGTGCCGCAGTTTTTGCCAGAAACCCTGCTTTTTGGCTTCCGGCTCCGGCAGCTCCGTGCGGACCAGAATCGCGTCCACTCCCAGTGTTTCGATGTCCGTCCAGGGGATGACCAGAGTCTCGTCCCGGCCCAGCAGCCCGAAGAGCCGGGGCCGCCCCAGCAGAAGCAGGCTCCTGATGCGGGCCGTGTCGGCGTCCAGCTCCAGATCGTCCACCCGGCCAAGGCAGGCCCCGTCCTTCAGCTGGACGACTTCCTTGCTGCACAGCTCCCGAAAGGTCATCTCCCCCGCCCCCTTACAGTCCCATCCTATGCCGGGGCGGGCCGGACGATGCAAAAGGGCTGGAAAATACTGCCCCGGATGTGCTATACTGGGCGCAGTGCGATCCCAACTTTTTTTTAAGAGGTATCATCGATGTATAAAAATATCGTGTTCGACTTCGGCGGCGTCATGGTGGATTTCGACCCCCACAAGTACCTCATCGACCTGTTCGGGAACCGGGGGCTGGAAGAGGAGGTCTACGACCTGACCTTCGGCAGCAGAGAATGGCGGCTGCTGGACGCAGGCCGCATCACCCGCCGGGAGGCCAACGAGCGGATGCTCGAGCGGGCCAGAGCCGTGGGCCGGGGCTTCGAGGTGGAGGGCGTGCTGGACGACTGGATGAGTATGCTCCGTCCCCGCCGCCGGATGCAGACGCTGGTGGAGCAGCTCAAGCATCGCGGCTACTGCGTCTACTACCTGAGCAACATCCCCGAGGACGTGCTGGACCTGCTGATGCACCGGGACTTCGAGGGTCTCTTCGACGGCGGCGTGGCCTCCTGCGAGGTGCACATCAACAAACCTGACCCGCGCATCTATAAGGCCCTGCTGGACAAATACCAGCTCAAGGCCGGGGAAAGTGTTTTCATTGATGACCGGCTGGAGAATGTACAGGCCGCTTTCCGTCTGGGCTTTGCCGGCATCCAGATGAAGGACAGCGTCGGCACACTGGTGCGCAGCCTTGCTACCTGCAGTGTGGCAATCCACTGAACAACACACAAGAACTCCCCGCTCAATGCCCTGTTTGGGGCGCTGGGCGGGGAGTTTTCTGCCATTACAGATTATTTCTTTTCGTAATTCTGGCAGTAGTGCGGGGTCTCCACCTGCTGGGTGGTGCAGGAGCAGTGCTCTGTCACCTTGATCTGGGGCAGATCACACTTGCAGCTCTGCACATTGTGGCGGCACTCGCAGACATCACAGCGGGCACCTGTGTTTTCCATTCATTCATCACCTCTTTGTCCCTAGGTTGCCCCAAAGACGCGGGATGATGCAGGATGGGCCGGTGTTATTTTTTACCAGTTGGCCAGATCAGCGCCCAGCTTGCGGCAGGCAGCCTGAACATCCTCATCCGGTGCCTCGTTGCAGATCAGACCCTCACCGTTGAGCACCTGTGCGCCATCACCCTGTGCACGCTCGACCCAATCGCGCATCCACTGGCCGTCGCCCCAGCCATAAGAGCCAAACAGTGCGATGGTCTTTCCGGACAGGTCGCCCTCGATGGATGCGAAGAACGGCTCAAACTCGTCCTCTTCCAGGACTTCGTCGCCCATTGCAGAACAGCCGAATGCGATGCGGTCATAATCCGCAATGCTGCCGCTGAAATCAGATACTGCGAACAGCTCTGCACCTGCTGCATCTGCGATTGCCTGTGCCATCTGTTCGGTATTGCCTGTGCCGCTCCAATAAATTACTGCTGCTTTCATGTTTTCTTCCTCCTAAAAATTCACTGGTTTTTGCCAGTCTGCCTGTGACACCGCACAGGTCTTATGATATTTTCAGAGCCTGCAAAATATTGCATCCCTTACTCAGCTTTGCGCAGAGAAATACTCTGCATTTTTCATAGTTGGCAAATGTCCGGCGTGCCTGTTCCACGTTGCCGTACACCTTCCAACAGCCGCACAATTTGCAGTTCTCGCCCTGGTGTGTGATAAAACCATCCACATCCTCCAGCGGATACCCCAGGAATATCCCGATCTCGTGGGGAAACTCCGGCTTTTCTGCAATGCGCTTTTGCAGCCGCACAAGACAGGCTGCCATATCCATGTCATCTGTGTACCCATATCGATGCAGGAACTTCCGGATTGCCGGCTCTTCCAGCCGCTTTTGCAGCAGTTTCGGGCGATACAGCAGCACCAGCAGCCGTTTCTGACAGCGGCACATGATCTGCATTTGCAGTCCGCCTTTCTCTGCCCGTGCGTTAAATGCCGCCGCATAAGACGGAATGTCAAATTCCTCCCGGGACAGCGAAACCAGGCTGGCGCATTTGATGCCCAGCAGCGTCGGTGCTGTGAAATGGGCAAGCTTTTTCTCGAACTGTCTGCATTCGCTCTCTGACATGGGTTCACCTCTTCTGTCAATTTATAGTTAGAAATAGCTAACTGTAACGGCAAAAAAGAAGAACAAATACGTTCTTTTTTCGCTTGCTATTTCCAACAGTAGTTAGTATAGCATAACTAAAAGCATTTGTCAAGTGCTTTTTGCAAAAAAATGCGGAAAATGCCGCAAAGCATCTTCCGCATTTTTCTCCTATTGGCTTTTCCGGGGAATCCTTATCGGATGAAGTTTGTTCCGATGCGTGGCTCTTTCTCCGGCAGACCGTATTTTTCCTTGCCCAGTTCAATGGAGCGCATCAAAAAGGTCATATTCCGTGCCAGCGTCCGCATCATCTGCAAGCCCTCGCCGTCCTGCTGTGCCTCTTCGGCACGGTTGCCGTGGATGCCGTTCCAGTACTGCCCTGCCGCAACCGGCATACCGCTGATGGTGAAGTATTTGTTGAGTTCGTCAAAGGTCGCCGTCAAGCCGCCACGTCTCGCCGACGCCACTGCCGCACCGACTTTCATGGTCTTGTCAAAGGGTGTGCTGTAGAACAGCCGGTCCAGCAGCGCCACCAGTGTGGCATTTGCCGATGCGTAGTACACCGGACTGCCGACAACCAGACCGTCACACGCCTCGAACTTGGGTGCGATCTCATTGACCAGATCAGAAAAGACGCAGGCGCCTTTCTTGCGACATCCGCCGCAGGCAATACATCCACGAATGGGATTGGTGCCGACGGAAACCAGTTCTGTTTCCACGCCGTTTTCCCGGAACACCTTTTCCATCTCGTGGAGCGCCGTATAGGTACATCCTTTTTCGTGGGGACTTCCGTTGATTAACAATACTTTCATGTGAGACACATTCCTTTCCATCATTGTGATGTTTTGCAGTATGAGAAACGGACACGAAAAATCCGTGTCCGCTGTGCGCATAATTATTTTCTCGGAATCGCTTATTTAGTTAAACCGCTCATCAATTACACGGGCGGTCTTTTTCGTACTGCGGGGCAGCACGCCTACTTCGACAACCTTGACGATAGGCGTAAATCCGATGCGGCTCTTGACCTGCTCTGCAATGCGGCGGCTCAAGTCTGCGAAATCCACATCACCGGTGGACTCCACGTAGATACGCATAGTGTCCTTGCCGTCCAGATGAGAAATTCGAATCTGGTACTCGCTGGAGATCTCCTCAAATGTTCCCAGAATCTCCTCGATCTGGTTTGGGAATACATTGACGCCTTTAATCTTCATCATGTCATCGGTTCTGCCCATGATAATATCAATGCGTGGGAACTTGCTGCCGCAGGCGCAAGTGCCGGGGATAATACGGGACAAGTCATGGGTACGATAGCGAATCAGCGGAGCGCCTTCCTTGACCAGTGTGGTAATGACGATCTCGCCGATCTCGCCGTCCGGCAGATTTTCGCCGGTAACCGGGTCGATGATCTCCAGGTAGATATAGTCATCCCAGTAGTGCATTCCGCAGTTTTCCTTGCAGCTGATGCCGATGCCCGGTCCGTAGATCTCGGTCAGTCCGTAGATATCGTAGAGTTCGATGCCCAGTTCGCCGGAAATGCGGTCACGCATCTTCTGACTCCATCGCTCTGAACCGATGACACCCTTTTTCAGACGAATCTTATCCTTGATGCCACGCTTGCCGATCTCCTCTGCCAGCAGCAGCGCATAGGAAGAGGTGGAACAAAGTACTGTGCTTTCCATATCCATCATCATCTGAAGCTGTTTTTCTGTGTTGCCCGGCCCCATGGGGATAACCATAGCGCCCAGCTTTTCTGCGCCGTTCTGGAAACCGATGCCGGCAGTCCACAGACCATAGCCCGGTGTCACCTGGATGCGATCCTTGTTGGTGATGCCTGCGGTCTCGTAGCAGCGTTTGAACTGGATCGCCCAGTCATCTACATCCTTGGCAGTATACGGGATGATGACCGGTGTGCCGGTAGTACCGGAAGAGGAATGGATCCGGACGATTTCCTCCTCCGGCACTGCCATCAGCCCCAGCGGATAAGCGTCACGCAAATCCTTTTTCTCAGAGAACGGCAGTTTGGCGAACTCTTCGGGTGTATGTACTTCTGTCATGCCGGCAGCCTCCAGTTTTTTTCCGTAAAAGCTGTTTGAGCGTACCAGTGCCTGAATGCGGTCGTTGACCTGTTCCAGCTGTGTTTCATTAATCTTCATTGTGTTTTCCTCTTATCCTTGTATATGCAGTGCTTTCCGGTTCAATTCCCGGAACTGCGGTTTTACAGTACGTTCCATGGTTTCCGTCACTTCTTCCAATGTCAGCGGCAGCACATCGCTGCGCAGCACAGCCCCCAGCATCACCATATTCAGCACCTTCGGCGAGCCGATCTCCCGGCAGGCGGCATCGCCGTCCAGCAGCGTCACGTTTCCGGCGTTCCGCTGTACATAGCCGATCATTTCCGCTGCGTCATATGCGCCGCCGCCCAGTGTTGCCGTTACCGGCTGAATGGGATGGGTGTTCAGAATCACTGTGCCGTCCGGTTTCAGATAGGGCAGCATCCGCACTGCCTCTGCCGGCTCAAAGCCGATCAGCAGGTCAGCAGTCCCTTTCGGGAACATGGGACAGCAGAGATCATCTCCCATCCGCAGAAAGCTGAACACGCTGCCGCCTTTCTGTGCCATGCCGATGGTCTCTGCGCTCATCACCGGAATGCCTTTCGCCATTGCCGATGCGGCAAGCAGCTTGGACGTAAGGACGATACCCTGTCCGCCTACGCCGCATAAAATGATGTTCTTACGCATGGCAAGCACCTCCTATCGCTTGTGTCGGGCAGACCTGCGCACACAGACCGCAGCCGGTACACAGCGCCTGTTCGATACGGACTTTGCCGTCCTGTAAGATGATGCCGGGACAGCCCAGTGTCCGGATGCACTTCTTGCACTGGATGCACTTGCTCTCCTCAATCTCTGCCGGCTTTCCGGACTTTATCAGCACCGCACAGGGCGACTTGAAAATGATTGCCTTTACGCCGGGCTGTGATGCCACACGCTTGACGCACGCCACTGCCTCTTTCAGATGCAGCGGATCCACGGTCTCCACCGTCTTTACGCCAATGCCGTGCAGGGTGTCTACAATGCTCACCTTGTCTACCACCTGTCCCATCATGGTCTTTCCCGTGCCGGGATGGGGCTGGTGTCCGGTCATTGCCGTGGTGGAATTGTCCAGCACCACCAGCGTCATGTTCGCCTGGTTGTACACAGCGTTCACCATGCCGGTGATCGCCGAGGCGAAGAACGTGGAATCTCCCACAAAGGCAAAACAAGTGGTGTCCGGTTCGACCTTGCCGATGCCCTGGGTCATGTTGACACCAGCGCCCATGCAAAGACAAGTATCCACCATATCCAGCGGCATGGCATTACCCAGCGTATAGCAGCCGATATCGCCGCAGAATACACTCTTCTTCCCTTTCATTGCCTCTTTGACGGCAAAGAACGAGGCACGGTGAGGACATCCGGCGCACAAAACCGGCGGACGCACCGGCAGCTGCGGCGGCGTTTCCGGTGCTGCAGCAGCAGGCTGCTCCCAACCCAGGAATGCCGCCAGATCTTTTGCCACGCTGTCGCAGGAATTTTCTCCGGCAGGGGCAACATCGTGCGTCAGCTTGCCACGAATCTTTGTGGGCAGATGATACTTGCCGCAGAGATAAACCAGTTCCTGTTCGATCACCGGATCCAGTTCTTCCAGGCAAAGCACCTCATCCAGTCCCTGTAAGAATTCCACTGCCAGCTGTTCCGGGAACGGGAACGGCGTAGCCACTTTCAGCACTCCGGGCGCAGATTTGCCATGGAGTACTTCCATGGTATAGGCATAGCTGATACCATGCGTCGCAATACCCTTTTTGCAGCCGGGATCTGCCGCCGGACGAATGCAGTTGCGCTCGTAGCCGGAAAAGACCTCCTGCAATTGTTCGTTCCGCTCTTCCATGCGGATGTGATTCTGGTAGGACAGTCTGGGAAAGATGACCCACTTGGAGGAATCTTTGACGAATCCCTCCGGCTGGTTGACCAGATAATCTGCCTTGTCCTTTACCTGAATCGAGGCATACCCATGACAGACTCTGGTGGTGGGGCGAAACAGTACCGGCGTGTGATACTTTTCTGAATAGGCGAAAGCCTCCTGGATCATATCATATGCCTCCTGCACCCCGGACGGGTCAAAACACGGCAGCTTGGAAAAAGCGGCAAACCGCCGGGTGTCCTGCTCTGTCTGAGAAGAGATCGGGCCGGGATCGTCCGCCACCAGTACTACCATGCCGCCTTTTACGCCGATGTAGGCAAGGCTCATCAGCGGGTCGGACGCAACGTTCAACCCCACCTGTTTCATGGTCACCATTGTCCGTGCGCCGCAGTATGCTGCACCGGCTGCCAGTTCCATGGCGGCTTTTTCGTTGGCAGACCATTCTACATAAATGCTGCCGTCATTGTGCCTGGCGGTCGTCTCCAGCACTTCGGTGGACGGCGTTCCGGGATAGCCCGAAACAACATTCAGACCTGCGGCGACTGCGCCCATGGCAATTGCCGCATTTCCCATTAAAAATTCTGTGTGCATTTTATCAATCCAATCTGAGTTTGCTGTCGGAGCTTGTTTCAGAAACCTCCGCTTGCTCCTCTTCTATTATAGTAGAATTTGTCGGTAAAGTCAAGGCAACATTGCAGAAAAAAGCCCCTCTGAAACTGTGCCGCATGGCAGGTCTCAGAAGGGCTGTTTCCCTACACGAACCGTATAGATATTCAAGAGAGGAAAATCGGGACTGCACCCTGTGCGCCGGATGCAGTTTCCGAAAGGAGATTTCGGAGTGGGGCGATGCGGTCAGCGCCTGCAAAGAAGTGTGATGCAGGCATGATTCACACCGCCCGATATGAAATTTTTTGAAAAGGGGATGTCTTAGAAAAATAGGAATCGGATTACACCTTTTCCGGCAGGCTGTTGATGATGTGTACCAGGAACCGGAGCAGAGCCAGTGCGTCGTTGCTGCTCATTGTGCCGTCCGCATCACAGTCTGCATTCATTTTTGCAGTAGCATTCAGTTCAACTACCCCAGCTGCCGCCTTATTCAGCAGCACTGCGTCCACAATATCCACCTTGCCGTCCAGGTTAACATCGCCGTACAGCACAGCGCCTGCCTCTTCAGAAGAAGTCGTTGTTTCCGATGCAGTGACAGACGTTGTCTCCGAAGAAGTTTCTGCGGAAGAAACCGTCTCTGTTGCAGATGCTGTGGTCTCCGAAGCGGTTGTCACAGTGGTCTCACTGCTGGTTTCCGATGCGGTGGTATCTGTGCTTTCTGCGGAGGATTCGCTTGTCTCCGATGCAGAAGTCGTTGTTGTCTCAGTGGTTTCGCTGGTGGTTACAGTAGTTTCTGTGGTCACTACCGGTGTTTTGTCGCTGTAGAGTCCGATATCATCGAAGTACCATACACCAGTACCTGGATTGCCGTTCTGTCCGGTGTAGAGAGAGAATTCTTTCACACCGCTCAGTGTCGGTGTTTCTGCGGCAATTCCCCACTGCTGCACATGGAAATCGGAGAACGGGATCTTGACTTCTGTCCAGCCCTCATTTGCTGTCACCTTCTGGATGCTCTCCCAGTAAGCGCCTGCGCCGTCTACGAACTGGAATGTGGTCTCACGGTCGCTGCCGTCCGACAAAATCCAGAAACGGATGCCGTCAAATCCGATCCAGTCTGCGCTGCCCAGGTTCTTGGTAGCGCCGCAGTATCCCGGACCGCCGTCTGCAACGCTGTACGCATATTTCAGCGCAGCCTTGCCGTTTTTCACGTTTTCCTTATCCAGTGTCAGGGTAAGTGTATCACCATTGGAATTGGGGGTATATGCTGCGGAAACAGCCTTGCTGTCGGCATAGCTTTCAAAATCATCGATCACGCTGCGGGACTGTTCCTCTGCGGTAGAATCATAAACCCGGATCAGTGCCGTAGGCTGTGCGCCCTCTGTTGTCAGCACAGTTACCTTATGATTGCCCAGTTCCAGCTTTTTCAGCACATCCGCTGCAATGGTGACTGACGAGCTGCTGACGGTATAGTCGGTTCCGTTTTTCAGCACGGTGTCTCCCAGCTGTACGCCGGAGATCTCGCCCAGTTTCATGGTTGCCTGGAAGGTAACATCCTTCGGATTTACAACGTCGAAGTCTGCCTTCTTCGGAGAAATGCTGTTCTGTGCATTCCGTGCGCTCATCCGCTCTGCGTGCGCCATGATGACATCGCGTGCATCGTTGGTTTTCGGATAATCCCGGTAGTATACGGTATAGCCGTCGTAATCCTGGTACAGGCTGTCGCCGTCCATGGATGCCAGCATCCAGTAGTTTGTGCCGGCGAATTCGACGCCCTCATAGGTTTTGCCTTCGAAGATGTCGAACCAATCTTTATAAACATCGGCTCTCTCACTCTGATCCTTCCAGCCAAACTCTTCCGCAATCAGCGGCTTGTTCATGGCTGCGGTATCCTCGCCGTGTTTCTTGAACCAGAACTCGCCCTGTTCTTTGGTGAGTCCCCACTGGTCGCAGTATACGTGCAGTGTGCCGAAGTCGATATCCGGCAATGCTGTCAGTTGCAGGAAATCCATGCCGGAGCTGCCGTGGTATACGTACTTGTGGTCACCCTCCGGGAAGTCGTTGTAGCCGTAGTTGTAAAAGCCCTCATCTCCCACTGCCAGCATATGGTTGCTGTCGATGGACTTTACGTATTCGCTCATTTCCTTTGCCCAGTTGACAACCACATTCTTTTCGCAGCCGGCGTCAGACTCGCACCGGGGTTCGTTTGCCAGCTCCCAGGAGAAAACAGTGGGATCGTCTTTGTATTTCACGCCGGTGTACACGTTCTCGTGGTTGAGCAGCGTCTTGACGTAGTTCTTATACCATCCCTTGATGGTTTCGTTGGTGTAGAAGTCATCGTGTCCGGTGACATTCTCGCCTGCCAGCTGCGCCCACTTTACATACTGTCCCATGCCGCCGAACGCTTCCCAGTTGTTGGTGAATGTAATCAGCAGCTTTACGCCTTCCTGCTCCGCCTTGTACAGTGCATAGTCCAGCTTTTGCAGACCGTCCTCGCCCTCGTTGACGACCGGCTTGTTCAGGTCAGCGTCGAAATACTGGTAGTACACGCCTTCCTTTTCACCAGAACCGTCTACGCTGTCGGTAAACACGGTATAGCCCTTATCGGAAACCTTATCGGTCTTGACGCCGGCATCCAGGTTGCCCCAGGTACGGACTACTTTCATGCCCATTGCCGCAGCATCTTCCAGCGCTGCGTCTACGGTCGCCTTCGGTTTGAAGTTGATGTAGTAGTTGTTTGTGCCGGCATAGTAAAATGTCGAACCATCCAGCATGAACTGTGTTCCGTTGGTGGTGACAAATCCGCTGCGGCTGTCTGCCGCCTGCACGGTCACTGCGCCGGAAAACGGCATTGCAATTGCACTGCACCCAAGCACCAGACTGCTTGCGGCTGCGATCCATTTCCTCTTCATTTGTTCCTCCTCATAACATTGTGTCTGCCTCCGGTGTTTGTTCCGCAGGGACAGACGGGACAATTACAACCTTACCTCTTACTGCTGACGCATAAACGCCAGATTCTTGTCGATCAGCTCACAGCGCTGCTTGACACAGTCTGCACTGCGGAGCGGATCGCCGGGCGTATGAAACGCATAATCCAAAAGCCGCCTGATGTCAGTTGTGGCAACGTGCAGCCGGGTGTCGGAAGATGCGTAATAGATATAAACCGTACCATCCGGGCGGACGATCGCACCGTTGGTGAAAACCACATTGGAAACATCACCCACACGTTCTTCTCCCAGCGGCGCCAGGAAGTAGCCGGAGGGTTCTGCGATCACCTTCCACGGCTCGTGCAGGTCGGTGACAAACACATACAGCACATAGCGAAGTCCTGCCGCTGTATTCCGCACACCGTGCGCCAGGTGCAGCCAGCCCTTTTCCGTTTCGATCGGGACAGCGCCGGCACCGTTTTTGGATTCGGTGATGGTGTGATACTTCCGCAGGCTGGTCATGCGTTCTTCTTCGATCACTGCGTTTGTGATATCGTCTGCCAGCCCAAAGCCGATGCCGCCGCCGGAACCGGTCTCAATGAAGCCATCCATAGGTCTGGTGTAAAACGCATACTTGCCGTCCACGAACTTCGGCAGCAGGCACACATTTCGCTGCTGGGGACTCTGCTTGGTCACCAGATTCGGCAGGCGTTCCCAGGTGTTCAGATCCCTGGTACGGACAATTCCGGCAGCCGCAACTGCCGCAGACAGATCAGACGGATCTTTGGCGCTGGATTCTGAACAAAATACGCCGTAGATCCAGCCGTCCTCGTGCTGCGTCAGACGCATATCATAGACGTTTGTCTCATCCGGATACAGATCCGGCAGCACAATGGGCTTTTCCCGAAAGCGGAAGTTGTCGATGCCATTTTCGCTTTCCGCCACGGCAAAAAAGCTTTTCCGGTCATTGCCCTCTACCCGAACCACCAGACAATACTTGCCGTCCAGATAGATTGCTCCGGCATTGAATACGGCATTGACACCCAGACGCTCCAGGAAAAACGGATTCGTCTCCGAGTTCAGATCATACCGCCAGTGCAGCGGCACATGGTCACGGGTCAGCACCGGATTTTTCCAGCGCAGGTAAATGCCATTGTAAAAGGACGATTTCTCATTTTTGCGGCTGAGCAGCTCTTCCTGCTTTTCTTTCTGCCGCAGATATTCCACATGATACATCCGGTTTCCTCCTCAGTGATTTCTCTTGATGATTTCCATGCACATTCTGCCGTTGTGATACGGGCATTTCCACGGGTCAACGATGGTCAGCTTTTTTACAGGTTTCCCGTGGATATCCACTTTCCAGAACCATTCGCTGTTTTCCCGTGGATCGACCAGCAGACGCAGGATGCACGCCCAGACCTTTTCTGCCGCCTCGCCGTACTGCGCCTGTTCCGGGTGCTTTTCCAGCATATGGGTGAACCCCAGTATCGCCTCGGACTGCACCCACCAGATACGGTCGGTGTCTGTCACACCGTTTTCGATCTCATTGCAGACCGCCTCGCCGTCAAATCCACGTTCCAGCACGGATTCTGCCAGCACGTCTGTCATACGGTGTATCTTTTCCGACAGTTCCCGGTCGCCCAGCAAGTCGCAGCCCCAGTCCAGCAGCCATGCGCTTTCGATGTCGTGTCCATAGCTTTGCAGGTCGATCAGACTGTGATACGACCGATCGAAGAATACCTCCTGCCGCCGTTTTTCCGGATCGAACATTTTTTCCGACCAGATATCCAGCAGCGCCCGCAGTTCCTTTTCCACCTCCGGCGACTTCGCCGCCTGGTACAAACCGCTGTAGCCCTCAAACACGTGGAGCAGCGTATTCATGGTACGCTCTGCCATGACGCCGTTTTCAGAAAGCTTTTCATTAGACTGCGGATTCCAGAACCGGTCATAGGACTCGCCGTAGCCTTCTGCATCCCGGCAGTGCATCTCTACGATCTGAAACAGCTGCCTTGCGGTTTGCAGCGCCTCGGGATTTCCGGTCAGCCGATAGTAAGCGGAGAGCGCATAGATGGCAAACGCCTGGTTATAGGTGTGCTTGGTGGTGTCCAGCAGCTTTCCGTCATATGTCACCGACCAGAACACACCGCCTGCCTTGCGGTCCACGCAGTAGCGCATCAGAAAGCGGTACGCATGATCTGCCGCATGGCTCAGCTCCGGGGTGTGGAGCAGCATGGCAGCCTCTGAGAAAAACCATAGGATGCGGCTATTGAGAATACAGCCCTTTTCTGCTTTGGCATACCGCCGCAGATCCAGGTCTACATAGCTGATAAATCCGCCGTACCGCTCATCTTTCAGCGAAAGCCAGAACGGGATGATCTTCTGTTCCAGCATGGTCTGCACTTCCGGTGTCAGTCGTTTCATATGCGCTCAGCTCCTAATTGAAGTCTTAAGGCAACACCGCACAAAGCTTGTGCGTAAGATGCGCAGCCGGATTTTTTGGCAGATTGCGCAGAAATTTCGCAGGCATACTTTGTGTCTGGCAAGGAATTTCTGCGCAATATGACGGAAAATCAGCAAGCAGATTGCGTGCAAAGCCGTCAGGCGGGCTTTGTGCGGTGTTGCCTTATTTTCTACCCTCGCTGCGGTCATCTTCATTCGCCGCATCGTGGGACTGAATGTATTCGATCACGGTCTCGGCATCGGTAAATGCCAATCCTACATAACTATCTGCACAGCCATAGTAAATGGCGATCCTGCCGGTGTCACCGTCCTGGAGTGTCGCACAGGGAAAGCATACATTCGGCACAAAGCCACGCTCTTCATACCACTGTTCCGGCGTCAGCAGGAAGTTTTCACAGCGGTATTTCACCTTGGACGGATTCTCCAGATCCAGAATTGCACCGCCGATGCTGTAAACAAATCCGTTGCAGGTATTCGTCACCCCATGGTAGAACAGCAGCCAGCCCTCACTGGTCTCAATGGGTGCTGCGCCGCCGCCGATCTTGGTGTTTTCCCACCAGCGGCTGCTCTTTCCCATCACATGGCGGTGGTGTCCCCAGTACTCCATGTCCTTGCTCTCGCTGAGGAAAATGTCGCCGAACGGCGTGTGTCCGCTGTCGCTGGGACGGGAAAGCATCATGTACTTGCCGTCGATCTTCCGTGGAAACAGCACTGCGTTCCGGTTAAACGGCAGGAACGGATTTTCCACCCGGACAAATGTCTGAAAGTCGGTAGTCTTTGCCATGCCGATGGCTGCGCCGTAGGCATCCTGGCACCAGATCACATAATAAGTGCCGTCCACTTCCACCAGCCGTGGGTCGTAGGCATAAACCGGCTGGAACGGTTCTCCGTTTTCATCCAGGAACTGAATCTTTTCCTGGTCGAATGTCCAGTGAATGCCGTCTGCACTTCTGCCGAAGTAAATAAACGGAATGCCGTTCACCTGCTCTCCCCGGAACACGCCGACAAAAGCACCTTCATACGGAATGACTGCGCTGTTGAAAATGCGTGCCACACCAGGGATGGGATTCCGGGAGATAATGGGATTTTCCTGGTAGCGCCATACCGGTGCAGTACAGTCTGCCGGGCGCTCCTGCCACGGCAGATTGGGCAGGCTGCCTGTCTTTGTCAAAATCGGTTTCATTGTGAATTGCCTCCTTATCATTCCTTGACAGCGCCCATTGCCATGCCGCTGTAGATTTGTTTCTGGCAGAACAGGAAAATAATCAGAATCGGGATCATGGTGATGATTACGCCGGCACAGATATACTGATACTGGCTCCCCATCGGTCCTGTAAAGGTATAGAGCGAAGTCGATACCACCTGGTACAGGCTCTTATCCTGTAAGTAAAGATTTGCCATGTAATATTCATTATAGGTGCTGACACCTTTCAGAATCGCACTGGTGACGATCGCCGGTTTCAGCAGAGGCAGCAGGATGCGGAAGAATACACCGAAATAGCTGCATCCGTCCAGAATCGCCGCCTCATCCAGAGTTTTCGGGAGATTCTCGAAAAATTGCAGAAAGATGTAAATTGCAATGACATCTGTGCCGAGCATCAGGAAAATATAGCCGTAAAGGGTGTTGACCAGATGCAGCACGGTCATGATCTGATAGACTGTGACCTGTGTTGCAATGCCGGGAATCAGCGCTGCGACCATGAACAGATTGCGGATCAGATGGTTGCCACGGAACTGAAAACGGTTCAGCACATATGCCAGCATTGCGGAGATCATGGTGCTGCCTACCAGCACGCATACCAGAATGAGAAAGCTGTTGAGAAATGCTCTGCCCATGTCTGCCTTTACCCAGGCGACCTTGAAGTTTTCAAAGTTCAGCCAGCTTTCCGGCAGTGTCATGACGCTGGTCGTGCGGTACTCTTCATCGGTCTTGAATGCGGTAGTCACGCAGCTGACAATGGGAACCAGCGCACAGAATGCGCCGAACAGAAGGATGGCATACTGCAGGATCTGCTTTGGCAGTCTTTTCAGAAAAACGCTTTTGCTTTTCATTTTCTCGCCCTCCTCTTTCCGACACGAACGCCGGAGTTCATCTTCTTTTCCGCCAGCTTTTGAATGCCGCTGACTACCAGGATCAGCACCAGCAGTACCACTGCCATTGCCGACGCCAGACCAACCTTCTGGTTGGCGTGTGCCAGCTTATCCATGAGAACAAAATATGTGGATGTGCCAAAGCCGCCGTCTGTGATAACATATGGAATTTCAAATACGGAGAGAGAACCGGAAATTGCAAGAATCATGTTTAGCACAACGATCGTGCGGATGGACGGCAAGATGATATACCGGAAACGATGCCATGCGTTTGCGCCGTCAATGGCAGCCGCCTCATACTGCGTCTTGTCTACACTGGCGATTGCGCCGATAAACAATACCATGTTCTGTCCCATGTACCGCCAGATGGAGGATGCCACCAGCACCCAGTTATTGATGCGGGTGTCCTTGAGCCAGAACGGCAGCATATCTTCCGGGATTCCCAGCAAGCCGAGGATGGAGTCCAGGACAAAACCGTGGGTGTAGAAATACTTGAAGATAAACCCGACGGCAATGCCGCAGACCAGGCTCGGGAAATACAGTGCGCCACGGAAGAAACTTCCGCCTTTGGGGTTAAAGCTGAGGATCGTTGCAAACAGCAGTGCCAGCGCAAGCTGTACCATAGAACCGACCATATAATACAAGCTGAGTTTCAGCGCATTGAAACAATCGTCCCGGGTGAAAACATCAATATAATTTTCCAGCCCCACAAATTTTCGCTCGCCGATATACTTCATATCATAAAAGCTGAACTGCACCATTTTGAAAAACGGCAGGTATGTAAACAATATCAGCAGGAACAACGGAACAAACAGGAATGTCAGCGTGACAACCACTTTCTGTACATTCACATTCGACCATTGCAGCCGCCGTTTCCGCTTGGACAATCCGACTTCTGTATGCCGCTCTGCCATGTCCATGCACTTCCTTTCTGCGTCGTCGATGGATTTACTCCGGTGTTACACCGCTCTTTTCCTGTGCGGAAGTCCATTCAGCATTCCATTCGTCTGCGATCTCTTCCATGGTCTTTCCGCCGCCGATGGCTGCCTCTACGATTGCTGCCACGTGTGTGGAATCGGAATCCAGGGAGATCTCAGAATCGTTGTTGATCTTATTGAACAGATCTTCTTCCCCTGCCGGTGCCGGATTATCGGTAATCAGTGTGATATCCTGGAAGCTCTTCAGAGAATCCGGATAAGTATCACCCTTGACGATGGGGATACCGCCCTGCGTTTTTGCAAATCCGGAGGATTCTGTGAGCCACTTGATGTACAGCATTGCAGCGGTTTTCTCTTCACTGGTGCTGTTTACATTGACGCCGTAGCAATAGTCAGCGCTTGCGGACGCATACTGCTTTCCGTCCACGCTGATGGGGAACGGCATATATGCAATGTCATCCGCATTCGGACCGCCTGCCTGCATCTGCGGCACTGCCCAGCTGCCCAGAACCATACAGCCGATGTTGCCCTCGTTGATCTGTGCCTTGCAGCCTTCCCAGTCTGTGGTGGTCGGATCCTCTTCGGTCAAGCCCTGCTTTACTGCCTCATATAAGGTATCATAGACAGCATACGGTCCGGTCATATCATCGTGCTTTGCAAACGGATTCTTCGAATGCACCAGCTTGTTGTTCTTAAAGTCCGGATCGCCGGTAGCACCGCCGCTGATATAGCCGTCCCATGCAGTCAGTGTCCATCCGGCAGCGTAGTTGGTGTACAGCGGAATCGCATCAGTCTTATCCTGGATCAGTTTCAGATCCGCCAGGAAGGTTTCCGGATCGGACGGCAGTTCGGTGATGCCTGCCTTTTCGAAAACCGCCTTGTTGTAGACAATACCGCTGACATTGCCCATTGTCGGGATGCCGTAAACCTCATTATTGAACATCTGCTTATCTACGAATTCGTAGGTATCCTTGAAGTCACCGTAATCGCCGATCTTTTCGAAATAGTTGCTGAGTTCGCTCTTGTCCACGGTAGACGGGATGCAGCAGATGTCGCCCCAGTCTCCGGAAGAAAGTCTCGTGGTGGCATCGGTGTCATAATCGGTGATGCCCTCATAAGTGATCTTGATGTTCGGATATATGGCGTTGAACTTGCTGATGTAGTCCTGGAAGTCGGAATCCACCAGATCGGTGCGGTTCGTCAGAATCTTCAGATCTGCTTTCAGATCGGTTTCGGTTTCGCCCACCTTCATATCTTTATAGGCTACTGTCGGCTTTGCGTCGTTGTTTTTGCCGGATGTACTTCCTGTGCTGCCGCAGGCGGTTGCTGCTGCTGCAAGGATTCCTGCCAGTACCAATGCCATTACTCGTTGTTTCATTCTGATTTCCTCCATTCAGATATCGCAATCTTATTCCTTTTTTCACGTACAGGTTTTCGGAATCTCTTTTGTATTCCGTTTTTCTATGATTCTATCTTACTCTATTTTTACCTAAAAGTCAAGCTAAATTTAAGCTTAAATTTGCTTTTCTGCGTTTTACACAAAAGAATTCTATTCAGATCAGCTATATTAAACAAACAATATCAGATTTTTGTTGTGTAATACTGCAATATCTCGTGGTACAGCTAAATTTTTAGCTAAAAAATAAGCTGCACAGACATTTCCGTCCATGCAGCCGCAAGAATGTTCTGTTTTTTGGAAAAATTCTAGCGCAGATCTTTCACGCTCTCCCGGATCACCAGTTTGCCGCTGACCACAATGCGGCGTACATCTGCATCCGGTTTCTGGATGCGGCGGATCAGCTGCTGTGCGCTGACTTTTGCCATGTGGTCTACGTCAACGGCATAAGTCGTCAGCGGCGGCACAGCCAGCCCTGCCAGGATATAGTCATCAAATCCCACCACGGAGACGTCTTCTGGCACACGAACGCCTTGTTCTTTCAGTGCATTCAGCAATGTATATGCTGTGATATCGCAGTTGCAGGCAAACGCAGAGGGCATTTTTTTCAGATGCTCCAGAGAAATGGTGACCTTTCCTTCGGCGTCACGGTCTGGCAGGACGTAGTCTTCCGTCACGCTGACGCCTGCCTCACGCATGGCACGGCAATAGCCGTAATAGCGGTCTGTGATACTGCTGGTGGCGTTCACCGAACCTACGAACATAATATTCCGATGCCCCATTTGCAGGAGATAGTCCACCATGGTATACATCCCATAATAGCCGTCGGAGATCACGCTGTCCCGGTGATACCGTGCATCAAAGGCATCCAGCACCACCAGAGGAATCCCGGTCTCTGCCAGCATTTCCCGATACGACTTCGAGAAATTGCCCATGACAATAACGCCGTCCACCCGTTCTTCCTGCACCAGCCGTGGAATCTGCCGCTCCTGCTCGGCGCTGTCTGTCACGACCTCCAGGATGCCGATATGTCCGGTCTGCGCCAGATAAAACAGGATGCGCTCATACAAGTTCCAATAGAACGACTGTCCCTTTTCGATATATCGGTATGACGTCACAATGCCCAGGGTATACGTCTTTCCCGTTGCTGCCGGCTTGAACTTTTTGCTCTGATAGCCCATTTCTTCTGCCAGCTGCAAGATCTCCTGCCGCAGTTCTTCGCTCACGCCGTCCTTTCCGGCAAGCGCCTTGGAAACTGTTACAATGCTGACATGGAGCCGCTCGGCAATGTCTGACATCCGTACTGCTTTTGCCACGTTTCTTCGTCCTTTCTTTTGTAAGGTTACTTTTTAGCTAATTATACTGTAATTTAGCTAACTTGTCAAGCTTATTTTTCGAACAGCCGGCAAATATTTTTTTGCGGTGCGGTAAAGGACGCAAAAAAGCCGCTGTGCGTCATACACAACGGCTTTCGGGTTCTGTTTTCGAAAGTTCATCAATAAATGACATCCTGCCAGGACGGGTTTTTGCCTGCGCCTTGGAGCGCAACATAGTAAAGCATATAGTAGATATCCGTGGAATCCACCTTTCCGTCGCCGTCGATATCAGCAGCAACAACCTGCTCGTCCGTGAATCCCCCGTCTAAGCCGACACCACGATAGGCAACATAGACCATGGCGTCGAAAATGTCAGAGGTGTCGATTTTTCCGTTGCCGTCCAGATCGGCTTTTTTTGAAATAGTTCCATCAATGCAGTTGACCGTAACATCCCTCAGCGATTGCTTTTCAATTGTTTTCCATTGGCTTATTGTGCCGTTATAAGTAATATTTGTGATACTGCGGCAATCACTTTCTTCACCATATACATCATCAATCCATGTCATACTGCTGGGAATTGTAACGCTTTTCAAATTCGCACAGTTACAAAAAGCACTATAATCGATCTTTGTTACGCCCTCTGGAATGTGAAGCACCCGATTGAGAACATTATATCTTTTTTTCACCGCAATGCTACGCACTCAATTCCCACAAAAACAATTGACATTTCCCACAGATTGTGATACAATATAGGCAAAACGGAAATCAGATGCGGAAGGATTCCGCACGCACATGATACAGGGAGGACTTTATGCTGCATCACATTTTTCAAAAAGTGCTGCTGCCGGCTGCTCTGGCAGGAACTATGCTTGCCGGCACATCAGCCCCGGCGGTATCTCTGGCGGCACAGGCTGCCACACAGCCGGACAGCTATCACGACGACTGGCTGCACGTCAACGACAACGCCGAGATCGTAGACAAGGACGGCAATC
>ENA-OWPP01001518-OWPP01001518.1-human-gut-metagenome-genome-assembly--contig:-NODE-1518-length-19304-cov-3.395553_pt1 | contig 19304 bp, 8 predicted proteins | sample MGYA00248265_ERZ651848 | MGnify/ENA primary metagenome ERZ651848 (study PRJEB26924, sample SAMEA4378233) | human gut metagenome | biome: human gut; feature: human-associated habitat; material: faeces...
AAATTGCAATGAGCATCAGCGCGTCTTGAACGGGCAGGCTCATCAGATTGGGTACCTGCTTGGCCGCAAGCGCCCAGGCATTAACCGGAAAGCTCACAGCCACCACGACGACAATGGCAAAGACGCCGGCAATGAGACCTTCGATAAAGGTCTCGGCATTGAATACGTTGGCCACGTTGCGCTTTGACGCGCCGATCGCGCGCAGGATGCCAATCTCCTTTTTGCGCTCCAGCACGCTGATGTAGGTGATGATGCCGATCATGATGGAGCTCACCACCAAACTGATACTCACGAATGCGATGAGCACCAAGCTGATGGTGTTCACGATATCGGTCACCGAGCCCATGATGATGCCCATAAAGTCGGTGTACGAGATTGCCTGTTCATCGTGGCCGGCGGCTTTGACCTGCTTGTTGTACACATCGATGTGATCGAGCACGCGCTCCTTGGCCTCAAAGTCACGCGGGAACATCTTGACCGAGATGGGGTCCGCCTCATCCGCATAGCCCAACGTGGTCAGATTATTGTCGTAGGTGAGCTTTGACGCCTTGGCATAACTCATCATGAGCGAGCTCAGGTCCTCGGCGTCCATGTTGAAATGGATGGCGCGAGCAAAGGCACTCGCATCCACACGCATAGCGCTCGCCAGGTTGGCAAAACTCGAAGACATCTGCATCGCCATCTGGCCCATGAGCCCCGCCGCGCCCGCCTTGAGCTGAGCTGACACCGTTGTCGCAATCTGCTCGCTAATTGTCTGCATCACCTGATCCATAGCCTGCTGCAGATACGGAGCCAGCTGCTTTTGCACATAGTCGGTCATCGCCTGCTGCAGGCGCTCGGACAGGGCATCGCCGCCGAGGGCCTTGAGCTGGGCCAGGATTTGCTGAGCTGCCGCATCACTCTCAAGATACGTCGAGAACGCAGCGGCGAGCTTCGACGCGTCCTTAAGATCTTCGGGCGACAGCGCCTTAAACTGATCAGACTGCAAAAAGCCCTCAAACAGTTGGTTGGCAAGCGTTCCCACCTGCTGCATTTGCTCGGGCGTGAGCTCCAAACCGTCAAAGATGCCCGAGAAATCTGGGGTCGGTGCTTTGGCCATGATGTCGCTGAAGTCGATATCCTTCCCTACGCCCGAAAGGTCAATGTCCAGCCCGGACAAGTCAAGGCCCGACAGGTCAATACCACCGGCAATACCCGAGAGCGCAGACGTATCGAACGAGAACGCGCTCTTGAGCGCCGCCTCGTCCACGCTGAACATACTGCCCAGATCCACGCCCTGTTTTGCCTCGCCTTGCAGCTCATCGAAAGACTTGCCCGTAAAGACATCCGTCTCGGGGTGGGCAAGCTGCTCTTGCACGATCTGCGAATCGGCGGCGCGCTCCATAAGCTGGCGAGTCAGTGCATGCGTATAGGCAATGCCCGGGGACAACGCGCTTGCGTTGGCCGTCTCGTTGGGTCGCACCACGCCCACAATGTGCACGTCGATACCGTCGGCAACCTTGTCGGCCATAAAGTCGGTGTCGCCAGACATATCGGTCCACATGCCGGTCTCTTCGTTTTTGCGATACGCATCGGCCGGCGACAGCACCTTAAACGTGGTAGACAGCGCATCGTCGTAGGTAAAGTCGGTGCCGGTCTCGGGCGTTTCGACCCCACCGTCAGCCGTCATAGCGCTGTCAACCAGATCGTTGAGTTCATTGATATCCAGCGCGCCGATGCTGTAGAGCGTGTAATCGCCCACCGTGCCACGGCTCGAAAGCACCATCACGGCTTCGTTGGCGGACGTGGGCCAATGACCGGCAACGACATCGTACTGGCTGTCGAGCAGGCTCTGGTCGTCAATCATCTCGTTAAAGACCGAGGTTCCCATGGAATCCATGCTCACCGTTGCCGCCGAGCTCGCGCCTCCGCTCATGGCCTCGGTCATGGCATTGGGCACCAGCCGGACAGGCTTCTCGTCTCCCTTGCCGGCACGATAGACTACCGGCGATACACCGTAGCCGTACTGGATGGCATTGACTTCTTTATCGATGCCATCGCCACCGGCATCGAGCCATGCCTTAAAGCTCGTCATGTCGTTGGACTTAACACTTGCAAACATATCTTTTACGGCCGTGACCACAGGGATCTTATCGGTTCCCTTAGCCTTGCCGCCGGCACTGTCGTCGGACGAATCCGCGTTTTCAGGCGAGTCACCATCCGCAGCCCCCCGTCCGCCCATCATGGACGACAGGTCGTAGTCCTGCTTGGAAATCGTAAGCGGGTAACTCGAGAGCGTATCCTCCTCGACCTTTTTGATGTAGCCGTTTACGCCGTTGGACAGCGCCAGAATCGCCGCGATACCGATAATGCCAATCGAGCCCGCAAAGGCAGTCATGGCCGTACGACCCTTCTTTGTCATAAGGTTTCGGGCAGAAAGCCCCAGCGCCGTCACAAAGCTCATCGAGGTTTTGCGCGTAGGCTTGGCCTCGCGGCGCGTGACGTCAGCGACATCGAAAGGATCGGAATCGTCGGTGATCTTGCCATCCGCCAGGTTGACGATGCGCGTGGCATATTGGTACGCCAGCTCGGGATTATGCGTGACCATGATGACCAGGCGGTCGCGCGCCACGTCCTTAAGCAAGTCCATGACCTGTACGGATGTCGTTGAATCCAAGGCGCCGGTCGGCTCGTCTGCCAGCACAATCTCGGGGTCGTTGATCAGGGCGCGGGCAATGGCCACGCGCTGCATCTGCCCGCCCGACAGCTGACTCGGACGCTTGTTAACGTGCTCGCCCAGGCCGACTTTCTCCAACGCCTCGCGCGCACGCTGGCGGCGCTCGGCATGCCCCACGCCCGTGAGCGTGAGCGCCAGCTCCACGTTTTCCAAAATGGTCTGATGTGGAATGAGGTTATAGCTCTGGAACACAAAGCCGATGCGGTTGTTGCGATAGGCATCCCAATCGCGATCGCGAAAGTCCTTGGTTGAAATGCCATCGATGAGCAGGTCGCCGGAATCGAAATGATCAAGCCCACCGATAACGTTGAGCATCGTGGTTTTACCCGACCCCGAAGGTCCCAGAATGGCCACGAACTCGTTATCGCGAAAAGCCAGGCTCACGCTGTCGAGCGCCACCTGCGTAAACGACTGCGTGACGTACCTTTTGCAAATTCCTTTGAGCTCCAGCATGGACGGCAACCTCTCCCGCGCGGGCACCCTGCCCGCTCTCCTCCGCCGTTCGTATTCGACGCGTTTGTCCTACTCTATCCCCATTTTTTACCAGCGCCAATGAGGAATGTAATGAAGCGCGCCAAAAAGCGAACGGGACGGCGCCCAAAAGAAGAGGTCCCGAGCGGGACCTCTATATGACGGAGCTTATCTTGAAAGGTAGCGGACTACTTCGCACAGCGGCGCACGATCATCGCTATGCTTTACGCGTTTTCTACTGCTCGCTATTCGCAATCGCCTGGTCAATAAGCTTGTTGAGCGCTGCGCGCTGCTCAGCGGAGCTGATGGCTCCCACGATTGGATCCCCTACGATGTTGCCATTCTGATCTATGACATACGTTGTCGGGAACGAGAACAGATTTGACGTGAACTTACCGGCCTCGCTATCCGACTTGAACCAGATGTTCTTATATGTCACGCCCTTCTTGCTCAGCACGTCCTTGGCATCTGCAATCTCGCCCTTGTTGCCATCGAGCGTAAAGGAGTTGACGCCCACGACCTGGCCGCCCTTCTCGGCAAGCTCCTTATTCAGTTTCTCAAGATCGCCCAGCTCGCCCACGCACGGCTTGCACGTGGTGAACCAGAAGTTCATGACGGTGACCTTGTTCTTAGAGAACAGCTCGTCGCTGCTCACGTCGTTGCCATCCAGGTCCTTGCCCGTAAAGCTGGGGAACTTCGTCGCCTCGCTCGAAGCATTGGCACCAGCCGTCATGCCAGCGGCCGAAGCGTCGACGCTCTCGCCTTCGCTCGGCGTGCTTCCACAGCCGGGGAACTCCTTCTCCAAGCTCTCGAGCTTGTCCTCGATCTCCTTGATCTGCTGTGCACCGGCTTTGAGCGTCTTGAGCTCATCCGCCGTGAACTCATCCTTGGCACCGTCGATGGTCTTGAGCAGGAAATCGCCGTAATTGCTACCGTCCTCAATCATTGCCGATTCTTTATTTGCCGCATTGAATACCTTTTCCCACAGCGCGTTATCACTCGAAAGGATATCGTTCTCCTTTTTCATGAGCTTCGCATACAGCTCGGCGGCCTCGTCGGCATTGGTCGGCTTCTGCGCAGTGAGTTCTGCAATCTTAGAATCGGAGCTCGCAGATTCGCTCGCATTGCCACCGGGCGCCGAACATGCCACAAGGCACAAGGCCAATACCGGCACCATAAACAGGGCCGCAATCTTAGAAAGCTTCATGGTCATTCCTCCGTTTTGTCGAAGCTTGTTTTACTTTTCATCAGCGGTCAGAGGGAGTTTTTCTGCCGACACATCCAGACCGTAGCGATAGCTGATGGCATCGACGGGACAGGCACCGATGCACTTTCCGCACCGGATACATTCGGCATGATTGGGTGCGCGGACCACATCGACGTCCATCTGACAAACCTTTGAGCACTTGCCGCACGAGACGCATTTGCACGCGTCGACCCGGATCCCCAGTAGGGATACCTTATTCATGAGCGCATAGAATGCGCCGAGCGGGCAAATCCATTTGCAGAAGGGGCGATAGAACAAAACGCTCAGCACTACCACGGCAATGAGAACGACGAGTTTCCAGGTAAAGAGTTGGCCCAGCGCAGATCGAATGCCGGCATTGGCAATGGCCAGCGGAATGGCGCCCTCGAGCACACCCTGCGGACAGATGTACTTACAAAAGAACGGGTCGCCCATGCCCACGTCGTTAACCACCAAGACAGTCAGCAGCACCACGGCAAACAGCAGCACGACGTACTTGACGTACGTGAGCGGCTTGAGCTTTTTCGTGGAGAACTTTTTGCCGGGAATCTTGTGAAGCAGCTCCTGCAGCCAGCCAAACGGGCACAGAAAGCCGCATACAAAGCGTCCCAGCAGCACGCCGAGCAAAATGAGCGTACCGGTGACGTAGTAAGAAAAGTTGAACTTGGATGAACCCACCACCGACTGGAACGACCCGATGGGGCACGCACCCGATGCCGCGGGGCACGAATAGCAATTAAGTCCAGGTACGCAGACTGTTTTTCCCGCGCCCTGATAGATGCTTCCTTTGGCAAAGTTTGGCAGGTGAATGTTGGTGATGAGCGTCGCCGCCGCCTGAATGAATCCGCGAAATCGGGCCAAAACATGCGACGCAGTGTTTTCTCTTTTATCCAATTCCGATACACTCCAAGCACAGCCTAATCGCTTTGGCCAGCACGGCATCCGCCTCGCCACGCATAACGCCAAAGCACACCATGGTAATTCCGACGATCAACAAAGCGACCTGTACCACGGGTTTTACCGCTTTGAACAACTCGACCACTCCTTTCGTTACGCGACCATTGGACCATATCGACTATAAAATCCGTGTTAAGCGCGATTTGAAATGTGCAAGGAGACTGTTATGCGAATTATGATCGTCGAGGACGAGCGGGCGCTGTGCGATGCAATCGCGCGCAGCTTGCGAAACTTGGCGTACAGCGTCGACTGCTGTCACGACGGACAGGAGGCGCTCGACCTACTGGACGTTGAGGCCTTCGACCTCGTGGTACTCGACCTCAACCTTCCCCGTATCGACGGCATGACCGTACTCAGGGAACTTAGGAAAACTGACTGCGAGACCAAGGTACTGATTCTGTCCGCACGTGGCGGAGTATCCGATAAAGTCGCCGGACTCGATGCCGGCGCCAACGATTACCTCACCAAGCCGTTCCATCTGGACGAGCTTGCGGCAAGGATTCGCAGCCTTACCCTCAGACGCTTTACACAAAGCGACATAGTTTTAACCTGCGGAAAGCTCCGCTTTGACACCAAGGCGCGCATCGCTTCCGTGGACAGCGAGGCTTTATCTCTTACGCGCAAGGAAACGGGAATCTTGGAATACCTGATGCTTCATCAGGGGCGTCCGGTAAGTCAAGAGGAGCTTATCGAGCACGTTTGGGATAGCAGCGTGAACAGCTTTAGCAACGCAGCCCGCGTTCATATCTCGTCACTCCGCAAAAAGCTGCGTGGCGCATTGGGATACGACCCGATTCGCAATCGGATTGGAGAGGGCTACGTTATGGAGGATAGCGAATGAAAAGGCTTTCGCTGCAATGGCGCATAACGATTATGACGGCACTGCTCACGTGTGCGGCATGCGTGCTGACGAACTGCCTGGTCGGCTATACGGGCATGCGCTACATGGATGCCATCGGCAGTGACATCTCGGCCCTTAACGCAACCGGCGAAGATTCGCCCCAGGCATTCGACCCAACGAAAGCGACCCCCGATGACGAGGTCACGATCGTCGTAAACGACGCACAGGAATCTTTTGGCGCGACAGCCTGGTACATCACGGCTGGAGTCACACTCCTTGGCGGCGTGCTGGCATACTTTGTGAGCGGCCACGCGCTCAAGCCGCTACGGGATTTTGCCGCCCAGGTGGAGCGCGTGCAGCCTGACAACCTAAGCGAAATCAGACTCAGTGAAGATGTATCCACCGAGCTACAACGATGCAGCGCCTCTTTCAACGACATGATCGCCCGTCTTGGCGAAGGGTTCTCTGCACAGCGTCAGTTTACCGGCAACGCCGCACACGAGCTGCGCACCCCGCTCGCCCTTATGCAAGCACAGATTGAACTATTCATCTCCGAGCACCCCGGTTTGCAACCCGAAACGGCCGAGCTGCTCGGCCTGCTACAAGAACAAACCGAGCGCATGTCTCGAATGGCCAAGGTATTGCTCGAGATGAGTGAGCTCCGCAGCGTTCCTTGCGAGGACGATGTGGAACTTGGTCCCTTGTCCGAAGAGGTCCTCACCGACCTTGCGCTACTTGCCGAAAATAAGGGCATAGCCCTCAATTGTGCTGGAGACGCTTTAGTAATCGGGAGCGACACGCTCCTCTATCGGCTGGTGTTTAACCTGGTCGAAAATGCCATCCATTACAGCCGCCCCAGCTCGACTGTCAACGTCTCCATCAGCGACAGCGACAACCACGTGCTCCTGCGAGTCAAAGATGAGGGCCCGGGAATACCCAAGCAGTACCGAGAGAGCATCTTCCAGCCGTTCTTTCGTCTAGACAAATCCCGCAGCAGGGCATACGGCGGCGCAGGACTCGGGCTAGCGCTTGTTTGGGAGATTGCAGCACTTCACGGTGGCACGGTAGAGGTCGAAGCAAGTTCCGAGAACGGGACCACCATGCTCGTAAGCCTTCCAAAACGATCCGCAGCGTTAACCGAACAGTAAAACGAAAGGGGTCCCGAGCAACAGGAGTACAATTGCTGCTAGTGTTGCCACCTGATGGGAGATGGAAGATGGACTGCGATGGCTACCCGCGCATCCCCATGCCGTTGATGTGCACCGCCTTTGTGCCGGGGCAGATTGACGCTGCGGTTGCAGGCATTTCCGACCCCGATTCACGCGCCATCGCCACGGCAGAAGCGCTGTACTTTCGCGGACAGGCCGCACTCGCCGCCAAGACGGCGCACCCCTATCTTGACGTCACCGATCCCGCGCTGCGCTATTCCGCATGCTTTATCTGCGGATACGCCAGTCTGTCGCTCAACCGTATCGCCGACGCACGCCGGTGCCTTGCTGGCATCCTCGATACGCCGGCCGACGAGGAATCGTCCGCCATCCACGCCATGCATATCCTGTTCGCCTCCGCCGCGAGCGTCCTGTTGCACTTGCCTTCCCCGTATTCTGCCGAAGAGTTTTATCCGCTTGCGGCACATCTGCCCGAAGGCCTGCGCCTGTTCGCCAGCTACGTGATGGCGCATGCCCTGTACCTGCGCGGCGAATATGGCCGCAGTCTAGGTATGGCGGAAAACGCCCTGATCATGAAACAGGGAAGCTATCCGATCTCGGAACTGTTCCTGCACCTGTCGGCTTCCATGGCCTGCATGAGTCTCAAAGACGTCGACGCCGCAAAGGCACACTTCGGAGCCGCTTGGGACATTGCGCGTCCCGACGGCCTTATCGAGCTCATTGGCGAGCACCACGGCCTTTTGCAGGGGCTTATCGAGGCATGCTTAAAATCGCAATACCCCGACGATTTCGCTCGCATCATCGAGATCACGTATCGATTCAGCTACGGCTGGCGGCGCATCCACAACCCCGATTCGGGCGAGGACGTGGCCGACGATCTAACGACCACGGAGTTCACCATGGCCATGCTCGCCTGCCGTGGGTGGACCAACGCCGAAATCGCACGCCATATGGGCGTGTCGCCGGGCACCGTTAAAAACCGCCTATCCGGCGTATACGCAAAGCTTGGCATCGGCACACGCGCCGAGCTGGTCGCGCATATGTTGCGTTAGCGACCGGGCTGGCAAGCGCATCGAACGCGTTCTGGAACCCGGCGCTTCGCTCGATCAATTTGGACATTTTGGCCATCGAACGGCACTACCGCCACGAAGCGCCTTCTCGCAAAATTGGATTATTTCCACCGATATTTGCGGGATGGGAGTCCAAGATGCTTGATCGCCGTTCGTTACTTGTTGCCGGAGCGTCCTCGCTAGCGAGCATTATGTTGCCTCGCATGCCGGGAAGCGAAAATGCCTTCCTGCTGCCGTTCGCGCCCACCGCGGCCTATGCCGACGAAGAAGGTCCCTTTAAGGTGCTCGTTCTCTCGCGCACCATGTTTGGTGTGGTCGTGGTCGACGTCGCCAACAAGAATGCGCCCATCGCAGGTGCCCAGGTCACGCTCACATCACGCTATGCCGCAGGCAAGCAGCTCACCGCCACGACCGACGACGAAGGCACGGCCATCTTTGAGGTCGCGCCGCTTTCGGAAGGCTACGTGGACGAGGCAACGCTCCTTGACGCGTACGACTTTAACGGCGGCATCTCCATTAGTATGGCGGGCTACCGTGATGTCGAGATTCCCCTTGCGCGCATTCAGGGCGGCACCGCCATAACCGCGCCCACGCGTCCGCTTTCCGACGGCGAGCCGTACTTCCGCCAGCTCACATTCGACGAATGGGACATCCAGTACGCTGAAGCCACGTTTATGGCATTGCCGAAAGACGACACGGCAAACGAGCAGCCCGATACGCACGCCTTTACCGTTCAGGCACATCTGCCACAGGGCGGACAGGCAACGCTGCGCATCAACAAAGTGACGTCTGCCGCGGGCAGCTCACCCGAAACCGTCACGCAGATCGGTCAGATCAAGGCCAGCGCATCGGGCGCGGATAATCTGGCGACGTTCACACTCGAAGACATGTTTCTCGACGCGGCATCGGGCCTTCTGGAAGAAGGGTGCAAACTGCGCTTTGTCCTCGACTATCAGGGCAAAACCTACACGCTTTCATCCCCTATGGCCGTTGTCACCGCGCCGGCCGCAAAGGCGGAATCGGGCTCGACCACCATCATTCCCACCACCATGGACCAAGAGATCACTCCGTTTGATTTCCCCGCGGCGTTTCCCGGCATCGGCGGCAATAAGTTCACGTGCTGGATACCCACATTTCCGATCCTCTTTGATTTCTCGTTTGCTGGATACGTGCTGTTTGGCGGAGGATACAAACCAGCCAGCTATATGAACGATTCGGGCAATCCAGATCCAGAGTACTGGAAGAAATCACCGCGCGAGTCGGGTGCCAAGCAGGCAAACCACTACCTCGACGAGATGGAGGGGAAGTGGAATCAGTACAAGAGCATGAGTGCCGGTTCGGGCACCGACCCAAGAAACACCAAGCTCCTTCGCCACCATTGCACGCTGCTGTTCACGATGGATATCGCCACACAGCTGTACGGCTCGCTCGCCTACGATTGGGTGGGCAAAACCTGGAGTGACAACAACGGCCCCGCATACGGCAATATTAAGGCCCTCTTCCAGGTAAGAACCGACCTCAACTGGACCGAACAGTTTACCCTAGGACCGGTGCCGTTTTTCCTAAACGTCAACCCCTGGGTGCTGGCAAAACTGGCGCTCGCCGTGGGCGCCCACACACACGGTAGCGGCGCAGCGTTTTTCAAAAACATATCGCTCGACTATTCCAACACCTCGGGCTCATTCACCATCCAGATCGGGCTTGCCGTCCCCTTTGGCGCCGGCGTTGCAGGCGTCGCCTCGTCTGCCGTGCGCGGCGCCGCGTCCCTCACGTTGTTCATTGGGTACGAGAAGGCGGATGGACACCAGCTTCCGCGACTGCGCGTAGGTGCAGACGTCGATGTCGATGTGATACTCCAGTTCGTAATGTTCAAGTGGACCACCAAGGCTTGGTCGGGGTCGTGGCCCACGCTCCTCGATTCGTGGAATATGTCGGTGAACAATGGCAACCAGTATGTGCTCCAGCGCTCTGAGCTCGCATTGGGTGGAGATACGCCTTACACATTGGATGCCCGCTTCGGCACGGCCGGCGACATCAAGGCGGGCGGCGTGCCGCAATTTATCGCATCGGCCACCATCGTCACCAACGCCGAGCTGCTCGCACGCGCCGAGGTTAAGGCCACTGCCGTAAACGCCGCGCCTGTCGTGCGCGATTGGGACCGGGCGGTCACGCGCATTGAGCTCGAGGCAGACGCGGAGAGCGACGACACGGGACAGGTTGAGCATTTCGTCCACGCACTGATGGAAAACGACGAAAACGCTGCGCCGATGTACGAGTACACCTACATCGGTCAGGCAACGAACGCCGTTGCAGACCCCAACGCCAATTCTGCCGGCGTGTCGGAGGACGAGCGTGGCGGCATAAAACCCTCGAGCGACAACGTGCTGTTTTCCGGCGTGCTCAGCGAAGCCCACATGAAGCTGGCAATGATTGCCGGCGTAGAATGCCTGTTCCGTATCGCCTCGGTGCGCTACGGCGACAATGGCCGCTCGCGCCTGGTGGTGCACACAAGGGCAAACGGCACGTGGTCCGCCCCCACGCCCGTGGACTTCCCCCTTGGGTTTGGCGAGGGCGACGTGGAGCGCGACGGCATATACGATTACGACTTCGACGTGGTGGAATATACGGACGGGAGGGGAAACCAGGAAGCCTACGTGCTGCTGGTCTCGGGCGAGCGCCCCGACGGCGACAACACCCTTTTCGATACGGCAAGCACAGCCGGCATACTGTCCGTCGTGCGCCTGCGCATAAGTAATGACGAGATCCGCGTGGTGTCGCATACGTCATGGCGCAGCATCTCGCGCGGCCGCCTGCAAGAGGATGGCTACCATTGCCTGCAGTGCCCACGCATCACGGTGGGCAAGACACTTGTCGACGGACGTCTGTCGGGCGCCTACCTCCACCGCCGCGGAACCACCGCAGAAAAGGCGCTCGGCAGCGAGGCTGAGGTTGCGCTGGAGTGCTTTACCCTGTGGTCGGACGTTTCGGGCGACAGCCTGACGTTCCGCCAAGTTCTCCGCTTTCCGCAAGCACCGTCGAGTATCGAGCTGGGCGAGCCCGAAAATATCAACGGCAAAATGGTGGTGCCCGTTACGTACGAGACCGCAGACGGCTGCGGCTGCGCATCGTACGCCGTGATCGGCCAGTCCATTGCGGGCTGGGGCGTTATGTCACCTGACGCCACAGTACCCCGTGCGGTGCCGTGGCCACAACATTCGGGCTTTTTGGCAACCGTCAACGAGCAACTGCAGCATATTACTTGGACGCGAGGCGCATCGGCATTTGCAACGCAGCCCGTGGGTGCCGCAGGCTGTGGCCCGGCATCGTTTAGCGTAAGCAACAACGGCAGGTGCGTGCTCTATGTAGAGAACACTGATGGCAAGGTGGGACAAACCTACGACGAAGAAGGCAACCCGGTAGCAGTGATGGGCAAGCACTTCCGCATCTTCGCCAGCACCTTGGCAGGTGATCTGTTCACGGAGCCGTTCGTGATGTGCGAGCTGGACCATCCCGTCGATCAGATAACGACATTTTTGACGTCGGGAGGCATGCTCTCCGCGCTCGCCACGCACATTGTGAGTGCCGAGCAGAGCGAGGCAGAGCTGCACGGCATCGAAGTGCCTTTGGTGGCATGTGCCACTCCGACGGGCGCGGTCGCTACCTCGGGCGCGGTGGTGCCCGGAGCAGCAGGCGAATCCTTCATGGTCACGGTTCGAAACGACGGCAACACGCTGCTCACCGCCGGCACGATCGATCTGTACCGAGAGGGCTCCAACCAGCCGTTCTCCAGCGCATCCATCGGATTCGGAGTGAACGCACGCATGGTTTCGATCTACGATCCAGAGCTTGCCGAGGACGCTTCGGCCAACGACATGGCACACGTGAAGTACGCGCTCGAGACGCTGGGCGCACGTTTTGCAATGCACCCGCTGGTAGCCGACAACGGCAACGCCGTGCTGGCACCGGGTTGCACGGCACAGTTTCGCATGAGCTTCGCCATCCCCGAGAGTTGGAGCGACGAAGTGGGCAAACGCGTAACGCTGTATGCGAAGGCGCGTAATCTGGTGGCGCTCGATCCCGTAACGCTCGAGGAAATTCGACCGGGTGCAAACTCGGCGCTGGGTGCCGTGCTGCACGAGCTTCATGTGCCCGACGCGGCATGCGAGCGCTCAGAAGTTCAGGTCGGCGTATGCGGCAGCGCGGATACGACAGGACTTCACGACGCCCCGATGACGGTCGACGGCGATGGCGGCACGAGTGGAGGTGGCTCCGGCGGAAGCAGCTCCAGAGGCGGCAGTGGATCTGGCAGCGGCAAGAATCACGGCAATAACAAGCGCTCCGGAAAAGCGGGCGCGCTTGCGGGCACGGGCGATGCCAACGCTCCCCTCATGGCAGCCGCTGCAGCACTCGCCGCAGCTGGTGCCGGCCTTGTCGCCTACAGCGCCCGCCGCACGGCGCTCGAAAACGACACCGCCGATGAGGTCAATTCGGATAGGCCTCGCTAGCTCCTAGTTACTTTTGCGAGAGACGCCGACTCGGCTCATCGAGCACCAAAAAGGGCTGGCCCCGATAACTCGGAGCCAGCCCTGAGTCGCCTGACGTAAGAATCGCGGCGTTACTTGAGCTTCAGTGCCTCCGTCATGGGCACGGCGGCATCCCAGTCGATCTTCCAGCCGATCGACACGCGGACGGTTTCACCCGTTGCGGGAGCCGTCGCAAACAGTGTATGGCCGTTGTCGGGACCGGTAAAGCGCAGCCACGTTATGCCGTTGTACTCGACCTGGTCGGTTGTTGTCTCCTTGCCTTCGTAGACCTGCTCTAGGCTTGCAACCTCTTCCTCCGGCGAGCGCGGGAAGATGCTGATGTTCAGGCGTCCTCCAGTCTCGTCGTGGAAGAAGTTTGCCTTTTCGTGCTCTTCGTTGGACGAATCCAACGTGTACCCATCGGCGGCCTCGATACTGTACGATGCGCAATCGATGCCGGTCATACTGGCCGCGTCACCAGAATCGGCCACGCCGCCGGCCGCCTTGAACTCCTTGGTCTCGCATCCCGTGGTGTCAAAGTGCATGGCCTCATGATTCTTGGCGGGGGCGTTAGCGTCTACGAACTCGACAGTGATGGGCCCGTAGTACGCCGTCTTGGGTGCCCAGAAATACACGTACTCAACAGTCTCGCCCGGACCGATATCTGGCCTCTTGGAAAGATCGATGCCCTCATGAAGCTCATCGGGAGCCTCGCTTGCAACGTAGTCGAGCACGGCCGCCTTGCCGGAAGTAAACAACGGGTCGCCTGCCTCAAGATCGCCCTGGGCAGCGTGCACGTTAAAGAAGTCAAACGTCCTGTTCTTTGCATTGTTGTTGGTGATCTTGATGTGCAGGTAAAAGCCGTCCTGCAGCTTAGCGTCGCCGCGATAGAACGTACCGTGAGCCACCGACTCATAGGTTATGCCAGCCACCTCGACCGTCTGCGACTCATAGGCCTTCTTCTCTACGGGAGCACTGCCGCTGCCCGAGCTGCCAGCCGAGCCACTCGGCGCATTTCCGCCGCAACCGGCAAGCGTGCAAGCCAGCACGGCCGAAAGCGTCACGGTGGGAATTCCTAACAGCAGCTTCTTCGTCATGGGCTTCATCATCCTCACCGCTCCTTTCGGCTTACAGCTCATCCGTTGTCCGAGTCCCAAGTCGACTCCGTGGCATCGGCTTCCACTATGAGCGTATGGCAAGAAGCAGCGCCGGCGAAGTGACCCGTGGCCCAAATAACGACCCGCCAGCGTTCCTTATGGGCCAAAGGGACTCGCACACGCACGCCCGTGGCCCATAAAACGAGACGTCTGTCCCAATGTTCGATTCGATCCATCCGCAAACAAGGTAGGGCGCCTCCAGCCGCCTTCAAACTTACTCGGACAGAACCGACTCGGTTTTGTCCGAGTAAACGAATCTCCATCAGACTCCGAACGATTGTTCGATGGATTTCGTGTTAGGTGGAATCGCCTATGGGCTGGGCTATGCTACCTTGACTATCTATATGACTTAAACGCAGCAAAGGAGCACCGAGAGAGCGAGTATGGCAAAAAACACCGCAAACTATGGTAACGACAGTATCCGCCAGCTCAAGGACGAGGAGCGCGTACGCCTGCGCCCTGCCGTCATCTTTGGCTCGGACGGACTCGACGGTTGCGCGCATGCCGCCTTCGAGATCCTGTCCAACGCCGTTGACGAGGCACGCCAGGGCTACGGCAAGCTCATCACCCTTACCGCCTTTCGCGATGGCTCCATTCAGGTAGAGGACAATGGCCGCGGCTGCCCACTCGACTGGAACCCTTCCGAGAAGCGCTTTAACTGGGAGCTCGTCTTTTGCGAGCTCTACGCCGGCGGCAAGTATAACAACAACCAGGGCGGCGACTACGACTTCTCGCTCGGCACCAACGGCTTGGGCTCCTGCGCGACTCAGTATGCTTCCGAGTACATGGACGTCACCGTCTGGCGCGACGGCAACAAGTACTCCTTACACTTTAAGAAGGGCAAAGTCGTCGGCGCCAAGAAGAAGGCACTCGAGATCGAGCCCAGCGACGAGAACCGCACCGGCACCACCATCAAGTGGCGCCCCGATCTTGAGGTCTTTACCTCGATTAGCATTCCCCACGATTGGTATCGCGAGACCATGCGCCGTCAGGCCGTGGTCAACGCCAACGTGACCTTCCGCCTGCGCATCGAGGGCGACGATGGCGAGTTTTCCGAAGAGGATTTTTGCTATCCCAAGGGCATCGAGGACTACGTGCTCGAGAAGGTCGGTACCGACTACCTTACCGAGCCTTTCTTTATCGAGGCCGATCGCCGCGGTCGCGACCGCGAGGACCTGCCCGACTACAACGTAAAGATCACCGCATGCATGTGCTTCTCGCGCACCTTCATGATGCAGGAGTACTACCACAACTCGTCATGGCTCGAGAACGGCGGCTCTCCCGAGAAGGCGGCCCGCAGCGCTCTGACCAGCGCCATCGATGCCTACATCAAGCAACAGGGCAAGTACAACAAAAACGAGAGCGGCATCAAATGGCAGGACGTCCAGGACTGCCTGGTGCTGGTGACCAACTGCTTCTCCACCCAGACGTCCTACGAGAACCAGACTAAGAAGGCCATCAATAACCGCTTTATCCAGCAGGCTATGACGGCCTTCTTTAAGGAGCGCCTCTCGACCTACTTGATCGAGAACAAAGACGCCGCCAACAAGATCATGGAGCAGGTGCTCATCAACAAGCGCTCGCGCGAGAACGCCGAGAAGACGCGTCAGAGCATCAAGACCAACCTGCAGCAGAAGACCGACATGGCCAACCGCGTGCAGAAGTTCATCGACTGCCGCTCCAAGGACAAGAGCCGTCGCGAGATCTACATCGTAGAGGGCGACTCGGCAGCAGGCGCCATTCGCACGTCGCGCGATGCCGAGTTCCAGGGTGTTATGCCCGTCCGCGGTAAGATCCTCAACTGCCTGAAGGAGGACTATCCGCGCATCTTTAAGTCCGACATCATCATGGACCTCATGCGCGTGCTGGGCTGCGGCGTGGAGATCAAAGACAAGCGCATCAAGAACCTTGGCGCCTTTGACCTGGACAACCTCAACTGGAACAAGGTCATCATCTGTACGGACGCCGACGTCGACGGGTACCACATCCGCACGCTCGTGCTCACCATGCTCTACCGTCTGGTGCCCACGCTTATCGACGAGGGCTATGTGTATATCGCCGAGTCGCCGCTCTACGAGATCAACTGCAAAGAGAAGACCTACTTTGCCTACACCGAGCTCGAGAAGAACGGCATCCTTAAAGAGATTGGCGACCAGAAGTGCTCCATCAACCGCTCCAAGGGTCTTGGTGAGAACGATCCGGACATGATGTGGCTCACCACCATGAACCCCGAGACACGTCGCCTGATCAAGGTGGAGCCCGAGGACGTCACCAAAATGGAAACCATGTTCAACCTGTTGCTGGGCAACGACGAGGCGGGCCGCAAGCGTCACATCTCCGAGCACGGCAAGGAATACCTGGACCAGCTGGACCTGCAGTAGCAGCAAATCGATAACGACGGCCCATAAGAAGTTCAAGAGGAAATCGTGGCAAAGAAGAAGACGAAGAACCAGCCGAAGAAAAAGCAGGTCAACGCCGAGAACGTCATCGGCCTGCACTCCGAGGTCACCGACCAGCCGATCACGCAGACGCTCGAGGTCAACTACATGCCCTACGCCATGAGCGTCAACGTCTCGCGTGCGTTCCCCGAGATCGACGGCTTTAAGCCCTCGCACCGCAAGCTGCTCTACACCATGTACAAGATGGGGCTTCTTACCGGCGCGCGCACGAAGAGTGCGAACATCGTCGGACAGACGATGCGATTGAATCCCCACGGAGACGCCGCCATCTACGACACGATGGTGCGCCTTTCCAAGGGCTACGGCGCGCTGCTGCACCCGTTTGTCGACTCGAAGGGCAACTTCGGTAAGGTCTATTCGCGCGACATGGCGTGGGCGGCCAGCCGATACACCGAGGCGAAGCTCGCGCCCATCTGCGCCGAGCTCTTCCGCGATATCGACTCTGACACCGTTGATTTTGTCGACAACTACGATAACTCAATGAAAGAGCCGGCGCTGCTGCCAACAACGTTCCCGAATATCCTGGTCTCGGCCAACCAGGGCATCGCGGTCGGCATGGCGAGCCAGCTGTGCGGCTTTAACTTGGGCGAGGTCTGCGAGACGACGATCGCCTTTTTGAAAAATCCTGAGGTGCGCATCAGCGAAACGCTGCTCGCGCCCGACTTCCCGACCGGCGGCGAGGTCCTGTACGACCCGCGCGCCATTGAGGACATTTACAACACCGGCCGCGGCGGCGTAAAGGTACGCGCCCGCTGGCGCTACGACAAAAAAGAAAATCTCATTGAGATTTACGAGATCCCCTATACCACCACGACCGAGGCCATCATGGACAAGGTCGCCGAGCTCATCAAGGCGGGCAAGGTCAAGGAAATTTCCGACATGCGCGACGAGACCGACCTTTCCGGTCTCAAGCTGACGATCGACCTAAAGCGCGGGGCCGACCCCGACAAGCTGATGCAGAAGCTCTTCAAGGCGACGACGCTGCAGGACACGGCCTCGTGCAACTTCAACGTCCTGATCGGCGGCATGCCGCGCGTGATGGGCGTGCGCGAGCTTTTAGACGAGTGGTGCGCGTGGCGCACCGAGAGCGTCAAGCGCCGCGTGTACTTTGTGCTCAAAAAGCGGCAGGACAAGCTGCACCTCTTAAAGGGCCTTAAACGCATCCTGCTCGACATCGACAAGGCCATCAAGATCATCCGTGAGACGGAAAAGGAGGCCGACGTCGTGCCGAACCTGATGATCGGCTTCGGCATCGACCAGATCCAGGCGGAATACGTCGCCGAGATCAAGCTGCGCAACATCAACCGCGAGTATATCCTAAAGCGCGTGGAGGAGACGGCATCGCTCGAGGCGGAGATCGAAGACCTCGAGGATACGCTTGCGCGCCCGTCGCGCATCCGCAAGATCATCGTCAGCGAGCTTGAGGATGTGCGCAAAAAGTACGCCGAGCCCCGCCGCACCGGCATCCTCTACGACTATGCCGAGGACGCTGAGAGCGAGGAGGACGCCATCGAGGACTATCCCGTGACGCTGTTTTTGTCGCAGCACGGGTACTTCAAAAAGATCACGCCGCAGTCGCTGCGCATGTCCGGCGAGCAGAAGTTCAAGGAGGACGACGCGCTCAGCATGAGCGTGGAGAGCTCCAATGCCGCCGAGCTGATGTTCTTCACCGATAAGGCGCAGGTCTACAAGACGCGCGCGAGCGACTTTGCCGACGGCAAGGCGAGCCAGCTGGGCGATTACCTGCCCGCCAAGCTCGGCATGGACGAGGGCGAGAGCGTCATGGGCATGGTGCTTCCCGGCGATTACAGCGGCTATATGATCTTCTTCTTCGAAAACGGTAAGGCCGCAAAGGTCGAGCTGTCCGCCTACAAGACGACCTCGAACCGCCGCCGCCTGACCGGCGCCTACAGCGACAAGAGCCCACTCAAAGCGCTGTTGCATCTCAAGGAAGACCGCGAAATCGCCGTCTATTCGACAGAGCCGCGCGTGCTGATCGTCAACACGGCGCTTCTTGTTGTGAAGACGACGCGCACGACGCAGGGCGTCGCGCTTTTGACGCTCAAAAAGAAGTACGTGCTCGACACGGTACGCTTCCCGGAGGAGACCGGCATCACCGACCTTGCCCGCTACCGCGGCCGCAGCATTCCCGCGACGGGCGCGCTGCTCAAGACGGAGGACAGCGACGACAAGCAGCTCTCGCTGATTTGACGTCGGAAGCCTGAGAGAAACATGTGAGGGGAGAAAATTTATGAAAAATAAAAAACTGCGCGAGCAGGTGAAAAGCTATATCATTGTCACGCTTGCCTGCGTGCTGTATGCCTTGTCGTTCGATTGGTTCTATGCACCGAATGGCTTTACGGTCGGCGGCTTTACGGGTATTTCGCAGATCATTAACTTTTTTGCACCCATTCTGCCGGTCGGTACGATGGTCATCGTGCTCAATGTGCCGCTTTTTATCGTGGGACTTAAAAAATTCGGCTTCGCATTTTTGTGCAAGTCCATCTACACGATGACGCTGAGCTCCATTTTGATCGACGTTGTCGCGGCCATCCACGAGTTTGCGCCCATGGACCCGCTGCTTGCGTGCCTGTACGGCGGCGTGACGCTCGGTATCGCCTCAGGACTTTTATTCCGAGAGGAGACGACGACCGGCGGCTCAGAGCTCGGCGCGTGGATCGTAAGATCGCACGTT
>ENA-OWPP01001524-OWPP01001524.1-human-gut-metagenome-genome-assembly--contig:-NODE-1524-length-19223-cov-7.142216_pt1 | contig 19223 bp, 19 predicted proteins | sample MGYA00248265_ERZ651848 | MGnify/ENA primary metagenome ERZ651848 (study PRJEB26924, sample SAMEA4378233) | human gut metagenome | biome: human gut; feature: human-associated habitat; material: faeces...
GAACCTACAGGTTCGCGCCCGGTTTTAATGCGCCGTTATGTACGCCTCGAGGCGGTCGTGGTAGTCCGTCAGGCTGTCGGTCATGGGGCGGCGTTGCGCGGCCGAAGATCAAGTCCGGAAGGTAGCGCGCCCGCTTCCCGCCGACCGTCATAGAGCGTATGCAGCTCATGCACGTAACGACCACGTCGCCGCAGGGCATCTGCGCGGCGCGCATCTTCTGGAAGCGCTCCACCTCCGCCTCCGGCACGTGGCCGTACAGGTTGTCGCCGCAGCAGATGGACTTCTCGCGGCTGAACTCCGACTCCACGACGGTGACGTTCATCTTGCGCAGCAGGCTGCGTATCGCCTCGTGCACCTGCGGCTTGCACCTAAACGAGCAGGAGTCGTGCACCGACATGCTCACGCCGCCGTAGTCCGGCAGGCTCACGCCGGGCAGGGAGTCGAGCACCTCCCGGTACGTTATCGTGCTTATCCCCTCGTACAGCTTGCGAAAGCGCCTGTCGCAGCCCGCGCAGTTATTGATTATCACCGAGCCCGCTGGCAGACATGGGTCGTGGCGGCAGCACAGCCGGGGTTGAAGCAGCACCTCGCCAGGTCTATGTCCGCTGGCTTTATGCTCTCAAGTCGCTCTGCCATGCTCCGCCTCAAGCTTCAGCAAAAATTCCTTCCTGTCCAGCCCTCCGGCGTAGCCGACGAGCGAGCCGCCCTTGCCCACGACGCGGTGGCAGGGCACCACTATGACCACGGGGTTGCGGTTGTTCGCCATGCCCACGGCGCGCGAGGCCTTGGCGTTGCCGAGCGCGGCGGCGATATCATGATAGCTGCGCGTCTCGCCGTAGGGTATCCGGCACAGCTGCGCCCAGACGCGGCGCTGGAACACCGTCCCGCGCAGGTCGAGCGGCAGGTCGAACTCCCTCCGCCGCCCGGCGAAGTACTCGTCCAGCTGGCGCTTGGCCTCGGGGATGAACGTCCCACGCGCGGCCTCGGCCTCGCCCTCCCGGGCGAAGGCGATGCCGGTTATCCCCGCCTCGCTCTCGGAGATGCGCAGCAGCCCGACGGGCGAATCTACGACGCAAACCGTCTCGCCGCCGCTTCGCTGCGAGGCGTACTCGCGGGGCGTCACGCCGGTCTGGCGGCGGAAGAAGGCCGAAAACGCCGCGCTGCCCATCCCCACGGCGGAGGCGGCCTCCGTCGCCGTGCGCCCGGCGTCGAGCAGCGCCTTGGCGCGCTGAATACGCAGTGCGTCCGCGTACTGCCTCATATCCACGCCGCAGCAGCGCTCGAACACGCGCGTGAGCCGGGCGCGGCTAAGCCCCAAGCCGGCGAGCGCGGCGCGCATGGCGTCCGCATCGGCGAGGTGCAGCGCTATCAGCTCCCGGGCGCGCGCCGCCGTGCCGGCGTCGGGGTCGTAGTCCGGCACGTCGGGGCGGCAGCGCTTGCACGGCCTGTACCCGGCGGTCTCAGCCTCGGCGGCGGTGTCGAAATACTCTATGTTCTCCGGCCTGGGCGGCCTTGACTTGCACGACGGCCTGCAATATATGCCCGTGCTCCTGACGGCGTAGAAGAACCTGCCGTCATACGCGCCGTCGCACTCCAGCACCGCGCGCAGCTTTTCGCTCTCGGTCATGTCCGCGCCTCCTCTCAACGCCAGTTTACCACATCCGCCGGGAAATTGCTTTATATTTTGTGACGTCCAATCCCCGGCATGTTCCCTTCGCCGGCGCGGGCGCATTGAAACAGCATCGTAACTTTACCCCCCGCGCCTGGAGTGGTAAAATATCCCCGGGAAACGAGGGATGAGCATGAGCCAGTGCACCTTTATCGCGGCGAACGTGCCGCTCGCGGAGGTACGCAGCCCCCACTACAGCACATTCTCCATAAACGAGGCCGTCGCGGCGGGCACAGCGCTCGACGCGGACATACTCGGCTGCGGCATAGACCCTGACGAGCCGGACGTGCTGCTCGCCTGCGGCCTTGACTCCGGCAAAGACCCGGCGGACAACTTTTCGCTGCTCGAGTTCCCGTTTGCGCGCTGTTACTGTGATATGGATCTCGCCGTGAGCATAGAGCTTTGCGGTCTCGGACCCGAGGACATGACGCCGGAGAAGGCGGCGCGCATCGCGGACTATGTGCGCGAGGTGCTCACGCGCACGGACGCCGTGGAGCTGTGGACAGTGTGGCTCTCCGAATACGATCCTCCTCGCATAAAAGAGCGCCGAGTTGCGGCTTCGGCCTTCACCGGAGCGGACGTGGAGGAGATTTACTCCGCCTCGTGCTGGCCGACCGACGCCATAGTCAACCTGTATGGCGGCGAGCGGCCAACTTACCACTGCCTGCGCGTGGAGAGGTGAGCGATTTTAGGCGCATTTTACCTGAAAATAACGCAAAAAGTCCTTGCAATCAGCCGGGGCTTTTGCTATAATATATCGGCATTACACACGGCATGGGCGATCTCCGACCCCGTGGCGACGGGACAAGCCGTCGCTGGGTCGTGGGGAGCTGACCCCGGCCGGAGGTAATAACAAACTAAAGGAGGAAACAAAACAATGGCAGTAGTATCCATGAAGCAGCTTCTGGAGGCCGGCGTACACTTCGGTCACCAGACCCGCCGCTGGAACCCCAAGATGGCCGAGTACATTTACTGCGAGCGTAACGGCATCTACATCATCGACCTGCAGAAGACCGTCAAGAAGCTCGAGGAGGCCTACAACTTCGTGCGCGAGCTCGCCGCCAACGGCCAGAACATCCTGTTCGTCGGCACCAAGAAGCAGGCCGCCGAGGCCATAAAGGAGGAGGCCGAGCGCGTCGGCCAGTACTACGTCAACGCCCGTTGGCTGGGCGGCATGCTCACCAACTTCAAGACCATGCGCACCCGTATCGACCGTCTTGCTCAGCTCAAGCGCATGCAGGAGGACGGCACCTTCGACATGCTTCCCAAGAAGGAAGTCATGAAGCTCATGGGCGAGATGGCCAAGCTCGAGAAGTATCTCGGCGGCGTCAAGGACATGAAGCGTCTCCCCGGCGCCCTGTTCATCGTTGACTCCCGCAAGGAGCACAACGCCATCGCCGAGGCCCGCAAGCTGCACATCCCCATCATCGCAATCGTCGACACCAACTGCGACCCCGACGAGGTCGACTACGTCATCCCCGCCAACGACGACGCCATCCGCGCCATCAAGCTCATCAGCGCCACCATGGCCAACGCCGTGCAGGAAGGCCGCCAGGGCGCCGATGCCGCCGCCGAGGAAGAAGCCAAGGTCGAGGAAGCTGACGAGACCGAGGCCGAGTGATTATTTGAGCCTTAATCCAGCAGCGTCCCCGCGCCCGCGTCCGGTTATTTTCACGCCCTGCTGCGTTAATTCTCCGTGATTGGCACAAAGCCCGTCTGCGTTGAATTGCCTTGCCGGACGAGAGAATCCCTCGAGCGCAGACACGGTTCCGCTACAGGAATAAGTCTCTGAGTGAGCTACAGTCATATTAACGTTTAAATTTACGGAAGGAAGATATAACTATGGCTTTTACCGCTGCAGATGTTAAGAATCTCCGCGAGGCTACCGGCGTCGGCATGATGGACTGCAAGAAGGCTCTTGCCGCCTCCGACGGCGACATGGACAAGGCCATCGAGTGGCTGCGCGAGAAGGGTCTCGCCGCCGCGCAGAAGAAGGCCGGCCGCATCGCCGCCGAGGGCATGGCCTACGCCTGGGTCTGCGAAGACTGCGGCGTCGGCTCCATCGTCGAGGTCAACGCCGAGAGCGACTTCGTCGCCAAGAACGATCTCTTTGTCGATTACGTCCAGAACGTCGCCAAGGTCGTTGCCAAGGAGAACCCCGCCGACCTCGACGCCCTGTTCGCCTGCAAGTACCCCGGCAGCGACAAGACCGTCCTCGACGAGCAGAACGACAAGGTCCTGGTCATCGGCGAGAACATCAAGGTCCGCCGCTTCGGCCGTTACGACACCGGCGTGAGCATCCCCTACGTCCACATGGGCGGCCGCATCGCCGTGCTCATGAACCTCACCGTCGGCGAGGGCTTTGAGAAGAACGAAAAGGTAGTCGAGCTGGGCAAGGACCTCGCCATGCAGGTCGCGGCGCTCAATCCTCAGTTCCTGGACAAGAGCCAGGTCAGCGAGGAGTTCATCGCCAACGAGAAGCGCGTCCGTCTCCTCCAGGCCAAGGAGGATCCGAAGAACGCCAAGAAGCCCGACGCCATCATCGAGAAGATCGTCATGGGCGGCCTGAACAAGTACTTCAGCGAGATCTGCCTGCTGCAGCAGCCGTTCGTCAAGGACGACAAGGTCAGCGTCGAGCAGCACGTCGCCAACGTTGCCAAGGAGCTGGGCACCACCATCACGGTGAACGGCTACATCCGCTTTGAGAAGGGCGAAGGCATCGAGAAGCGCCAGGACGACCTCGCCGAGGAAGTCGCCAAGCTGATAAACTGAGCCTGATATCCCATATATCAAGAGAGCCGGTCTCGCGACCGGCTCTCTTTTTATCTCTTGAAGTACCACAGGTACATGTCCTCCATATTCGGTTCCGCCTCGAGGGCGTCGCGGGAGGGCGGCTCGTCGGATATGAGCCTCAGCGTGCTCACGCCCATGTCGCGCCGCACGCCGCTGCACGGATACCTGCCCGTGAACTCCGCCTCCGCCTCGCTGCCGCAGCTGACCTGCCAGACGCGGCCTCGCAGCGGGCTGAGCAGGTTGGCCGGGCTGTCGAAGGCGATGACCGCGCCGCTGTTGAGCAGTATCACCTCGTTCGCCACGACGGACAGGTCGGAGACTATGTGCGTCGAGAGCAGGACGGTGCTCCTGGTCGAGAGCGCGCCGAGCACGTCGCGCAGCCTCATGCGCTCGGCGGGGTCCAGCCCGCTGGTCGGCTCGTCCAGGATGAGTATGTCCGGCGAGCCAAGCAGCGCCTGAGCCAGACCCACCCTCTGCTTTTCTCCGCCCGAGAAGCCGCGCAGCTTCTTGTTCGCCTTGTGCGTCAAGCCCACCAGCTCGAGCAGTTCGCCGCACTGCCGGCGTGCGCTCTCGCTCTCGATGCCCTTGAGTCTTGCGATGTACAGCAGGAACTGCTCCGCGGTGAAGCCCGGATACAGCCCCAGCTCCTGCGGCAGGTATCCCAGCCGCGCGCGGTAATCCGCGCCCAGCGAGGAGATGTCCACCCCGTCGAGCGTGACGCGTCCGGCAGACGGCTCCAGCAAGTCCGTCATGATGCGCATCAGCGTGGTCTTGCCCGCCCCGTTGGGTCCGAGCAGGCCGTATATCCCGCGCCCCAGCTCCAGTTCCACGTGCGAAAGCGCGGCGGTATCTCCGTACAGCTTGCTTATATTCTCACATTTGAGCGTCACAGCGCCTTCCTCCCCTTTCTCGATTTAAGTGCCCAGGCCAGAACGGCCGTGAGCAGCAGCGCGTACCAGGCAGCCCAGAGCGCCGCGTTTCCTTCGGGCGCCCTGCCGCGCATCAGCGGAGCGAAGGCCCCGCCCTGCACCAGGCGCATTGCCGCGCTCAAGTCCACGCCTGTGGTGTTGACGAAGTAGGCCAGCGCCACCGGCGCGCCCGCAAGGCACACGGCGGCGGCATGAGCCCTCAGCGCGTCGCAGATGCATCCGGCGAACACGGCGTACAGTGCCGCGCCCAGCACCGCCGTAAGGCTCGTGCGCGCATAGCCGCTCAGCCAGCCCTCCGGCATGGGCTCGCTCGAAAGCAGCGCCGACAGCGCCAGGTTGCCCGCGGCGAGTATGAGCGCGCCGGTCACGGCGGCGAGCGCCGCCGCCGCTATCCGCCGGGCGAACAGCCTCCCCCGCCCGAACGGCGTGGTCAGGACAAGCTCCTCGACCCCCGTCTCCCGGTCTGCGGAGAACACGTGTATCAGCGCCAGAAGCACCAGCGCGGCCAGCGCGACCGAGCCTGTCCCGTCCCAGAATCCCGCCGCCCTCTGCCAGAAGCTGCCGCCGCGGTAGAGCGCGTCCATCGCGGCCAGCGCGCCGCGAAACAGCAGTCCGGCGGCCAGCACGCCCCAGGTCAGGGCGTTTTTGTACATGCGTCCGAACTCGCTCACGTCCTGTCCCTCCTCCGGTACACGCGCCAGAGCGCAAACACTATCAGCGCCGTGACCGCGAAGGCGTACAGCAGGGCTATCCAGACGTAGCCCAGGTCGCCTCCGGCTCCCCGGTGACTATACGGCATGAAATGCGAGTCAAAGTACAGCGCGTTGAAGCTCTCGTGCGTGATGAACCCCGTCGGCAGCAGCAGGTTCAGCACGTACGCCGCGTCAGCAATCCGCGAGCCTCCGACCAGGGAGGCAATCATGCCGGTGTTGCACAGCACGCCGTAGACGTACAGCAGCGTGCACAGCCCCACCGTCAACGCCGCGCGCCGGGTCAGCGCCGCCACCAGCAGCACAAACGCCGCGAAATACAGCGCTCCGCCGTAAAAGAACAGGTATTGCAGCAGGCAGTAACCTATGTTCGTCAGCCTTACGCTGTAATACTGCGCCTCCGCCACCGGCTCAAACGCGCCCTTGAAGCCATAGCCGCCCGCGCTCACGCCCAGGCCGAAGACCATGGCCAGCAGCACGCACGCAAGGCAGTAGACGGCGGCATAGCCCAGCTTTGCGCGGAACGTGTCCCTCGCCCCGTGCCGGGATGCGCAGATAAGCGCGCGGGTGCCGTAATCGCCCTCGCAGGTCACGAGCCTCGGCAGGGTGGTTATCAGTATGAATGCCACGCCTATGTTGCCCATTCTGTATATCTCGCTCTGAGTTATGAGCCACCTGGTCTCCACGTCGGACATCGGCTTGGCAAAGACGGCAAAATACACCAGCGTCAGCGCCAGAGCCACCCACACCTCGAGAAAGGCCAGGTGTTTTCGCGCCTCGTCAAGTAGCAGGCTGTCAGAGTGCCTGGCGGTCTTCATCTTTTGTCCCTCCTCTTATATAGCATCCACAGCGCCAGGACCAGCGCCGCGGTCATCGCCAGCGCGAAGACCAGCGGCTTCCAGACGCAGCTCAGGCTCGCCGCGCACTGCGGCAGCGAACTCCAGCAGCGCGTGTTGAAGCTGTCGTGCAGCACGAATCCCCCCGGCAGCAGCAGGTGCAGCCTGAACGCCGCATTGCCGATGTCGTACCCCAGGAAGCGGCCTATCGTGTCAGTGCTGCACAGCATGGAGAACACGTGCAGTCCTCCGCTGAGTATCACCGCCGGAACGGCTCTCCGGCACAGCGCGGCTATCAGCAGCACCAGCGCGGCATAGTAGAGCGTGCCTATGTACAAAAACAGGTATTGCAGCAGGCAGTAACCTATGTTCGTAAGCCCCGGCGTCAGGTTCACGTCGTAGTAGAACGCTTCTTCCACCGGCTCAAAGGCTCCCTCGAAGCCGAAGCCGGAGCCACTCACGCCCAGGCCGAAGACCATGCCCAGCAGCACGCTCAGCAGGCAGTATATGGCGGCGTAGCCCAGCTTTGCGCCGAACGTGTACGCCGTCCCCCGCCGCGAGGAGCGTATAAGCTCGCCGGTGCCCAGCTCGCGCTCGCAGGTCATCAGCCTCGGCAGACCCACGGCTGTCAGGAAGGCCACCCCGGTGCCTACTCCGGCGCGGATGTCCTGCTGTGTGAGGAACCACAGCGTGCGCTGACCCTGCACGGGATTTTGCGGCTCGGCGTTGAGAATGAAGTACACCAGCGCCAAGACTAATGTGACCGGCACCTCTCGCAGGGCGCGGTGCTTGCGCGCTTCAGCGGCCAAAAGCATGTGCGTTCCTCCTCGCCGACATCAGACTTGCGGCCATTGCAGCCGCCCCGGCCAGCGCCAGCAGCACATAGACATAGGTCGGCGCCGCGCTCATGACCTCGTCCAGCCTGAACTGCACCATCGCCACGGTCAGCGCGCACCAGAGCACGGCCGAGACCACGGCCGCGTCGGTCTTCCTGCCGAGGCGCAGCACCAGCGCGCACATCAGCAGCTCCGGCGCCGCCCCCGCCAGCGCGAGGCGGACGAAGCCCTCGCCAGTCTTCGACCACAGCACCAGCGAGAGTGCGAGCAGCGCCAGCATGGACCACAGCAGCACCAGCAGCGTCCTGGCCGTCATCATCTCGGCGTAGGAGTATCGAAGCGTCATCTCCAGCTCCCGCATCGGCTCGTTCACACTCAGCACAAAGCGGTGCAGCGAGAGCATCGCCGGCAGCGGCGCGGTGCAGAATGCGGTCAGCAGCGGCGTCCTCAGCACCGCCGCCAGCAGCGCGCCGAAGGCCGCCGTACCGGCTACGATCGCCAGCAGCACAGGCACGCTCAGCTCCCTCGCCGCCACGCCCAGCAAGGCCGGCATCCCGTCGGAGTTTCCCCGGCGCGGCAGAGAGGGGCGCAGCGCCGCCACGGTGCGCTCTATTTCCCTTTCCATACGCTCGTTCATCGTCAGTCCTCCCGCAAATATTCTGCCAGTGCCCTGCGCGCGGACTTCAACCGGCTTTTCACTGTCGGAAGCGGCGCGGACGTCCGCTCGGCTATCTCCTTCGCCGTCAGGCCGCCCAGGTAGTGCAGCACCACGGCCTCGCGCTGCTTCTCCGGCAGGCGGCTGAGCGCCTCGGACAGCGCCGCGCGCTCGAGCGCCGCGTGTTCAAACGGCTCAGCGAGCGGCTCGTCGGCAGTTTGAAGCTCGTAGTCGTGGCGCGCCAGGCGGAAGTAGTCCACGCACTTGTTGTGCGCTATGGTGAATATCCACCCGGAAAAGCTGCGCCACGGCCGGTAGCTCCCGACGGAGCGCACGACCGCCAGGAAGGTGTCCTGGGTCAGGTCACAGGCGTCGTCCTCGTCGCCGCAGAGGCGGTAGACGTATTTCCAGACGCGCGGATACCAGCGCCGGACAAGTTCGTCCAGCGCCTGAGCTTCACCGCGGCCTATTTGACGCACCAACTCCGCGTCCGAGCGCTCCATTTCCTCACCGCCTCACATATAGTATAACGTATCAAGTTGGCCAAAAGGATGAGCAAGCGCAAAAAATCTCCCCGGTTTTTTCAAAACCGGGGAGATTTTCAGCTCTGGTCTGCATGCTCCGCCGACGCGGCGGGAAGGCCGCGCTCTTGCAGCCATTCGCGGGCTTTTTCCGCCACGGGCAGGGTGTTCCCGTTCTCCGCAACGGCGCGGTACAGCTCCTCCGCGCGCTGCAAGTCGCCCACGCCGTCGAAGCAGCGGGCACGGATGTATGACAGGAGGACGCCCGACGCCGGCGAAGCCGCTCTCGCGCCCTCTAGCAGCTTGAGCGTCTTTTCATACTCCCGCGTCATAAGCATGCGCCAGAGCGGAAAGTATCTGTCGTGCCTGTCCGCCCACGGCAGCTTCGCCGCCGCGGCGTCATAGCGCTGCGTATCGCCGCCACGGTAGGCCTCGGCCAGCTCCAACATGTGCTCCGTCCGCCTGTAGGTCCAGGCACTGCGCTTTTGGCTCCAGCGCGTATTCAGGTAGTCGCGCGCTTCCTCCAGCCTGCCGTACTTCACAAGGCGCATCGCATACTCGTCCTCGGCCATGTTGAACAGGCTCCGCCTTTTATCCATGCGCTTGAGATCGCCGCGCACAGCCAGCATACACTCCAGCGCGTACATATGCGCGCTCGCGTCGCACTGCCTGTAGAGCAGGTTGCTTATCTGCTTGAAATCCGCCGAAGTCCCTATTATCGCCACCGCGAAACCGGCGGTGAGAGCCAAAAGCATACAGAGGATGAGGAGTCCGGGTCTCTCAAGCACCCTGCCGAGGTAGTACACCGGAACGAACCAGGCCATGCCGTCGTACGGGAACGGGTCGCCCAGTCGAGCCACCGCGATGCACACGGCCAGCACCAGAGACACCGCGATGACCGAAGCTGCGACGTTCTTCAGCCAGTTTCCCTTGTATACGCTCCCAACCAGCTTTTCCACCTCGTCCTTGCCCATCCAGTCGCCCCCTCTCAGTTTATTACAGTATTATATCAGCTGCACACATATATGTAAACGATCGGGAGCGGCAAAAGCTGCTCCCGATCGTTTAGCCCTGCAGGCCGTTGGCCTGGCGCTCCATATTCTCCACCACGACGTCGTAGACGTCGCCGAGGGTGGCGCAGTATTCCAGAACGCGCCAGGGGACGTTGGTGTGGAAGTGCAGCTTTATGAGGTCGTCGCCGCCCGCAACGAGCAGGCAGTCGCCGGGGATGTTCTCCTGTATGTAGTCGTGTATGACGTCCTCGTCGAGGTTCTCGCCCTCGAGCAGAAGCTGAGTGTCGTATTTGTATTCCATGGTTAGTCTCTCCTTTCGTGCTATATGATAGCGCCAAAGACCGCAAATTACAAGCCGCATCGGAACAGACCTCTCCATCGCCGCATATTTTTCGAGCAATTTGGCGGATTTTTCTTGCTTCACCCCCCAGTATGATATAATGAGCACAAACGGCACGAGGAGGAATCCTTATGAAAAAGGCTCTTGCAATGATGCTCGCGCTGTTGCTGTCCGTACTCGCCGGCTGCGGCGCCGCGGGGACTGCACCTCCCTCCCCCGAGCCCACTCCGGTACCGACCGTGCCGGTGCAGGAGTACGCGGAGAGCGACCCCATAACAGTCACCGTCACTCCCGTGGAGCTTACCGAGGAGGAGCAGGAGATTGCCGATCTGGCCTCGCGCATCGGCGACGAGGTCCATGTCTACAATCTGGAGGCGGACGGAGAAATCAAGGGCGCGGTGGCCACGGTGTTCAGCCTTGTGGACGGAGCCTGGGAGCACCACACAGTTTCCGTGGGATTTGACCCGGCAGAGGGTCGGTTTTCCGTCGTGTCCTCAGGTCTGGCAGACGGCGCCACTGTGAATTTCACCACCCCGTCCGGCGCACTCAGCAGCGCCGGAGCCCCGGGTTTTGAGCCGCCCGACGCCGGTTTCATCCTCTCCGGCCCGCTGGGCAGGACCATCACCGCGCAGACGGGGCAGAACATCCCCGTCGCCGTCCAGATCTTCGACAACTACGACCCGGAGACGGACAGTGACCTGGTCGTCACCCCCGACCCCGAGGGCTTCTATAATCCGGAGATCTTTGAAGGTCTGGACAATGTGTACGTCCTGTGCCTGTGCTTCCTGAGCGAAGAAAACCCGCCGCTCGCGCAATGACAAACACCCCGGGACAAGAGTCCCGGGGTGATAGCTTATCTTAACCGCTCTATTACATCAGCTTGCGGAACAGCGCGGTCAGGTCTTCCACGCTGGTGTCCTTCGGGTTGCCGGGGCGGCAGGCGTCGTCATAGGCGCTCTGGGCGAGGAAGGGCAGATCCTCCTCCTTGAGAGCCTCGAGCTTGCCGGGGATGCCGACGTCCTCGCTGAGCTGGCGCACGGCGTTGATGGCCGCGGCGCGGTACTCGTCCTGGCTCATGGAGTCGACGCCCTCCACGCCCATGGCGCGGGCGATCTCACGGTAGCGCTCGCCGGTGGCATCGGCGTTGTACTCCATGACTATGGGCAGCATCATCGCGCAGGCGACGCCGTGCGGCGTGTCGTACACGGCGCCCAGGGTGTGAGCCATGCTGTGCGCGATGCCGAGGCCGACGTTGCTGAAGCCCATACCGGCGATATACTGGCCGAGAGCCATGCCCTCGCGTCCGGCGGGGTCACCGGCCACGGCGGCGCGGAGGTTCTTGCTGATAAGCTCTATCGCCTTGAGGTGGAACATGTCGGTCATCTCCCAGGCAGCCTGGGTGGTGTAGCCCTCGATGGCGTGGGTCAGGGCGTCCATGCCGGTGCTGGCGGTGAGACCGCGGGGCATGGAGTTCATCATCTCGGGGTCGACAACGGCCACGATGGGCATGTCGTGGGCGTCCACGCAGACGAACTTGCGGCGGCGCTCAACGTCGGTGATGACGTAGTTGATGGTGACCTCGGCAGCGGTGCCGGCGGTGGTGGGCACGGCGATTATCGGCGCGCAGGGGTTCTTGGTGGGCGCGGTGCCCTCGAGGGAGCGGACGTCGGCGAACTCGGGGTTGGTGACGATGATGCCGATGGCCTTGGCGGTGTCCATCGGGCTGCCGCCGCCGATGGCGATGATGTAGTCGGCTCCGGCGGCCTTGTAGGCCTCGACGCCGGCCTGGACGTTCTCTATGGTCGGGTTGGCCTTGATGTCGGAGTAGATCTCGTAGGCGAGCCCCTCGGCGTCGAGCTGGTCGGTGACGTTGGCGACCACGCCGTGCTTGAGGATGCTCGGGCCGCAGACGACGAGCGCCTTCTTGAAGCCTCGGGCCTTCACCTCGCCGGGGATCTCGCGGACGGCGCCCGCGCCGTGATAAGAGGTCTGGTTGAGCATAATGCGGTTGGACATCGTAGTTTCCTCCTTGAAATCATCGGTAGTGATTTTTTTGACTAAGTCTATTATACCATTTCCCGCCCGCAGGTAAAGTGACACATCGCCGGGTTTGTAACCCAATTTTTCACTGCGGCGCGGCCGCTCTCTTAAAATGCGCGATCGGGCAAAAAATATTGCGCTACCCCTTTACTAGCGCCCGAAAACGGCGTATAATGCCCTGGTTTGGAGGGATTGCGCGTGCGACACACGAACGATTTGGGGCGGGACAAGATCTTCCCGCTGGTCTGCCGGCTGGCCATTCCGACCATGCTGGCGCAGATGGTAAGCGTGCTGTACAGCATAGTGGACAGGATATACATAGGCAACATCGCGGGCATAGGCGACCTGGCGCTGGCGGGCGTGGGCGTCTGCGGTCCGATTGTTACGCTGCTCAGCTCCTTTGCCTCGCTGGTGGGTCTGGGCGGCGCGCCGATACTGGCCATGCGCCTGGGCGAAGGGCGGCCCAGAGAGGCGGAGAAGGTCGCATCCAACGGCTTTCTGACGCTGCTGATACTTTCCGCCGTGCTCACCAGCGTGTTCCTCCTGCTCAAGGACAGGCTGCTCATGGTCTTCGGCGCCAGCGAGGCCACCTTCGGCTATGCGGACACGTACCTGACCATCTACACCTGCGGCACGGTATTCTCCCTTCTGGCCACGGGACTCAACAGCTATCTCATAGCCCAGGGCTTCTCCGGGCTGGGCATGTTCACCGTCGTGCTGGGCGCGGTGCTGAACATAGTGCTCGACCCCATATTCATCTTTCTGCTGCACATGGACGTGGCCGGGGCGGCGATCGCGACGGTCATCTCGCAGATAGCCTCCTGCGCGGCGGTGCTCTGCTGCCTGCTGCGCAAAAAGGCGGCGGTGCGGCTCACCTGGGGCGGCTTTGACTGGGCGCTGATACGCCGGATACTGGCCTTCGGCTTCCCCACCTTCCTCATATTCAGCACCGACAGCATCATACTCATCATCCTCAACGGCCTGCTGCAGCACTACGGCGGCGCGCTCGAGGGAGACATACTCGTCACCTGCGCGACCATCGTGCAGAGCTGGTTCTCGCTGATAAGCCTGCCCATGGGCGGCATCACGACCGGCTCCCAGCCCGTCGTGAGCTACAACTTCGGCGCGAACAGGCCGGAGCGCATCAAGCGCGCCATATTCTGCATCGCCGTGCTGTGCGTCATATTCTGCTCGCTGATGACCCTGGCGGCGCACACAGGCGCGTCTGCGCTGTTCGTGCGGCTGTTCACGCAGGACGCGGAGATCGGCGCACGCAGCGTGCGGTACATACAGATGTTCACCGCCATGATAATCCCGCTGGCCGTGCAGTACACGCTGGTGGACGAGATGACGGCCATGGGTCAGGTCAAGCTCTCGCTGTTCTGCTCGCTGTTCCGCAAGAGCCTGTTTCTGGCGAGCATGCTGCTCCTGCCGCGCCTCGCCGGCGCAGAGGCCACCTTCTGGTGCGAGCCGATCGCCGACGCCGCCGCGGTCTGCATGACCGCCTGCGTCTTCACGATATTCATCCCCAAAGTCCTCCGCCGCCGCTCCGCGGCATGAGTAACGCCCGGCGCCCGCGTAAACTGCGGGCGCCGGGCGGTTTTTGGGGGGGAATAAATAAGACGTCCGGTTGCCCGGACGTCTTATTTTTATTGGGGTTGTTTGGGTTTACATCTGGTCGAAGCGCATGAAGATGGCGGCGCACTGGGCGCGGGTGGCGGTGCCCTGAGGTACCAGGGTGGTGTCCGTCATGCCGGTGATGACTCCGGAGCCGCAGCCCCACTGCATCGCCGGGATAGCGTACTCGCTTATCTGGCCGAAGTCGGCGTAGCTGAGGATGTTCGTGCTCTCGCCGATCGAGACGTCATAGCCCTTGGCGACCGCGTAGCGCCACAGCATGGTGACCATCTGCTCGCGCGTCACGAGGCCGTTCGGATCGGTGCCGTCGCTGACGCCCTCGGCCATCGCCCAGTCGCGAGCCTGGTCAGCCCAGTTCGTACCGGTGATAGTCGCGCCGTCGATGCGGCCGAGTACCGCCCAGAACATCGCACGGGTCATCGTGCCGTCGGGGTTGAAGGTGGTGGCGCTGTCGCCCTCCATCATGCCGTTGGTGTACACGTAGGCCACGGCCTCGTAGAACCACTGGTTCGCGCTCACGTCGGTGAAGGGCAGCGCGTCGCTGTCGGTGAAGGTCACGCGCACGGTCACGTCGCCGGCAGGCATCTTGAAGGTGTAGGTTGTGGCGTTCACGCGCACGACGTCAACGCGGCCGTCGGGGCCGGTGACGGTGACGCTGGCCACGCTGTAGCCGCTGTCGGGCGTCGCGGTGATGGTGATGGTGCTGCCCGCGCTGGCGTTGCTCAGGCTGGTGTCGACAGAGCCGTTGGCCGCGTCGGCTATCTTGATGTCATAGGTATCCGGGATGTTGATGGCGCTCCAGACGGCGGTGAAGGTCATGTCGCTGTTGACGGTGACGGTCTCACCGGCCTTGTGCAGCTCGCCGCTGCCATCGCGCCAGCCGCGGAACTCGTAGCCGGAGCGGGTGGGGGCGGTGAAAGTTATGGTAGCGCCCTCGCTGACGCTGACCGTCTCAGAATCGTTATTTCCGTAGTTGAAAGTGACGTTGTACCTGGTATCGCTAGTTACTTTGCTGAGGTCGGTCACAATGTCGCCCGGCTGAGCCGCATCCATCGCTTCCTCAACGTTGCTGTAGTAGCTGTACGGCGTGTCAGAATTGCTGCGGCTGTACAACTCGGCATTGAGGCCGTCATCGAGGTACTCGGGGGAAACAGGGTCAGAGAAGCTGCCGCCGGAAATAAAGTTATCGACGTCAACCGCGCTTATCTCACCTATGTATTCGCCATCTTTGATGCTGATGTCTACATTCGGGGCCGGGTCATTTTCCTGCGGATTAGCTTCATTTACAGCCCTAATACCGTTGAATGTGCCGCCGTTAATCTCGACGCTGATGCCCTGCTTAGTAGTGTGCTGAGCAATTGCAAGAGCAGCGCCTGTTGTTGTAGTTCCGTTGCCGTTGGGGTCGCAGTTAAAAGTGTCAGACGTGGAAGTTATAGTTCCGTCGTTAATGACAACATTACCTGCACGAACCTCAATACCGGTAAATTCGCCAGTAAGGGTGCCGCCATTTACAGTAAGGTTGCCAACCTGGGGATGGTAAATAGCAAGGCTTCCGCTGGAGAGCACACCGCCATTGATTTCTATGGTGGTGCCGTGAGCTGCGCCGTTGCCCGTAACGGCGAAACCGGTAGTATCGATGATTACGCCATCGTTTATGACAAGTTTCTCTCCGACGTAGCCATCATCGATATTAGTCACAGTACTGTTGTTGTATTTGCCAAGTACCGAAACTGCAACAGCGCCGTAAGTCTCTACCTCGGGAGAAGTTTTGGGCAACTCGCTGAGTACGGTTCCAGCATTTAACGTAAGCGTACCTTCTCCCGCATTGGTGGCCGCAGCGCGCAGAATATAGTTGTAATATGCTTCGCTGCTGGGCTGGTAGGTCTGCATCTCAATTGACTCCGTGGTCAAAGATGCGCTGCCGCTTATGGCCGCGATACCCCAGTTGCCGGTGGTATTGCCCATGCTGCGCACATCGAGTATCCTGCCGTTCTTTATTACACTATTGCCGCTTGTAAAGCTAAGTGCATTCCTCACGCCAGAGCTTGCCCAGCTGTCAGAGCTTACTACGGTTATGGTATTGCCGCCCAGGTCGAATTCAATGCCCTTATCAATAGCTATTGTAGAATCAATGTTTACATTTTCCTCCAGCGTCACCGTGTCGCCGTCATCGGCGGCAGCGATGGCCTTAGCAAGGTCGGTGAAGCCGATACCGTCTACGCGGGCGACGGCAGTCATATCGCCATCAACTACCACAGCGCCGTTATCGTCCTGTTTCAGCACGCTGCCTTCCGGTATATACGCTCCCACATTACTCTTGCTGTTATTAGTCAAAAACGTACCGCCGACAATCTCGAGCTTCTGTACGTCTTCGTTACTTATGTGACCCTCAGAAACCGCAACATGGCTTACACTTTCAATCGTGCCGCCCTCAATTGTCACGTTTATCGGACGTGGAGAACCGTCGCTTGCTACATAGCCGCCCTCTGCATAGATGGCTATACCTGTGGACGGGAACCCAGATCCTCCGGTATAAGCGGAGCCAGGCACGCCATTGCCTTGTCCAGTAACAGAAACCCTGGAGTTCCCGCTGACAGTAACGTTTCCGCCTTTAACGTAAATACCGTTATTTACACCGGTTATAGTCGAATCTTCAATGACAAGGTCTCCGCTAATAGGCGGGAAATATATGGCTGTGCCATCACATCTTACGGTCGAGTTTCTAACTATTAGGTTATTGTTGGTATTTAACCCCTGTACTCCAAGTCCTTGATCCGTTGCATACAGATAAACACTCTCTAAAGTAATCGTAACGTCATTATTCGTTGCATACGCATATATACCGTATGTTCCGGCCTTGGGTCCCCAAAGTCTGCCATTTCTTATTGTGAGATCAAAATCTCCGGCTTTTACTTCAATTATATCGTCTCCATTTGAAGTAAAGGTCTTTCCCGCCAAATCCAGAATATATTCTCCGCTTGTATCAAAAGTTATTTCTTCGGATTCAACACTTCTAAGCAGCGTGATTGTTCCGCTGCCAGCTTTCTCTGCTGCATCAATCGCTCCTTGCAGCGTGCTGTATTCTGTTCCACCAACAGAAGCTACAGCATCATCCGCCAGCGCCGACACCGTACCCAACGCCAGTACCAAGCATACAGCTAACAACACTGTAAGCAAACGCTTTTTCATACCTATTCTCCTTTTCCAATAATGTATTTCTCCAAAGTGGATCACTTCATCTGTGATGAAGTGAAAGGCGCATGCGCCTTTTTTCCTTATACACTGATAATATTATCATTTTGCAATGTGCAAGTCAACAAAAATAGCAATTTTATCAGAAATTGTAACATTACAGCAATTCAAGCCGCTTGAACAGGGCTTCCAGCGGCGCGGGGAGGGCGTCGACCATGCAGCGAGCCAGCTCCGCAGGCTCGGTGCGCATGCCGCCCAAAACCCACTTGACTGTCATGGACACGCTGCCGCGACAGTAGAGCTCCAGCAAAAACGCCGTCTCCCCCTCCGGCGGCGAGCCGGTCTTGCGCAGGATAAGCCCGGTATAAAACGCGATTATCGCCTCGGTGTCGTGCTCCTTGAGCGAGTTGGTGCCGTCGGCGCGGAAGGCCGCGGCGAAGAACACGCGCTCGGCGCGGATGTACTCAAACTTCCGCTCCAGCCCCTCGCGCACCGTCCGGCCGGAGCCCATGTGCTCAAACGAGCGGTCGAGCAGCTTGCCGAAGTACCAGTTGATGAGGTCGTACTTGTCCAGGAAGTTGCGGTAAAAGGTCTGGCGCGCCACGCCGCAGCGGCGGACTATCTCCGTCACCGTGATGCTTTCCACGCTCTGGGTGCGCATACACTCCTCCATGGCCTTGGCCAGGGCGTACTTTGTGGCTTCGCTGGACATTTGACCGCCTCCTTTTACTATTATAATATAGCAAATCCCGGCGGTCTACAAGTCCAGACGTGCGAAAAATCCACGCGCGGAGAACGCTATCGCCAGCACCACGGCGGCGCTCGGCAGCAGCACCCAGGCCGCGTCCACCGTGTCGAACAGCGCGCCGTACACCAGCTGACCCACCGGCTGCGCGCAGAGCGAGAGCGTATAGACAAAGGCCATCACCTTGCCCGTCAGGCGCTCGGGCGTGCGCCGCTGTATCTCGGTCATGGCGCAGATAGAAAACGCGCTGCACACCAGCTGCGCCAGGCAGAACGATGCCACCAGCACGACGAAGGCCGCGATCGTCCCCGCCGGCAGGGCGAAGGCTATCCCCGCCGGGACGAGCGCCAGACCCGCGACGGCTATCAGCCAGTACATGCGCGCGGTTTTCAGCCTCCCGGCCAGCGCGCCCACGGACATCGCGCCCGCTATCGCCGCCACGCCCGCCGCGCTCTCGGCGGCGCCGTAGTACCCGGACGACAGCCCCAGCGCCGTGCGCACCAGGTACGGATAGCCGACGAGCATCACGCCCGCGAGGAACATGCTGACCACTCCCGCTAGGAGCAGCAGCTTCAAGACCCCGGGCTGCTCGCGGAGCATGAAGCGCCAGCTCTCCGCCAGGTCGCCGCGCACAAGCTCCCAGACGCCCCCGCGCCGCGTGTCCGGCGTGAACTCGAGCTTGATGAAGCACTCCAGCGCCGCCGTTATGATGAAGCACGCCGCCGCGCCCAGCAGCACCGCGCGTAGGCCGAAGGCGGAGTACACCGCCGCGCCCAGGAACGGCGTCACCAGCGAGGACAGCGCCTGCACCTGGCTGACCAGCGCGTTCCCGCGCAGGACGTTCTCGCCGCTGAGCATCTGCGGGACGCAGGCCTGCACGGTCGGCGACTCGAACGCGCTCAGCGCGCTGAGCGCCGCCATCAGCACCCCGACCGCCGTCAGCGCTCCGCCCAGCGACAGCCACAGCGCCCCCAGCAGCACCGCCGCGCCCGAGAGCGCGTCCAGCGCGACCATGATCTTGCGCCGGTCAGCCCTGTCCGCCAACACCCCGCCCAGCGGCGATAACACTATCGTCGGCAGCATGGACAAGGTCATTATCAGCGAATACGCTCCCGCCGACCCCGTCAGGTCCAGGACGTACATGCTCACCGCAAAGCGGAGCGTGTAGTTCCCGAGGAGGGAGGATATTTGGCCGAGAAGCAGCAATGTGAAGTTGGGGGTGAACAGTTTCATAGACATACTCCTTTTCTGTGGGCGCACCCGCGCCCGGGGGGGTGCGGGGGGGGGAACCCCCCCGCGGGGCTCC
>ENA-OWPP01001543-OWPP01001543.1-human-gut-metagenome-genome-assembly--contig:-NODE-1543-length-19011-cov-7.293258_pt1 | contig 19011 bp, 16 predicted proteins | sample MGYA00248265_ERZ651848 | MGnify/ENA primary metagenome ERZ651848 (study PRJEB26924, sample SAMEA4378233) | human gut metagenome | biome: human gut; feature: human-associated habitat; material: faeces...
GCGGAGAGCGGCCGAGCCGCGCGCGCAGCAGCTGCGCCAGCAGCGCCCCACCGCGCAGCGCGCCGGCGGCGCCGGGAGCGAGGACGAGCCTCGCCGCTCTCGCGCCGAGACCCACCCGGAGCGGGAGCTTCCGCCCTCGCGCGAGCGCATCCGCGTCGTACACCCCGAGGACGAAAAGCCCGAGCGGAAAAAGAGCCGCTTCGGCCTGGCCTTCGGCATCTACACCGCGGTGCTGGCGCTGGTGCTCATCGCCGCCTGCGTCGTGCTGTGGTTCTACGTCGGCGCTTACGAGGCGACGCGGCCGGAGAGCGTCATGGCCGAGTTCGCCCGGCTGGCCAACGAGGAGTACTGGGCGGACGCCGTCGAAGGCGCCTTCAACGTCGGCGAGACGCCCTTTGAGGATCGCGACGAGCTGATGGACGAGCTGTGCATGTCCGTCATCCGCGACAACGACCTGGTCTGGCGCGAGGACGACGGCTACAGCGCGGACAACATGGTGTACATGGTCTCCGCCGGCGGCACGGACATCTGCCGCGTCACGCTGGGCGAAGTCGCCGAAAACGGCGACGCGGGCTTCGGCTTTACATACCTCGAGGTCACCCGCGTGGAGCTGCTGGCCAGCTTCACCTCCCCCGAGACGCACGAGATAACGATAACCGTCCCCAAGGACGCCGTGGTGAGCGTCAACGGCGTGCAGCTCGCGGACGAGTACATAGACGCCGACGCCGAGATCATCTCCGCGCCGGAAGCCGTCAGCTCTGACGACACGACGGCCACGGAGCCGTCCGAGTCCGAGGACGGCGGCGAGGAGACGGTCAGCCCGTCCGACAACGCCGTCACGGTGGCGGGTCTCTCCGAGCTTGAGGCCGGACGCGCGGGCGAGCTGTACACCGTGTACCGCATCGGCGGCCTCTACGCCCCCACGGAGGTCTACGCCGCGGACGCCGAGGGCAACGCGCTCGCCGCCGGAGGCGAGGTCACGGACAACGCCGCAGTGTTCGCGCTCGGCGAGGGCACGCTCGACTACCGCATCCTCGTCCCCGAGGACAGCACGGTCACGGTCAACGGCGTGGAGCTGGACGACAGCTACAACACCGGAGAGACCGCCGTCCCCGCCCTGCTGGAGGGCTTTGAGAACTACGGCACCCTGCCCGAGCTGCAGGTCTGGGAAGTGAACGGCCTGCACATCGCGCCCGAGGTCACGGTCACCACCTCGGACGGCGACACGCTCGACGACTTCGCGGCCGACGGCACCGAGATAGTGTTCTTCACCGGCGGCGACCAGACGCTGCAGGACGCCCACTCCGGCGAGGTCTCCACCTTTGCCAACGCCTATGTCGAATACCTCACCGGCGAGTCCGGCACGGCGGAGGACTACACCGCGCTCCAGGCGCTCGTCCTGGACGGCAGCGCGCTTGACACCGCGCTGAGCGAGCTGAACGGCGACTACGAGGCCAACGGCCTCACCGCCGGCAGGGTGCGCGTGCGCGGCAGCAGCTTCGTGAGCATCGGCGCCACCTGCTACGTGTGCACGGTGGACGTGCAGTACACCGACGCCGACGAGGTCGAGAGCAGCGCCGCCTACACCATAGTCTTCGTCATGAACGGCGGAGTGTGGCTCGCCGCCAACGTGGTGAGCTGAAATCGAATACCGCAAAGCCCCGCCCTCGCAGCCGAGGACGGGGCTTTTTTTAAAACCTTTGCGCCCGGAGGGCAACATTTCGCTTCAAACTGCGACTTATAAAGCGAGGGGGTGAGGGCGTTGGACGACGAGGCGATAATAGAGCTGTACAACAGGCGCGACGAGGCTGCTGTCTCGGAGACGCAGCGCAAGTACGGCGCGTACTGCCGGCGCATCGCCATGAACCTGCTGGGCGTGGGCGAGGACGCGGACGAGTGCGTGAACGACGCGCTGCACGCGGCGTGGACGGCCATCCCGCCGGAGCGGCCGCGCTCGCTGAAGACCTACCTGGGCAGGCTGACGCGGAACATCTCCGTCAGCCGCTACCGGCGCGAGCACGCGCAAAAGCGCGGCGGGGTCGAGGTGCTGCTCAGCGAGCTGGACGACTGCGTGCCCGAGCGCGTGAGCCTGGACGAGCTTGTCGAGCGCCGCCGCCTCTCAGAGCTTATCAGCGCGTGGCTCGACACCCTGACGGCGAGTGAGCGCGCCCTGTTCGTCCGCCGCTACTGGCACGGCGAGGGCGTGGCCGAGCTGGCGCGCGAGTACGGCTGCACGGCCAAACAGCTCACGCAGCGTATGCTCCGCCTCCGGCGGCGGCTGAAATCCTATCTTGAAGCGGAAGGAGCGACAATATGAAAGACAGCGAGAAGCTTTTCGAGGCCATCGGCGACATCCGCGACGACCAGATCGAGGACGCGGAGGAGCGCAGCCTCAAACTCGGGCGCGCCCGGCGGCGGTTCTGGTTCGGCGCCATCGCGGCGCTGCTAGCCGTTGCGATGGTGGCGGGCTACTTCGCCCTGCCCGGCGGCCGGGGGACGAGCGCCTACGCCATAAGCGAGCCGGTGTACCCGGACACGGCCGCGTATCCGAGGGAGGAGAACTATTTCTCCGAGGGCGGCGAGTTCGACTCGGACGCCTACAGCGAGGACTACGAGGCCTGGTGGGAGGACATGCGCGCGAAGCCGGACGCCTCCGGCTATGCCGGGGAGCTGGAGGACTACTTCACGGCTATCACGGGGCAGCTCCTCTCCGGCGCGGGGAGCGGGAACGCGGCCTGCTCGCCGCTGAACGTCTACATGGCGCTGGCCATGCTCGCCGAGCTGACCGGCGGGGAGAGCCGCGAACAGATACTCGCCCTGCTGGGGGCGGACAGCGTCGAATCGCTCCGGCGGCAGGCGAACGACATCTGGAACGCCAGCTACATCGACGACGGCGTGACGTCCAGCATCCTCGCCTCCTCCGTCTGGCTGAACGAGTACGTGAGCTTTGACCGGGACACGCTGGACACCCTGGCCGAGAACTACTACGCCGCGAGCTATAGCGGCGAGATGGGCAGCGCGGAGCTCAACCGCGCGCTGCAAAGCTGGCTGAACGAGCAGACCGGCGGCCTGCTGAGCGACCAGATCGGGGACATAGAGCTGAGCGCGGAGACCGTGCTCGCCCTCGCCGCGACGGTCTGTTTCCGCGCAAAGTGGGTGGACGAATTCAGCGAGAGCGCGAATACCCGCGAGACGTTCCACACGCCGGACGGCGACGTGACCGCGGAGTTCATGCACCAGAGCGGCGTGGGTACGTACTATCGCGGCGAGAACTTCGGCGCGGTGAGCCGCGCGCTGCACAACGACGGCGTCATGTGGTTCATACTCCCCGACGAGGGCGTCAGCGTGGACGAGGTGCTCGCGAGCGGCGAATATATGTCGCTGCTGCTCGACAGCGAGGGCTGGGAGGCGGTGTACCGCCCGAGGATAAACTTCTCCGTGCCCAAGTTCGACGTGGCCAGCCAGCTCGACCTCAGTGAAGGACTGAAGGCGCTGGGGGTGACGGACGTCTTTGACCCTGTGGCCGGCGACTTCACGCCCATGACGGACATGGACGGCATCTTCGTCTCCCAGGCCGTGCACGGCGCGCGCGTGGCCATAGACGAGGAGGGCGTCACCGCCGCGGCGTACACGGTGATAGCGAACGCCGGCGCCGGTATGCCGCCGGAGGAGGAGATAGACTTCACCCTCGACCGGCCGTTCATCTACGCCATCACCACCGGAGACAGCCTGCCGCTTTTCACCGGCGTGGTGAACAACCCCGCGTGAGGGCGGCGCGGAATGAAAAAGAAGGCCGGGACACAAAAGTGTCCCGGCCTTTTGGCGGAGATGGAGAGATTCGAACTCTCGAGGAGCTTTTGACCCCTACACGATTTCCAATCGTGCGCGCTCGACCAACTACGCGACATCTCCACGGGCTGCTCGAACTAAAGCTATTCAGTTAGCGCCCGTATATAATATACGATTTCCCGGCCAAAGTCAAGTAGAAAATGCGTCCATCGCGCGCAAAATGAGCTCCTTGAGCTCGCGCTCCGTGCAGCGCTGGGCTGCGGAGAACTTATCCAGCAGCCGCGCCGTGTCCTTTGGCGCGTTTCGCGCGCTGGCCGCGAAGTCCGCCGCGCTCTCACCGGCGGAGATGTAAGCTGCGCGCAGCGCCGTCAGCGTGCAGGGGGTGAAGGCACAGGACGCGCCGGGCGCGCAGGTCTGACCCGTCAGCAGGTAGATCTCCGCGCGCAGCCGCCGGACTATTCCCGCCTGCCCGTCGGCCAGCCGGTTGAGCCTCGGCGCCGCGCTCTTGCAGCGGCAGGCCAGAGCGCGCAGGCTGCCTTCAAGGCACGCCGCGCCGCACATCAGCCGCTGCAGATCCTCCGCCGTGCAGTCTGGCGCGCCCTCCCCGCCCGTGACGCGCCCCCACACGCCGTTGAAGCCGCGCAATGACGCGAGTACACTGTCATCCATACGGATTCCTCCCGCAACATTCTATGCCGCGCTTGAAATAAGGTGCGCGATGTGAGATAATCGCCTCAGTAAACACCGCGCTTGCGCCGCGTTGTCCCGGCCTGGGCCCGTCCCTCCGGGCAAACGAGCGAGAACTGCACTGGGGGAATACAAATGGCCAGATTTTTCATGTTCGGTACCAACCTCGACGGAGGCCGCGCCTATATACGCGGCCGGGACGCGGAGCACGTGCGCGTGCTGCGCCTGCGTCCGGGCGAGGAGCTGGTCATCTGCGACGGAAAGGGCAAGGACTACCGCTGCCGCTATATAACGTCCACCAGGGACGAGGTCGAGGCCGAGGTCGTCGAGGTCGTGCCCTGCAAGGGCGAGCCGGACGTGGACGTCACCGTCTACGCGGGTCTGCCCAAGGGCGAGCGGGCGGACTTCCTCATTCAGAAGTGCGTCGAGGCGGGCGCCAAGCGCATCGTGTTCTTCGACTGCGAGCGCTGCGTCGCCAGGCCGGACGGCCGCAGCATGGACAAGAAGCTGGAGCGGTTCAGCCGCATCTCGCAGTCCGCCGCCGAGCAGAGCGGGCGCGGGATGATCCCGCAGGTGGACTACATCCACGACTACGTCGAGATGCTCGACTCCGCCATGAAGGCCGACGTGCGGCTTTTCATGTACGAGACGGGCGATGACCGCGTGCCGATGAAAGAGGCCATCGAGGGCGCCGGAGACTTCAAGAGCGCCAGCGTCATCACCGGCCCCGAGGGCGGCTTCAGCCTGGCCGAAGCCAGGCTCGCCAGGGGCGCGGGAGCCACGCTCTGCTCCATGGGCGAGCGCATCTTCCGCTGCGAGACCGCCCCCGTGGTCGCGGTGACGGCTATCATGTATGCGAAAGGTGAGCTGTGATGATACGCAGGATCGTAGAGATAGACGAGGAAAAGTGCACAGGCTGCGGTATGTGCGCCGAGGCCTGCCACGAGGGCGCCATCGCCATGAGCGGCGGCAAGGCGCGGCTTATAAGGGACGACTACTGCGACGGCATGGGCGACTGCCTGCCGGAGTGTCCCGCCGGGGCGATACGCATCGTAGAGCGCGAGGCCGAGGCCTACGACGAGGCCGCCGTCAGGGCGCGCATGGCCGCGCTCGGCTCGCTGAAAGACCTGAAAGGCAGCGCGCCGGCCGCGGAGCCCCTCACCTGCGCGCCGGCGGAGAAAAGCGACGTCCGCTGGCCGGTGCAGATACGGCTGGTGGGAGCGAACACCTCCTGGCTGAAGGGCGCGGACGTCCTGGTCGCCGCGGACTGCACGGGCTATGTCTGCCCGGACTTCCACGCGAGGTACATGGCCGGGGGAGCCACGCTGATAGGCTGTCCCAAGCTGGACGGCTGCGACTACGCGGCAAAGCTCACGGAGCTGTTCGCCGCCGGAGAGGTGAAGTCCGTCACGCTCACGCGCATGACGGTGCCGTGCTGCGGCGGGATGGAGCGCGCGGTGCGCGCCGCGGCCGGGGCGCTGGGCATACCTGTAAGCGTGATAACGCTCGCCCCGGACGGAGGCGTCCAAAACGTCGGCTGAGCCGGAAAAAAGACTGCGGCCTTGGGAAATCCGGAGTATTTCCCAAGGCCGCTTTCTAATTCCCTTGACACGCGCGGCGGGAAGGGTGTATCCTGACTGTATTAAATTAGTTAATACGGTTTGGGGGTGAGGCGATGATTTCCATAAACTTTCGGGACTCGCGTCCTATATATGAGCAGGTCAAGGACTCGCTGCGGCGGCTCATAGTGTCCGGCGCGCTGTCACCGGATGAAAAGCTGCCCAGCGTGCGGGAGCTGGCCAGCCAGCTGGTAATCAACCCGAACACCATACAGCGAGCCTACCGTGAGCTGGAGCACGAGGGCTACATCGTCTCCGTCCCGGGCAAGGGCAGCTTTGCCAGGCAGGCCGACGGGGCGGACAGCGCGCGCCGGGCGGAGCTGCTGGGCGCGTTTGACGACGCCGTAGAGGAGCTTATGTACCTCGGCGTGACGGCGGACGAGCTCCGTGCGAGAATAGACGAAAGGGCGGTGGAGCACGGTGAAAATTGAAGCTGTCGAGGTAGTGAAGCGCTTCGGCGCCCACAGGGCGCTGGACGGGCTGAGCATGACCGTGCCCTCCGGCGCCGTCTACGGCCTTGTCGGCCCCAACGGCGCGGGCAAGACCACGGCCATACGCCACATAGCGGGCATACTGCGCCCGGACGGCGGCGAGGTGCTCGCCGACGGCGTCCCGGTCTTTGAGAACGTGGACGCGAAGGCGCGCATGGCCTACATCCCCGACGAGGTCTTTTACTTCCCGCAGGCGAGCGTCAACGACATGATGCACTTCTACAGGGGCGTGTACCCCGGATTTGACTCCGAGCGGTTCGAGCGCCTGGCCGAGGCCTTCCCCATAGACCGCAAGATGCCCATGCGCCGCTTTTCACGCGGCATGAAGAAGCAGGCGGCGTTCTGGCTGGCGCTCTCGCTCCGGCCGGAGCTGCTGGTGTTGGACGAGCCGGTGGACGGGCTCGACCCGGTCATGCGCCGCCAGGTCTGGTCTCTGCTGCTCTCGGACGTGGCGGAGCACGGCACCGGCGTGCTGGTCTGCTCGCACAACCTGCGCGAGCTGGAGGACGTCTGCGACATGGTGGGCTTTATAAACAACGGCAAAATGCTGCTGGAGCGCCAGCTCTCCGAGCTGCAGGAGAACATCTGCAAGATACAGCTGGTCATGCCCGACGGGCAGGACATCCCGGACGGCCTGGATGTGCTGCACGTCTCCGGCCCCGGCAAGCTGAAGACGCTCATAGTCCGGGGCGCGCCGGAGGCGGTCACCGCCAGGCTCGAGCGCGCCGAGCCGCTGTTTGTGGACGCGGTGCCTCTGACCCTGGAGGAAATCTTCATATACGAGATGGGAGGTGAGGGACGTGAAGTCCGGGACATCGTTCTTTAACCGCGGCGTCTTGGTAAAGAGCGTGCTGCGCTTTTGGCCTATCTGGGCTGTCTACGCCTTCGTACAGCTGCTCGCCCTGCCGATGAACCTCGTCAGCGCGCTGGGAGGAGAGCTGAACGACAGCGTGAACAGCTATGTGCTGGAGGCGGTGTATGCCTCGCAGGTCATCTGTCCCATAGCCTGCTGCGCCGCGGCCATGGCCGTGTTCTCGCACCTGTATTCGGACAGGGCGGCGGGGTTTTACTCCGCGCTCCCGGTCAGCCGGAGCGCAATGTTCGTCTCGCTCTCCCTGGCGGGCGTGCTGCCGCTGCTCGCGGCGAACGTCATAGTCTTCCTGGCGACTCTGGCCGAGGAGGCGCTGTTCGGCTTTGCGGGCACGGGCGCGCTGCTGGAGTGGCTGGGCGCGGTCAGCCTCATGACGGTCGCATACTTCGGCATAGCCGTGCTCTGCGCGCAGCTCACGGGCCACATAGTGGTGATGCCGGTGCTGTTCGTGGCCTTCGGAGTCGTGGTCAGCTGGCTCGGCCAGATGGCTCTGGTCGTGCCGGGCATGTTCTGCTACGGCTACGTCTCCGCCGGGGCGGGCGTCGCCGACCTGTTCTCCCCGTTCGTCTGCTTATCGCAGAACCTGGGCATAAACAAGCTCGCATCCGGGGTCTACGAGCTGTACGGCTGGCCGTATCTCATAGCCTACGGCCTGCTGGGACTGGCTCTGCTGCCCGCCTCGGGCGCGCTGTACCTGCGCCGGAACATGGAGAGCGCGGGCGACGTGGTGGCCATCGCGCCGCTGCGGCCGGTGTTCCAGCTGATATGCTCTTTTGCCGCGGCGTTCATCCTGGGCAACCTGTTCTACACCCTGCCCTTCGGCGAAACTCCCTCCGACGGCGTCGGCCCTGCCGCCGTCTACGTCCTGTGCATGGCGGCTGCGGCGTTCCTCGGCTGGTTCTGCGCCGCAATGCTGGTGAACAAGAGCTTCGCCGTCTTCAACGCCGCAGGGCGGTACATAGGCTGGGGGCTGGTGTGCGTGGTCTGCGCCGCGCTGGTGTTCACCTGTGAGCTGGACGTGACGGGCTATGAGTCGCGGGTGCCTGACGCCGAAGACGTGGCCTTCGTACACGTCACGGGCGACGGCGTGGGCGTGGATTTCGACGAACCGGAGAACATCGAGACCGTTATTGCCATACACGAGAGCGCCGTGGCGGCGCGCGACGAGAACGAGTACGCCCGCGCGCACGGCTGCTCCACCATAGGACTCTACCTGAATTACAAGCTTAAAAACGGGGACAAGCTGGTGCGCGAGTACCGCATTGCGTCCAACGGCGAGGCCGACACGCTGGAGCTGATGCAGGAGCTGATGAACTCCGCCGAGGGCATAGCCGGCCGCAAGGAGCTGGGCGTCGTCATGAACGGCAACACCGTGAAGGGCGGCCGCGTGACGGCGGTCAACAGCGAGACAGGCGAGGTGGAAAGCATACTGGAGCTGACCGAGCAGGAGGCGCTGGAGCTGTATCAGGAGTGCATCCTGCCGGACATGCAGGACAAGACCATCGGCCTCGTATGGTACCGCACGGATGCGGAATACTACGACAGCGTCTACGACTGCCGCATCGAGATAGACGTCCAGTACAGGGACGCGGGCTATATGTTCTACACCGTGCCCACGATCTGGTCCGTGCGCACCAACGACTGGCTCCTGGAGCACGGGGCGCAGCTGCGTCTGCTGGATGAGTCCGCGGCGTGACGGGAGCTTGAAAAAGGGGGCGTCCGGCGCTCTGCCGGCCGCCCCCTTTGGCTTTGCGCAGCCGCAGCTTCTGCGGCTAAATCAAACCTAAATCTTAATTTAAAATATCTTCCCATCTTTGTTCATAACAATGTCACAAGTCGCCTTTATTATTACAAGCGTCAAGAAAAAACATGGGAGGTACGAAGACCATGTATCCATATGATGATGAAAAAAACCTCTATGATGAAAACAACGGCGGGCAGTCCGGAGACAGCGCCGACGAGGACGGCTCCGTCCCCGCGGACGAGACGGCCGCCTCCGAGAGCCCGGCGAGCGCAGAGGACGGCAGCTACCGCATAGTAAGGCCTGACGCCGGACGCAGCTACGAGGAAGAAAGCCGCTACGGGAAGCCCGAGCGCGACCCCGGCTACCGCGACGCCAACTACACCAGCCAGAGCGACACGGGCGCGTCGGCCAACTTCTACTCCCCGGCCACGCAGCGCAAGGAGAAAAAGCCGAAGAAGCAGCGCCGCGGTATGCCGGCGGCGGCCATCGTGGCTCTCTGCCTGGTATGCGCCCTGGTGGGCGGCGGCGTGGGCGGCGTGATCGTAAACGGCGCTGCCGGAGGCAGCAGCGACGACACGCCTCCTATTACCCAGACCACTGCGCCCACCGCCAACGGCTCCAGCGTCTCCAACAACACCGGCGAGACGATGACTGCCGGCGATATCTACTACAACCTCGCGCTCAAGCAGGTCGTCGGCGTCTCCAGCACGATAACCGGCATCAACGTCTGGGGCATGCAGGTACAGGGCAGCGTCTCCGGCACCGGCTTTGTGATAAGCGAGGACGGCTACATCCTCACCAACTACCATGTCATTGAGGAAGCGTACAGCACCGGCTCCGCCATAAACGTCATGTTCTCGTCCGAGAGCGGCTACGACACCACCGAGTACACCGCCGAGGTCATAGGCTTTGACCGCAACAACGACGTGGCCGTCATCAAGATCGACGCCACCGGCCTCACGGCCGCCACGCTCGGCAGCAGCGACGACCTGCGCGTCGGCGACACGGTCTACGCCGTGGGCAACCCGCTCGGCGAGCTGACCTACTCCATGACCCCTGGCATCGTCTCCGCCACCGACCGCGTCATCACCACCGATGAGGGCACGGCCAACATGTTCCAGATTTCCGCCGCCGTCAACGAGGGCAACTCCGGCGGCCCCGTGTACAACGCCTATGGTCAGGTGGTCGGCATAGTCACCGCCAAGCCCAACTCCACCAGCTCCGGCGGCAGCACGGAGGGCATCGGCTTCGCCATCCCGATAGACGACGCCGTGCGCATAGCCAACGACGTCATCGACGGCAACCACAGCATCGACCCGAACGCCGACCCCGCCTATATGGGCATCACCGCCGAGGACCCCATCACTATCGCCAAGCAGTACTACGGCTGGCCTGACGGCGCCTACGTCACCTCCGTCGTCTCCGGGAGCCCCGCCGAAACGGCCGGCCTCCGCGAGGGCGACATCATCACCGAGCTGGGCGGCTACACCGTGTCGAGCTATTCGGATCTGCAGCAGGAGCTGACCTTCCACAGCGCGGGCGAAACCTGTGACATCGTCGTCTACCGCTCCGGCGAGTACCTGACGCTCAGCATCACCTTCAGCAGCCGCCCGACCGACACGGGCAGCAACTCCGACAGCGGCTCCGGCTCCGGCAGGCTCGACCCCTCCGGGATGACCCCCGCGGCGTGAGCTTATAACCTCCGGCAACGGAGTTTATATAGATAGACAGCAGCAAAGCAAGAATATTGATTACCTTCCTACTTCCAAACTCCTCTTTTATGTAAGCAAGAGCGCCGGCCGTATGGCCGGCGCTCTTGCTTTGCACTGCGCGCTCAACTGTTCTGCTGTTCTTTTATTTTCCGCCGCCAGCACTTGTGGCACATGGCGACGTAGCTGTCGTTGCCGCCCAGGAAGATCTGGTCGCCGGCGGTGATTATCTTCCCGTCGGCTCCGATGCGGGCGTTGACCGTGGCCTTGGAGCCGCACTCGCAGATGGTCTTGATCTCAGTTATGGAGTCGGCCAGCTCCATCAGCCGCTGCGAGCCGGGGAACATGTGCGTGAGGAAGTCCGTCCTCAGGCCGAAGCACAGCACCGGGAGGTTCAGCTCGTCCACCATCTCGCGCAGGCCGTCTATCTGCTCGGGCGTGAAGAACTGCGCCTCGTCGGCGATCACGACGTCGAACCTGCCCGCGGCCTCGTACCGGGCGCGGATGTCGTCCTCGGGGAAGATGACGGTGGCGTGGCGGGAGAGCCCCACGCGGCTTTTGACTATGTCGGCGCCGTCGCGGTCGTCCACGCTGGGCTTTATCAGCCAGACGGTCATGCCCAGCTCCTCATAGTTGAACTGGGTTATCAGCGCCTGGGCGCTCTTGCTGGAGCCCATGGCGCCGTATTTGAAATAGAGCTTAGCCATTTGCTACCCCCGTTACGTGTGCGTTGATGCGCTCTATGAGCATGTCCATCGCCACGAGGTTGTGTCCGCCCTCAGGTATGATGATGTCGGCGTTGCGCTTGCTCGGCTCGACGTACATCTCGTGCATGGGCTTGACCGTGGTGAGGTACTGGTCGACCACGCTCGAGAGGCTGCGGCCGCGGTCGCGCACGTCGCGGACTATGCGGCGGAGTATGCGCACGTCGGCGTCGGTGTCGACGAAGATCTTGATGTCCAGCAGGTCGCACAGGCGCGGGTCCTGGAAGATGAGTATGCCCTCTACGATGATGACCGGAGACGGGTTCACCAGTACGGTCTTGTCCGAGCGGTTGTGCACCGTGTAGTCGTACACGGGACAGCGCACGCTGTGCCCGGCGCGAAGCGCGGTGAGGTCGCGCACCATCAGCTCGGTGTCAAAGGCGTCGGGACAGTCGTAGTTGAGCTTGGAGCGCTCCTCATAAGTCATGTCGTTGTGCGCCTTGTAGTAGTTGTCGTGGTATATTACGCTCACGCTGTCGGCAAAGCGCTGCTGCAATCGGCGGGTGATGGTCGTCTTGCCGCTCCCGGTGCCGCCGGCTATTCCTATGGTCATTACGTTCCCCATAATGAGACCCCCTCTTTCGACAATCTTAACACAGAACACGCCGCGTTGCAACAATAAAGCCGCCCCTCCGGGCGGCTCCGCGTTGACAGTAGATGGCGAAATTGGTATAATAGTGTCACCCCTCAGGGGGGAGAGGCGCTGCACATTCGGCAGGCGGTTTTGGCTACAACCTCCGAGAGGGGGTGAGGCACGTGAGGCTAACGATACATATCGGTAGATTTACCGTTACCATTATCGTCAAGAAACGCGGAAACCGCCACTCTGGCAAGTGACGGTTTCCGTTGGCCTGAAAGCCAATTGATATACTGTTCTGATTAGAGCCAGACCGCTTGTCGCGGCGCCTCTTTTCACTCATATTATACCTGATTGCGTCCGCACTGTCAAGATGAGGGGCATGCGGAGCAAATTGCGAATTTACTTTTCCGCCCCGGTGTGATATAAAGGGTACAGCAACAAAAGAGGAGGAATCAATATGCCAACGCCACACAACAGCGCGGCGGCCGGGGATTTTGCCAAGACGGTGCTCATGCCCGGCGACCCGCTGCGCGCGAAGTACATAGCCGAAAACTTTCTGACCGACGCCAGGCTCGTCAACAACGTCCGCGGCGTGCAGGGCTACACGGGTTACTGGAAGGGCGTGCGCGTCTCCGTCCAGGCCAGCGGCATGGGCATCCCCAGCATAGGCATCTACAGCTGGGAGCTCTATAACCAGTACGGCGTGGAGAACATCATCCGCGTCGGCTCCGCGGGAGGCATCGCCGACGAGCTGCAGCTGCGCGACGTGGTCGCCGCCGTGGGCGCCTGCACCGACTCCAACTTTGCGCACCAGTTCGCGCTCAAGGGCACCTTTGCGCCCATCGCGGACTGGAAGCTGCTGACCACCGCCGCCAGGTGCGCCGCCGATCGCGGCATAGACATCAAGGCCGGCAACGTCATGAGCAGCGACAACTTCTACAACGACGGCTCCGACGGCCCCGACCAGTGGAAGAAGATGGGCGTCCTCGCCGTGGAGATGGAGGCCGCCGGCCTCTACATGACCGCCGCCCGCGCCGGGAAGCGCGCTCTGTGCCTGTGCACCATCTCCGACCACATGTACCGCACCGAGGAGCTGACCCCGGCGGAGCGCGAGAGCACCATGAACGACATGATAGAGATAGCCCTCGACACCGCCGCGGCGATGGGCTGACGCCGTTCACAATTCGTCAACAGAAACTTTACACGAAGAAAAAACTCAATTTACTTGAACCATACGTTAATTGGTGTTATAATCATCATGCCGCCTTATGCGGCAAGTAAGACTCGAATCATATTATGAAACGGAGGATACTTACACAAATGAAGAAGTTTCTTGCATTGCTTCTCGCGCTCGTGATGGTGTTCGCCCTCGCCGCCTGCGGCGGAGGAGACGACCCTGTCACCACCGACCCCGCGGGAACCACCGATCCGGGCACGACCGAGACCGATCCCGCCACTTCCGACAACGGCAACGAAGCCATCGACCCCAACGACATCCCCGACACCATGGAGTCCGACACCTATGAAGTCGCCTTCATCACCGACGTGGGCGATCTCAAGGACAAGTCCTTCAACGAGGGCACCTGGAACGGCGTCAAGACCTACGCCTACGAGAATGACCTGAGCTACAAGTACTATCAGCCCGCCAACGGCGGCGAGGCCACTGACACCGACCGTTACGACGCCATGAAGCAGGCCGTCGACAACGGCGCCAGCGTCGTCGTCTGCGTCGGCTTCCTGCAGGAGAACGCCATCCGTCAGGCCGCTGCCGAGTTCACCGATGTCCACTTCATCTTCATCGATGGTTCTGCCGTCAAGGTCGATCCTGACAACAAAGCCGATGACGCTGAGGTCTTTGCGAACACCGTCGGCGTCCTGTTCCGTGAGGAGCAGTGCGGCTATCTGGCCGGCTACGCTGTCGTGAAGGAAGGCTACACCCAGCTCGGCTTCGCCGGCGGCGGCGGCGGCACCAACCCGGCCTGCTGCCGTTACGGCTACGGCTATCTGCAGGGCGCCAGCGCCGCTGCCAAGGAGCTTGGCGTTGACGTCACCGTGAACTACTCCTGGCAGTATGGCGACAGCTTCCAGCCGTCTCCCGAGCTGCAGAGCATGATCGCCGGCTGGTACACCACCGGCACTGAGGTCGTCTTCTCCTGCGGCGGCAACATGTTTGCCTCCGTCTCTGCGGCCGCTTCCGCCAATGACGGCCTGGTCGTCGGCGTCGACGTCGACCAGTCCTCCGCCAGCGACACTGTCATCACCTCTGCTATGAAGAGCCTCGCCGACGGCGTTGTCATCGCCCTCGAGGATCACTTCAACGGCAGCTGGGATGAGGTCGGCGGCACCACCATCACCCTCGGCGCCACTGAGGACGCCGTCGGTCTGCCCACCGCTACCGAGAGCTGGCGCTTCGAGAACTTCACCGTCGAGGAGTACAACACCCTGCTCGAGTCCATCAAGGACGGCACTCTCACTGTTGACGCCGAGTACCCGGTTGACGACAACAACATCGACAACGCTGGCATCCTGGACGACGCCGACTACGAGAACGCGCTGCCCAACATCACCATCAACGTGGTGTGATCTCAAACCTGCATATTGTTAAAAGACAGCTCCTCCGGGGGCTGTCTTTTATTGTTAACACTGTTTCTACAAATTTCTTGTGTTTTGGGGTCGTTTAAATTATAATAGAGGGTATCAAAGAAAAGGGGGCGGTTCGGTGGCTGCACAGCCGGATTACATCATTGAGATGCTGCACATCACCAAGGAATTCCCGGGCATAGTCGCCAACGACGATATCACCCTGCAGCTGAAGCGGGGAGAGATCCACGCCCTGCTTGGTGAAAACGGCGCGGGCAAGAGTACGCTCATGAGCGTGCTGTTCGGTCTCTATCAGCCGGAGCAGGGGATCATAAAGAAGAACGGCGAGGAGGTCAAGATAAAAGACCCCAACGACGCCACGGCTCTGCACATAGGCATGGTGCACCAGCACTTCAAGCTTGTCGACGTGTTCACCGTTCTTGACAATATCATCCTCGGCGCGGAGACGACCAAGCTCGGCTTCCTGCAAAAGAAAGAGGCGCGCAAGCGTGTGGAGGAGCTCTCGGAGCGCTACGGGCTGAAGGTCGACCTCGACGCCAAGGTCGAGGACATCACAGTCGGTATGCAGCAGCGCGTCGAGATACTCAAGATGCTCTACCGCGACAACGAGATACTCATTTTTGACGAGCCCACCGCCGTCCTGACTCCCCAGGAGATAGACGAGCTGATGGCCACCATGAAGGAGTTTGCCAGAGAGGGCAAGAGCATCCTGTTCATCTCTCACAAGCTGAACGAGATCATGCAGGTGTCCGACCGCGTCACGGTTCTGCGCAAGGGCAAGTGCATAGGCACGGTCAACACGAAGGACACCAACCAGCAGGAGCTGAGCAACATGATGGTCGGACGTCCCGTCCAGCTGGTGGTGGAGAAGGGGTCGTCCAAGCCCGGCGACGTGGTGCTGGAGGTCAAGGATCTCAAGGTGCCATCCCACCTGCACAAGCGGGATGCGGTCAACGGCGTGAGCTTCAACGTGCGCAAGGGAGAGATCGTCTGCATCGCCGGCATAGACGGCAACGGCCAGACCGAGCTCATACACGGCCTGACCGGCCTGGACAAGGTCTCCGGCGGCACTATCAAGCTCTGCGGCCGGGACATCACGCGCGACTCCATACGCAAGCGCGGCGAGAACATGAGCCACATACCCGAGGACAGGCACAAGCACGGCCTGATACTCGATTTCACGCTCGAGCAGAACATGGTGCTCCAGCGCTTCCGCGAGGCGCCCTTTGAGCACGCCGGATTTATAAATAACGGCGAGGTTCGCAAGTACGCCGAGGAGCTTATCGAGAAGTACGACGTCCGCTCCGGCCAGGGACCGGTGACTATCGCGCGTAGCATGTCCGGCGGCAACCAGCAGAAGGCCATCATAGCGCGAGAGCTTGACCGCAACAAGCCGCTGGTAGTCGCGGTGCAGCCCACTCGTGGCCTCGACGTCGGCGCGATAGAGTACATACACGGCCAGCTCGTCGCCGAGCGCGACGCGGGACAGGCGGTGCTGTTGGTCTCGCTGGAGCTTGAGGAGGTCATGAGTCTCTCCGACCGCATCCTCGTCATGTACGAGGGCGAGATAGTCGGCGAGCTTGACCCAAAGAAGACCACCGTACAGGAGCTCGGTCTCTATATGGCCGGCGCCAAGCGCCAGGGGAAGGAGGCGTCGGCATGAAAGAACGCTTGACAACCCTATACAACAGGGACGGCACGCGCACCGTCCTGGCCTCTGTTATATCCATAATCGTCGGTCTCGCCGTGGGCAGCCTGATAGTGCTCATCGTCGGCCTGGTCAGCGACCAGATATCAGGCCGCAGTACCTGGGACGGCATCCGGCTTGTCTTTATGGGCATACTCAGCACAGGCCGTGACGCCGCAGGCAACCTAAGCTTCGGCTTCAACCCGACGAGCATAGGCAACATGCTCTTTCGTGCGACGCCCCTCATAATGACCGGCCTCTCCGTCGCGGTCGCGTTCAAGACCGGCCTTTTCAACATCGGCGCGCCCGGCCAGTACCTTATGGGCACCATGGCCAGCCTGATGCTCGCGCTGGGCATACCCAGCGAGGTAGTGCCCCCCGCGCTTATCTGGGTCATCGCCTTCCTCGGCGGCGTGGCCGCCGGTGCAATATGGGGCGCCATCCCCGGATTGCTGAACGCCTATCTGAACATCAACGTCGTTCTGGCCAGCATAATGACAAACTGGATTGCTGCCAACGTCGTCACCTGGGGCTTTGACATCAGCAACTTCAAGAATGTCATTGAGGGCACCAAGAGCGCCTACGTCTACCGCACCGAGTACAATGACGTCATGACGCCGAAGTTCGGCCTGGACGAGCTGTTCCCCGGCTCGCAGGTCAACGGCGGCATAATTATCGCGATATTGATCGCGATATTGATGTACGTCATCATGACCAAGACGACTCTGGGCTATCAGCTCAAGGCCTGCGGCAGCAACCGCCATGCGGCTCGCTACGCCGGCATCAAGGACAAGCGCAACATAGTGCTGTCCATGGCCATCGCGGGCGGCCTCGCCGGAGCGGGCGCCGCGCTGTACTACCTCTCCGGCAACACGGAGTTCTACTGGCAGACCTATCAGTCACTGCCGGACGCAGGCTTCAACGGCATACCCGTGGCGCTGCTCGCTGCCAACAACCCCATCGGCGTGATATTCACGGGTATGTTCATGTCCATGCTGGATGTCGCGGGCACACAGCTCACGGCTCTTACGCCGTTCAACGAGTACATAACCGACGTCGTTATCGCCGTCATAGTGTACCTGAGCGCCTTCTCCCTGGTTATCAAGATGCTGCTCAACGGCCGCAAAAAGCGCAGGACGGCCAAGGCCGCCGTCGTTGAGGAGAACGCCGCACCGACTGCCGGCGAGACCGCGGCCGAGGAGGCCGGGGAGCTTGCGCAGGAGACGCCGGACGCCGCCGAGACACCGCCGGAAGGGGAAAAGCCCACGGAGGACGCCGCCGGCGAGAATGGAGGTGAGGCGAAGTGACGTTCCTCATTCAACAGACTCTGATTTACGCCATACCGCTTATGATAGTCGCGCTTGCAGGCGTCTTCGCCGAGCGCAGCGGTATCATCAACCTGGCGCTGGAAGGCATCATGATCTTCGGCGCGTTCATAGGCGTGCTCTTTGTCAACATCGTGCAGCAGACGGACTTCTTCGTTAACGCCTATGCCAACGATAACTATCTTGCCCTGCAGGGGCTTGAGTTGCTGGCCATGCTGGCTGCGGCAGTGATGGGCGCAGTGTTCTCGCTGCTGCTGAGCTTTGCCTCCGTCAACCTGCGCGCCGACCAGACCATAGGCGGCACCGCGCTGAACCTGCTGGCTCCCGCCCTGGTTCTGTTCTTCATCCGCATAATCGCCAACCAGAACAGCCTGTCCATGTCCAGCGGTGACGCCGCAAGCTGGTTCATGATACGCAAGACTATGTTCGGCTACGGGCGAACCGACGACATGGGCTTCCTGGGCGAGACCTTTGTGCACAGAGTGTACCTGGCCACGTATATCTGCATACTGCTGTTTGTCATCCTCTCGATAATCCTGTACAAGACGCGCTTCGGCCTGAGGCTGCGCTCCTGCGGCGAGAACCCGCAGGCGGCGGACTCGCTGGGCATCAACGTGTACAAGATGCGCTATATAGGCACCACCATTTCCGGCGCGCTGGCCGGTATGGGCGGCTTTGTCTACGCGCTGACCACCTCAAACTGCATGGCCACCGGCGACGTGGCGGGCTTCGGCTTCCTGGCTCTCGCCGTCATGATCTTCGGCAACTGGAAGCCGCTGAACATAGCCGGAGCGGCGCTGCTGTTCGGCCTGTTCAAGTGCATATCCGCCAGTTACACCAGCCTGGACATCAACGGCGACGGCGTGTACCTGCTGGCCAACCTCGGCATCAGCGTGCACCTCTACCGTATGCTGCCCTACCTCATCACGCTCATAGTTCTGGCCTTCACCAGCAAGAGCTCCCGCGCCCCCAAGGCGGAGGGCATCCCCTACGACAAGGGTCAGAGGTAAGCCAAACCAAAACAAACCTCCCCGGAGCATCGCTCCGGGGAGGTTGACTGTCAAAAAAGACCCTTGAGGGTCTTTTTTGACAATAAAGTCCCCCGTCGTCGTCGCAAGCTGCATATCCTTCGCTCCCGGCTAAA
>ENA-OWPP01001557-OWPP01001557.1-human-gut-metagenome-genome-assembly--contig:-NODE-1557-length-18872-cov-8.107828_pt1 | contig 18872 bp, 17 predicted proteins | sample MGYA00248265_ERZ651848 | MGnify/ENA primary metagenome ERZ651848 (study PRJEB26924, sample SAMEA4378233) | human gut metagenome | biome: human gut; feature: human-associated habitat; material: faeces...
GTGGACAGCCGCTCCACGTTGGTGACGAACAGGTCGTCGCCCACCAGCTGGACGCGGTCGCCGATGGCCTTGGTCAGCATGGCCCAGCCCTCCCAGTCGGTCTCGGCCATGCCGTCCTCCAGGGAGATGATGGGATAGTTGTCGGCAAACTTCTTCCACATGTTCACCAGCTGCTGCTGGGTCAGCTTCTTGCCGGACTTGGGCTGGACATAGCACTTCTGCTCCTCGTCCCACCACTCGGAGGAGGCGGCGTCGATGGCGATCTTGAAGTCCTCGCCGGGCTTGTAGCCCGCGGCCTCGATGGCCTGGACAATGACCTTCAGGGCGTCCTCATCCTTCTTCAGATTGGGGGCGTAGCCGCCCTCGTCGCCCACACCGGCAGCGGGAGTGCCGTTCTCCTTCAGCACAGCCTTCAGGGCGTGAAACACTTCGGCACAGCGGCGCAGGGCCTCCCGGAAGGAGGGGGCGGAGACAGGCATAATCATGAACTCCTGGATCTCCACATTGTTGGTGGCGTGGGCGCCGCCGTTGAGGATGTTCATCATAGGCACGGGCAGCTGCTTGGCGTTGACGCCGCCGATATAGCTGTACAGGCTGGCGCCCAGGCTCTCGGCCGCCGCCTTGGCGCAGGCCAGGGACGCGCCCAGGATGGCGTTGGCACCCAGGCGAGACTTGTTGGGGGTGCCGTCCAGGTCGATCAGGGCCTTGTCGATGGAGGTCTGATCCAGGACATTCATGCCGATCAGGCACTCGGCGATCTCGGTGTTGACGTTCTCCACAGCCTTTTCCACGCCCTTGCCGTTGTAGCGGCCCTTGTCGCCGTCCCGCAGCTCGCAGGCCTCATAGATACCGGTGGAAGCGCCGGAGGGCACGGCGGCGCGGCCCATGGTGCCGTCCTCCAAATAGACCTCCACTTCCACAGTGGGGTTGCCCCGGCTGTCTAGGATCTCCCGGCCCAGGACGTCGACAATCTCAATGATCTGCTTCATAGAACTCGTACTCCTTTATTAAAATTATAAGACAGAATCATGCGGGCGCGTTCCTCCCAAGGGAGGGCCCACCAGGGATTTCCGGTGCTATTATATCGGTAATCGTTTACTCTGTCAAGCAAACCGGATATTTCCAGTGAAAAAAGTGCGCACTCCTGTCACAGAAGGACGGCGCTGCTGAGAATCTCAAAGGCCTCCTGACAGGGCAGGCGCTTTTTCTCCATGGGCGGCAGGCTGTCGTCAAACCGGCGGGCTTCCGCTTCGTCAAACACAAACGCCGGGCTCTGGCGGTATATCCAGCTTTTTCCCGCCAGGGTGCCGGGCTCCAGTTCCTTCACCAGCATCGCGGCGGGATACGTCCCGTCCTCCAGATGGACCCGGTGCTTTTTGCAGCTTTGGAAGCCGCGGCCCACGTAGTTGTTGGGATCGCCGAAGATCACAATAGCCTCGTACCCCATGGCGGACGCCCGCCGGAAGGACTCCTCCATCAGCAGCCTGCCATAGCCCCGGCGCTGCAGTCCCGGTCGGATACAGACTGGTCCAAAGGTCAGGATGCCCTTCTCCTTCCCTGCCTCGTCCACCAGTGTGCTCTTCGTGTACATGATATTGCCGACCACACGGCCGTCCAGCTCCAGCACCAGGTCCAACTCCGGCAGAAAATCCGGGTGGGGCCGGATGGCGTGGGCCAGGTAGTGCTCCGTGCATCCTGGCGTGTAGAGGTTGTAAAACGCCTGCCGGATGATGTCCTCCACCTGCTGGTAATCGCTCACCCGCTCCGGGCGGATCGTGATGTTCTTCTCCATATCGGTTCCTCCCTGCATGAATTGGCGCCCTGCGGGCGCAGTCTGCACAGCTTGTCCTGCTCTCTATTATATGTCTCTTTCGGCTGCACGCAATGGTGGGCAGTGATTTTTTTCGTCCGGAGTGAAAGCTGGCGCGAAAAAGCGCCTCCCGCAAAAGCGGGAGGCGCCGAATCGAAAACTCACAGGAGGTTCATCAGGTTGAAGCTCAGGATCAGGCCGGAGAACACGATGGACACCGTGGAGCACAGCTTGATGAGGATATTCAGGGACGGGCCGGAGGTGTCCTTGAAGGGGTCGCCCACCGTATCGCCCACGACGGCGGCCTTGTGGCACTCGGAGCCCTTGCCGCCGTGGTGGCCGCCCTCAATATACTTCTTGGCGTTGTCCCAGGCACCGCCGGCGTTGGACATGAACACCGCCATGGCAAAGCCGGTGACGGACACGCCGCCCAGCAGGCCCACCACGCCGGTGGGGCCCAGCACCAGGCCAGTAGCCAGAGGCACGATGATGGCCAGCAGGGCCGGCACCACCATCTCATGCAGGGCACCCTTGGTGCACAGGGACACGCAGGAGGCGTAGTCCGGGTCTGCCTTGTACTCCATGATGCCCGCGATCTCCTTGAACTGGCGGCGGACCTCCACCACGATGGACTGGGCCGCCTTCTGCACCGCGCTCATGGTGAAGGCGGAGAAGACGAAGGTCAGCATGGCGCCGATGAACATGCCCACCAGCACCGTGGGGCTGGTCAGGGTGAAGTTCAGCATCTCCTCCGTGTTCTCCTGGACGATGTTCACGTAGCTGACCAGCAGGGCCAGGGCCGTCAGGGAGGCGGAGCCGATGGCGAAGCCCTTGCCGGTGGCGGCGGTGGTGTTGCCCAGAGAGTCCAGGGCGTCGGTCCGCTCCCGGACGCTCTCCGGCAGGCCGCTCATCTCCGCAATGCCACCGGCGTTATCTGCCACGGGGCCGTAGGCGTCCGTAGCCAGGGTGATGCCCAGGGTGGACAGCATACCCACGCCGGCGATGCCGATGCCGTACAGGCCCTGGTTGAAGGCCGCAGTAAAGGCGCCGGCCTCATCCACGATCTCCATGCTGCCGCCGGCGGCGAAGTAGCTGACCAGCACCGCAGCCGCCACGATCAGGATGGAGGTCAGAGTGGACTTCAGACCCAGGGAGATGCCGCCGATGATGATGGTGGCGGAGCCGGTCTCGGAGGCGGCCGCCAGCTCCTGAGTGGGCTTATAGGTATCAGAGGTGTAATACTCGGTGAAGTAGCCGATGGCGCAGCCGCCGATCAGACCGCAGAGGATGGCCACATAAACGCCCATGTGCCCATCCAGAATGAAATAGGTCAGGGGCGCCGCCAGGATGGCGGAGAGAACAGCGGCGGTGTAAGTGCCGGTCCGCAGGCTCTTCAGCAGGGACTGCTGGGTGGCGTTCTCCTTAGTCTTCACCAGGAAGGAGCCGATGATGGAGCAGATGATGCCGCACACGGCCAGGGCCACGGGCAGCAGCAGGCCGCCCCAGCCGTAGCCGCCCACAGCGCCCAAGGCGAAGGTTGCCAGGATAGAGCCCACATAGCTCTCATACAGGTCCGCGCCCATGCCGGCCACATCGCCCACGTTGTCGCCCACATTGTCGGCGATGGTGGCGGGGTTCCGGGGATCGTCCTCGGGGATTCCGGCCTCAACTTTGCCCACCAGGTCGGCGCCCACGTCGGCGGCCTTGGTGTAGATGCCGCCGCCCACACGGGCGAACAGAGCCATGAAGGAGGCGCCCATGCCGTTCATCACCATGATATTGCCCAGGGACACCGGATCATTGATGCCGAAGGCATAGCGCAGCAGGAAAAACCAGATCGTGATGTCCAGCATGCCCAGGCCCACCACGGTGAAGCCCATGACGGAACCGGAGGAGAACGCCACCCGCAGGCCCTTGTTCAGGCTCTCGGAGGCCGCCTGGGCCGTCCGAGCATTGGAGTTTGTGGCGATCTTCATGCCGATGAAGCCCGCCAGCATGGACCAGATGCCGCCGGTGAGGAACGCGAAGGGGGTGAACTGCGAGAGCATCTTCCCGCCGGAACCGAAAGCAATAATCAGCAGGAGGATGAATACCACCAGAAACACCTTGAACACTGTGGTGTACTGGTGCTTCAGATAGGCGTTTGCGCCCTCACGGATGGAGGCGGCGATCTTCCGCATCTTCTCGTTCCCCTCCGAGAAGGACATCACGCGGCTGCGCTGCAGCCACGCGAAGAGCAGTGCGATAGCCGCCCCGACAAATCCGATCCAGAAAAGGTCTTCCATGTTTCTCCGCTCCTTTGCAGTTGTATTTGTATACGGTACGTATATTTTAACATAGCCCGGAAATTTTTCAAGAAAATATTAGGTAATTTTGCGTGCAGACAGCTACGTTTTCGCGTTTTCCACAAAGTTCCTGTTTTTTGGCTCCCACTTTTCATTCATTTGGGCAGATTGCCTCTTTACAGGACGCCTGACCTGAAATCCGGCGAATTTTTTTGTGAAAAATGCCCTCAAACCGCAGTCTGAGGGCCGTATACAGCAATATGGTTCTGATTTTGAGCTGCAACCCATCCAGCTCTGCTCAATAGATCAAGTGGAAATCGGTGAAGACCCAGCGGTCTTCCAGAAATTCATAGGGGAATGCATAGGACTCCACCCCTGTCACGGTAGAGCCGCCGTCTGCCAGCAGATCCACCTCTACTATGACAGAGTATCCCGCCTGGCCGTACGGCTTGATCTGGATGTCCGCCTGACCCTTGGACTCGTCCCGCTCCCGGCTGGTAGGCAGAACATACAGGGCCCCGTCCACATCCTGATACAGGGGATGGGCTCCGCCGGAGGCCAGCAGCGCATCCACCAGCTCCTCTGAAAACAGGCCCCGCAGATAGGCCCGCAGGTCTGCCAGATTTTCCATGCCCGGGTACTCCACCGGATAGTAAAGCCAGCCGTCTATGGTCTGCGTCTTCTCTCCGCAGGGCAGCGTCTCCAGGCTGAACCAGCCGTACGCCTCCTCCGCCCGGAAATAGGCCGCCTGGATCTCCTCGTCTGTCAGGGGACGGGCCTGACCCTCCAGCCTGACGGCGGACAGACCGCCCTCCGCATCCGGTGCAGGGGCCTCCGCAAAAACGGAAGGCGCTTCTCCCGCCGCCCCCTCGTCCGCGGCGGGCCCGCCGCACCCGGCCAGCGCCCACAGCGCCAGTGCCAGAAACAGCACGCTCCACCTCTTCATAGCTTCCTCTCTCCTTCTCCCAAACGGGCCGCCGGCACTGCGGGGCCCACAGCCGCAAGGCTCTCCTCTCTGGTATCAGCGTATCACAGTTTTCAGAAAAATGCCATTCATTTTTTTACTTTTTTCCGTTTTTTCGACAGTTTTTTTGAAAAAGCCGCAAAAATGCCGCCCGGAACATTCCAGGCGGCAGAGGAGATCGGTCTCCCCGGGGAACTGCATATCGTCAGCGGAGCGAAACACATCCGCGGAAACTGTCAAGCGCCGGGCCGAAAAAAGAAAAATCCACGCCTCCGGCGTGGCTCTCCATCGGATTCCGTTCTCACCGCTCGCTGTGCTTCCAGCCGGCGTCCGTAAAGATCAGGTCGTCCACATCGTCGAGATCCCGCCAATTCCAATTCATCATACTGCTCCCTCCTTTCTCTCTGAGGATTACAGAATTCAGTATAGCAGGGTGGGCAGCCGTCTGCAAGGGCAGGAATATACAGTTTACATAAAATTTTTGCAAAGTTTTTGTGCAGGATTCTTCTCCCAGTAGGCTGAAACCATACGGAAGCCACCCGCCATTTCCGTCTTCTTTGTGTATTTTTCCACTCGTCATGTCCATACTATTTATGGTATAATAGCCGCGAAGCGGCTATTATACTGGCCGGGCATCTGCTCCGCGCCTGCGGAGGCGCCTTTTTGCAGCGCCCGCGCTTCCTACATTTGGATTTGCTTTTTCCACGTCTCGGACGTGCTGCGTTCCGCGGCGGAGGAGGCCGCGTTCACCATGCCCAAGCATCCCAAGCGCCGCACCCGGCGGAACCTGGCCGTGCTGGCCCTGTCCGCCCTGTGCCTGGCCGGATTTCTCTACTGGGACAACACCGCTCTGCAGGTGACCCGGTTTGACCCTGTCTTTTCCGATCTGCCCGCCGGTTTTGATGGCTGCCGGATCGTGGTCCTCAGCGACCTCCACGGCGCCTCGTTCGGTGCGCACAACGCGGACCTGCTGGCGGCTGTGGCCGCGGAGCAGCCGGAGTACATCTTTTTTCTGGGGGATCTGGAGGACAAGTACCGGGGGCCGGAGGACGGCTACCCGGCGGAGACCGCCCGGGGACTTTCTGCCATTGCCCCCACCTACTACGTCACCGGCAACCACGAGTGGGCCGTGGGCGGAGTGCCGGCGCTGAAGGAAATCCTCACCGCCAACGGCGTCACGGTGTTGTCCAACCAATTCGTGCCCCTGGAGCGGAACGGGGACACCATTGTCCTGGCGGGCATCGACGATCCCAACGGCTACGCCGACCAGAAGACGCCGGAGGAGCTGGCCGCCGAGGTCTACGCCGCCTGCGGCGACCCCTTCTGGATCCTGTTGGCCCACCGGAACAACCGGTTTGCGCGCCAGTACAGCCTGCTGGGGGCGGATCTGGTGTGCTCCGGCCATGCCCACGGCGGCATCGTCCGCCTGCCCGGGACGGACGGGCTGTTCTCCCACGACCTGGACCTGTTTCCCTCCTATACCGCCGGGCTGTATGAAGAAAACGGCTCCGTGCTGTTCGTCACCCGGGGCCTGGGGAATTCCGGGCCCTCCTTCCGGGTGTTCAACCGCCCGGAAATCGCTGTGCTGACGCTGCGCCGGGCGGAGGGCTAGTTCCGGCGGCAGGCTTCCGAGAGCCGCAGGCCCAGGGCAAGGCCCTGGCAAAAGCAGAACAGCCCATAGCCCCGGACCGGATCCTCCCGCAGATACTCCGGCCACTGGTCCGGCTCCGGACCGGGGACCCAGGCGAGGAAGAGTTCTTCCATGGTATCAGGTATTTCCTGCATGATAAATCCCCTTTTAAAAAATACAGTTATATGTGCTATCATTAGAATGGTACATAGTTATCTGTGTGTCAAGGAGGTATTGCATGTTTTCCGAAAAAATTCGCCAGCTCCGGAAAGATCGCCATCTGACCCAGGCAGAAGTCGCCAAGGAGGTCGGCCTGTCAGCCCGGGGCTATCAGGACCTGGAGCTGGGCGCCAAGCCCCGGTATGACGCGCTGCTCCACATCGCGGACTTCTACGGCGTGTCCGCAGACTGGCTGATGGGCCGCACGGACAACCCTGCTGTGAATCGCTGAAAAAGGAACTGCGGGAGGTCCAATATGTTTGCCGATAAAATTCGAGTCCTTCGTAAAGAGAAAAAGCTGACCCAGGCAGAAGTCGCCAAGGAGGTCGACCTGTCAGCCCGGGGCTATCAGGACCTGGAGCTGGGTGCCAAGCCCCGGTATGACGCGCTGCTCCACATCGCGGACTTCTACGATGTGTCCGTGGACTGGCTGATGGGCCGCACGGACAATCCCCATGCACACCGATGAAAGGATTTCCACCTTATGACCGAATTCCTCGCCGGACAATTTGATATCGCCGTGATCGGCGCGGGCCACGCCGGGATCGAGGCGGCGCTGGCCGCCGCCCGGCTGGGGATGGAGGCCATCGTCTTTACCATCAACCTGGATGCGGTGGGCAACATGCCCTGCAACCCCGCTATCGGCGGCACCGGCAAGGGCCATCTGGTCCGGGAGCTGGACGCCCTGGGTGGCGAAATGGCGAAGGCCGCCGACGCGTGCTGCATCCAGTACCGGCTGCTGAACAAGGGAAAGGGCCCCGCCGTCTGGTCCCTCCGGGCCCAGGCGGACCGGCGGCGTTATCAGGAGTACATGAAGCACACCCTGGAGCAGCAGGACCATCTGACGGTCCGCCAGGGCGAGGTGGTGGAGGTCCGCACGGAGAACGGCGCGGTTTCCGCCGTGGTGCTGGCCACCGGGGCGGTGTTCTCCGTGAAGGCCGTGATCCTGGCCACCGGCACATATCTGGCGGGCCGCACCATCGTGGGCGAGTGCGTGGAGGAATCCGGCCCCGACGGGATGCACGCCGCCGGACGGCTGACGGACTCCCTGCTGAAGCTGGGCCTGCCCCTGCGGCGGTTCAAGACCGGCACCCCGCCCCGGGTCAACGCCAGGAGCGTGGACTTTGACGAGATGGAGCTCCAGCCCGGCGATGCCTTGCCGGTCCCCTTTTCATACGGCACCCAATCCCCGCCGGAGAATCGGGCGGTCTGCTGGCTCACCTGGACCACGGAGGAGACGCTCCGGATCGTCCGGGAGAATCTGGACCGGGCGCCCATGTACTCCGGCGTCATCGAGGGGGTGGGCCCCCGCTACTGCCCCTCCTTTGAGACCAAGGTGGTCCGGTTCCCGGACAAGCTCCGCCACCAGCTGTTTGTGGAGCCCATGGGCCTCAACACTGAAGAATTGTACATCCAGGGCTTCTCCTCCTCCATGCCGGAGGAGGTGCAGATCCGGATGCTCCGCAGCGTGCCGGGCCTGCGCCATGCCGTGATGACCCGGCCTGCCTACGCCATCGAATACGACTGCATCGACCCCCTGGCCCTGCGCCCCACTCTGGAGTGCAAGGCTGTGCCGGGCCTATACGGTGCCGGGCAGTTCAACGGTTCTTCCGGGTACGAGGAGGCGGCAGTCCAGGGCTTTGCGGCCGGGGTCAACGCCGTGCGGAAGCTGCGGGGCGAGTGCGATTTCATCCTCTCCCGGTCGGAGAGCTACATCGGCACCCTCATCGACGATCTCGTCACCAAGGGCACCAACGAGCCCTACCGGATGATGACCTCCCGCAGCGAATACCGCCTGCTCCTCCGGCAGGACAACGCCGACCAGCGGCTGACCCGCCGGGGGTACGACATCGGCCTGGTGCCGGAGGCGCGGCTGCGGGCCGTGGAGGCAAAGTACGACGCCGTGGCCCGGGAGATCGCCCGGCTGACCCACACCGGCGTCTCCCCCTCCCCCGCCCTGGCCTCCTTTCTGGCGGACAAGGGCACGGCGGACGCCCCGGACGGCTGTCCCCTGGTCGCCCTGCTGCGGCGGCCCCAGCTCACCTACGCGGACCTGGCCCCCTTCGACCCGGACCGGCCGGACCTGCCGGCAGACGTGGCGGAGCAGGTGGAGATCAGCGTGAAGTACGAGGGGTACATCCAGCGCCAGCAGAAACAGGTGGAGGACTTCCAAAAAATGGAGCGGCGGCGCCTGCCGCCGGATCTGGACTATTCCTCCATCCAGGGGCTGCGGCTGGAGGCCCGTGAAAAGCTGAACGCCGTCCGCCCGGCGGACCTGGGGCAGGCCTCCCGGATCTCCGGCGTCAGCCCTGCCGACGTGACGGCGCTGATGATCTATCTGGAGCGGTAGTGCGGCGCCTGCCCCTGCTCCACTCCCAGGGCCAGGCCCAGCTGGAGGCCTCTGGCAAAGGCCGCGGTACACCATTGGAGACGCAGGCCCGCCACCTGGTCGAACAGGCCGAGGCGGATGTCCTCCGGCGCGGCGGCCAGCACCTCCTCCAGCACATGGTCCTGGAAGAGCGGCTCCTGGCACAGCGCCGCCTCTGCGTACTCGTCGTAGAGCCATTCGTAAATTTCTTTCACAAGCGCCCTCCTTTCACGATATTATATATCGTGTTTATTGTAACACGAGATCTTGTATCAGTCAATAGAAAGGGACCCCTCTATGGATGTGATTCTGCCTATTTTTTCCCAGCGCCTGAAGCAGCTGCGCAGGGACCGCAAGATCACGCAGAAGGCGATGGCCGAGCTGCTTGGAAAAACCGAGCGCCATTATCAGGCAATCGAGGCCGGATGCATCAACGTCCCCGCCACACAGCTGATCTTTTTGGCCAGATATTTTCAAACAAGCGTGGACTACCTGCTGGGCCTCTCGGACCAGCGGTAACGCGCTCTCCCAGAACTTAGAAAAAGCACCATGCCCCGCCGCATGGAAGGAAAGGAAGCTCCCGCCCATGATTATCGACCTGACCCACACCATCACGCCGGAGATGCCCATGTATCCCGGCTCCGCCGCCCCCTCCATCAAGCCCACCGGCTCCCTGACCCGGGACGGGTTCCGGGAGACCCAGTTGACCATCGCCTCCCACACCGGCACCCACATGGACGCCCCGTCCCACATGCTTCCCCGGGGCTCTACGCTGGAGGTGCTGCCCGCCTCCCAGTTCTGCGGCCGGGCCGTGGTGCTGGACGTATCGGACCTGCCGCCCCGGAGCGTCATCACCGCCGACTACCTCCGGGAGCAGAACGGGACCATCCGCTCGGCGGATTTCGTGCTGTTCTACACCGGCTGGGAGCGGAAGTGGGGCACCGGCGCCTATTATGACGACGATTTCCCCGTGCCGGACCAGGAGGCGGCCAAATATCTGGTTTCCTGCGGCCTCAAGGGCGTGGGGACCGACGCCCTCAGCGTGGACACCCTGCGGGATCAGCAGTTCCTGGCCCACAAAACTCTGCTGGACGGCGGTCTGGTGATCCTGGAGAGCCTGTGCCTGAAAAAGGTCGTGGGGCGCACCGACCTGATGCTTTTCGCACTGCCCCTGAAATTTGAGAACGCCGACGGCGCGCCGGTGCGCGCCATCGCGGAATTCCGGGACTTCCCGGAGGAAAAGGAGATGGAGGCGCTTTGAGAAAGTTTCTGGCCATCCTGGTGTGCAAGCTGGGCCGCGCCGTGGGCAAGCTGGTGGGCAAGGGCAGCTCTATGCCCGGCAAATTCGCCCTGAAGATCTGCCCCGATATCCTCGCCCGGGTCCAGCTGCCCAGCCACATCATCGCCGTCACCGGCTCCAACGGCAAAACCTCCACCGTGGAGATGATCGCCGCCATCCTGCGGGCCGGGGGCAAAACCGTGGTCTACAATGAAGAGGGCTCCAACCAGATCGAGGGCGTCACCACGCTGGTGCTGACCCACGCGTCTCTCACGGGCCGGGTGCGGGCGGATGTGCTGCTGATCGAGTCCGACGAGCGGTACGCAGCCCAGAGCTTCCGGTACTTCCACCCCACGGAGTTCGTCATCACCAATCTCTACCGGGACCAGCTGACCCGGAACGGCCATCCGGAGTGGGTGTATGACGCCATTCTCCCGGCCCTCCATCCGGAGACGGAGCTGATCCTGAACGCCGACGATCCCCTGTCCAGCTGCTTTGCCCGGGGACGGGACAGGGTGAAGTGGTTCGGCCTGGACCGCTGCCCCTCCGACACCGCGTCCCCCACCGGCGTGTACCACGACGGGGCCTGCTGTCCGGTGTGCCATGCCCCCATGGAATATGACTACGTCCACTACAACCACATCGGCGCTTTCCGCTGCACGAAATGCGGCCATCACAAGCCCGCCACGGACTACACCGCCACGGCGCTGGACCTGGGCCGGGGCACCCTGACCATCGACAGCTCCATCACCATCCAGCTGGCCTTCCGCAGCATCTACAACGTCTACAACATCCTGGCGGCCTATGCCGCCTGCCGGGAGTGCGGCGTGGCGGCGGACACCGCCGCCGGGGTCATCAACAACTACATCCTGAAGAACGGACGGATGCAGAAATTCACCCTGGGGGAGCACCGGGGGATGCTGCTGACCAGCAAGCATGAGAACTCCATCGCCTACGACACGAACCTCCGCTACATCCGCGCCGCCCAGGAGCCCTGCACCGTCCTGGTGATCGTGGACGCGGTGAGCCGGAAATACTTCACCAGCGAGACCAGCTGGCTGTGGGACATCGACTTCGACCAGCTGAACGCCCCCCAGGTGCAGCGGATCATCCTCTCCGGCCGGTATTGCAACGATCTGGCGGAGCGGTTCTCCTTCACGGACATTCCCCGGGAAAAGGTCACGGTCCAGGCGGACATCCCCGCCGCGGCGGCGGAGCTGAAGGCGGACGGCAGTGAAAACGTATACGTGGTCACCTGCTTCTCGGACCGGGACAAGATTCTCTCCCAGGTGGTAAAGGAGGCGTGAGGACATGGAACTGAAGATCATCCACTTTTATCCGGATCTCATGAGCCTCTACGGCAGCTATGCCAATGTGTCCGTCCTGCGGCGGTATCTGGAGGCCCTGGGCTGCGCCGTCACGGTACAGGCCGTTGTCCCGGGGGAGGGCGCGGACATCACCAGCGCCGACTTTCTCTTTATGGGAGCCGGCACGGAGCGGGCCCAGCGGTTTGCGGCGGAGGACTTCGCCCGGTATAGCGCGGCGGTGAAGGCCGCGGCAGAGGACGGCACCGCCATGCTGTTCGCCGGCACAGCTATGGAGCTCTTAGGCGCCTCTGTCACCGACAGGGACGGGGACACGTATCCCGGCATCGGTCTGGCCTCTTTCACCACGGTCCAGGGCAAGCGGCGGATCGTAGGGGATGTGTACGGCGTTACAGCCCTGTTTCCGGAGGCCGTGGTGGGCTTCATGAACAAGTGCGGCCAAATCCGCGGCGTGGAGGCGCCGCTGCTCACCGGTCTCTCTCTAGGCTTCGGCAATGAGGCGGAGAAGGGCCCGGAGGGCTTCCACTGGAAGAACGTGTTCGCCTCTGAGCTCACCGGGCCAGTTCTGGTAAAGAACCCCCGGCTGCTGGAGGCTGTGGCGGACGCCATCTGTACCCGGCGGGGCATTTCCCTGCCAGAGGAGCGGCCGTCCTTCCCCTATGCAGAGGCGGGCTACGCCATCACAGCAGAGCAGCTGAAGCTGCGTGCCGAGGCCCGGCAGTGATTGCAGGGAGAATCCGCCAGGACGGCCGCCTGTGGGCGGCCGTCCTGTTTTTTGCAGAGGCCCGCCGGGGCCGTGCGCATCCAACTCCAGCCACAGACTGACGCAGGGAAGCGCGACCATGGGGGACATTGCCCGGAAAACGGACCGGGGAGCGGTTGCAAGCCGCTCCCCGGTCTTATTTTATTCCGTATTGCTTAAAACCTCATTGTGCTTATCCACCACGCTGATCTCCAAATCCCGGTAATCCGCGGTGTTCGGCTCCTCCGTCACCCGCAGCAGCCAGGGGGCCTCATACTCCGTATCCAGCAGCTGCCCATTCTGTGTCACCACACAGTAAGGTGTAAAATTCTCTCCCAGGATGAACCAGTCCCCCGCCCGCTGCTCCATACCGGTGATCTCGATGGGCACCATGCCCATCTCCATCTCCGTGGGTCTGTAGCGGGCCTCGCCCTCATAGCAGTATCCTTTTCCATAGAGGGCGTCATATTGCAGCATCCGCAGGTCCGCCCGGTATGTAGGCTCCTCCCGGCAGGTCTGCTGGAAGGCGGTCATCAGCCCGGTGGTGATGCCCAGGCGGCCCAGCACAGCGGCGGAGAGCTGATAGGCCGCCAGGGGCTCGTCCTGCTGTTCCAGCCCAAAGTTGTCCCAGATGATGTACTCTGTGCGGTAGAGGCTGCTGCTCTCCATGTTCTCGGCCTCCAGCCCCAGCGCCGGCAGGTGGTCGCCGTAGAGCACCAGCACCGTCCGCTCGTCCCGGGCCTCCAGCTCCTGGATCAGATCCCCCACAAAGGCGTCCATCTCATGGATTTGGTTCACATAATACTCCAAGGCCCAGCGGTACGCCTCATCGGGGCACACTTCCACCGTGACGGCCGGGTCCTCCAGCTCCGGCTCCATGGGGTATTTGCCGTGGCCCTGGACAGAGACCGTGAACACCAGATCCGCCTGATCCTCCGTCACATCCAGCGCCTGGAGGATCTGGTCCTTCAGCACACCGTCCTTAGCCCAGTTGGTAGGCGTCTTCTCCACCGCAGGCATATACTCCAGGGCGGTAAAATCATCAAAGCCCAGATTGGGATAGACCTCGTTCCGGCTGTAAAAGGCCGCCCGGTGATTGTGGATGGCATGGGTCGCGTAGCCGTTTTCCTTCAGGTCGTAGGCCACAGACTCCACGGTCTGATCCTTCAGGCAGGTCTGGAAGGGGTACTCCCCGGGTCCGAAGAACCGGCTGCTCATACCGGTAAGCACCTCGAACTCTGTATTGGCTGTGCCCGCGCCCACCACCGGCACCGTCAGATAGCCGGAGGAATACGCTTCCTTCAGCGCCGTCCAGTTGGGCACCGGATCCTCCGACAGCTCCAGGCCCTGGATCATGGATGGATCAATATAGGACTCCAGCTGGATGAAGATCACATTCACATCCGTCTGCGGATCGGCGGAGAGCGCCGCCGTCTTCTCCTCCACCGACCGGACAATATCCGCCACCGCCTTCTGGCTGTAATTGGCCGGGCGGCGGATCCCCCGGTTCAGCCAGGTCTGCAGGAAGCAGTAGGAAAAGCCGTAGTCCTCGTAGGCAAAGGCCAGGTTGGCAAACTGGTCTGACAGGTTGCCTGTGAAAAAGGCCAGGGCGCATCCGCCGCCCATCAGGGCGCCGGAGACCGCCATCGCTCCGATGCCGGTGAGAATCCGGGTCCGCAGCGGACAGCTGCTGCGGGGCCCCTTCCAGAACAGCAGCACCAGCCCTGCGGCCACCAGCACCAGCGCCGCGATCAGCAGAATGATGTAGCCGGTGGAGAGATAGTTGGGGACCGTGTCCAGCCCCGTTTCAAACACCGTCAGATCCGCCACGGTGAAGGGCGTCATACGGTTGAGGAGGATGAACCCGTTCACGCCGCCGCAGATCAGCCACAAGAAGGACACCAATGCGCACCAGAACGCCCGCCGCCGCAGAAAAAAGGCGGGGCAGAGCGTCAGCAGTACAATCAGGAAATTCACCAGAAATGCCAGCGGTTCCTCCGTCATAAAGCGCCAAAAGCTGGCGGGCCCATCTGTGAAGCTCTTGTGATTGAACAGCTCCACCACGACGGTGACCGCTAAAGCCAGCAGCGGAAGATACAGGAACGCTCTGCGTTCCTGTCGATGCCGTTCGGCATCCGCGGCCGCCGGCGGCAATGTCTGTTGCATCGGAATGACCTTCTTTCTTTTCATAGATTTTTTATTATAGCGCCTTTCCCTCTGCAATTCCATGAATTTTTTGCGAACTTTTTTCTTTTTCTTTTCTAAAATTTCATCTGATTTTGAAGAAAGTCTCCCTGCTCCATCGTATTGGAAACTGCGGCGGAAACCTCTTGACAGGCGGCCCCGTTTGTATTATTGTACTATCGTAATAGTACATTGAGAGGAGCGGATTTCATTTGCAGCAGCGATCCAAGTTCATTCAAAGAACCAGCGCTCTGGCGCTGGCGGCGGTCCTGGCACTCGGCATGGGTGTTCAGGCGGCCGGACCGGGCGCATCCACAGTGGATGACCGGCGGGAGGACCTGACCATATTTTATGAGACGCTGAAAGACAGCCATCCGGATCTTTTTGCCAACACGCCGGAGGAGACCTTCCTGGCCCGCAAAGCAGAGCTTACAGAGCATCTGGACAGCGCAAGCGACGTAGAATTTCTCTTCGGCTTGCAGAGTCTGGCCGCGCTTGTGGGCGACTCCCACACCAGCGTCCAGGTGGCGGACAGCGTGGTGGACCAGCTGAATGCCTATCCCATGGTGCTGTCCTGGCGGGACGGGCACTGGTACCTGACCACAGTTCCGGCTGAGGAACAGGATCTGCTGGGCGCGGAGGTCACCGCCATAGGCGGCCGCTCTATGGCAGAGGTGGTGAAGACCTTTGGCCGCGTGCTCAGTGCCGACAACCCGGTGAAGCTGCGGCGGCAGTACCGGCAGGTGTGCAATGTGGCGGATTACTACGCCTATCTGGGTCTGGCAAAGGCGGGTGAGCCTCTGGCCCTCACCCTGGCTGACGGCAAGACCGTCTCCATCGCTCCCATGCCCTACCTCTCCCTGGGAGAGGCGGAAATTGTCCAGCTAGGCGCTGAGGTGCCCCAGCCCGCCACTGCCCGCCAGAAGTGCAATTACTGCGCACTTCCGCTGAGCGGGCAGGTCTACTATATCCAGTACAACGTCTGCCAGGAGGACCCGGCGCTGCCCATGGAGGGCTTTGCCGCCCAGGTGCAGGCGGACCTGGAGGCCGGAAGTTACAGCCGCGTTCTCGTGGACCTGCGGAACAACGGCGGCGGGTCAGACGGCGTAATCTGGCCTCTGCTGTCCGTCCTGCGGCAGGAGATGGATGATGGGACCGAGGTGGTGGGACTCATCGGAGAGGCCACCTTCTCCTCTGCCATCATCAATGCCGTAGAGCTGCAGGAAATGGGCATCCCGCTGGTGGGAGAGCCTGCCAGCGGCAGCGTGGACCACTTTGGCTCCGCCAGTGGCTTTTCTCTGCCCAACTCCGGCATCCAGATTGGTGTCTCCTCCAAATACATCGACCTGGGCACCCTGCTGGACGCCGACGCCGGACGGGGCGTGGAGTCTCTGGAGCCGGATATCGCCGTTCCCCAAACCATGGCGGATACCCTGGCGGGCAGAGACACCGCTGTGGAGTGGCTGCTGGCCCATCCGGAGACGCTGGAACAGCGGGAATACCCGGATGCGCCGCTCACCCGGGGGCGGTTCGTGGGGCTGTTGTATGCTGCGGCCGGGTCCCCTGCCGCAGCGGCGGAGGCCGGTTTCCAGGATCTGCTGGGCATCGAGTGGTTCCTGCCGGCGGTGAACTGGGCCGCGGAGACCGGCGTCACCGGCGGTACGGCGGAGGGCGCCTTTGCGGCCGCACGGCACCTCACCTGGCAGGAAGCCGCCGTCTTTCTCGTCCGCACTGCGGAGGCCCTGGGGCTAGAGCCGGAGGCTGTCCGCACCGCGCCTCTGCCCGATGCGCTGGCGGAGGGTGCCTGGGACCAAACCGCTCTGGAACTGGCCTGGGAATGGGGCCTGCTTCCGGAAGACGCGGGCAGCGCCGCCGAAATCGCTCGGGTCCAGGGCGGGGCCATGGCGGATGCCTTTGCGGCCCTGCTGTAACCCCACGAATCGTCTGACCAGAAACAGCCCCCGAACGCTGCGGCGTCCGGGGGCTGTCTCAACCTCTCTGACGGCGGTGTGCCGCTGTTCTCTGACGGGCTGTCTTCCAGGCGCACGTCCCGGCAGAGAAAAGGACCGCGGGATAACTCCCGCGGTCCTCTGATATGGTATATGCTTACTCGCTGTACATGGCCTTCAGCTTCAGCAGGTGCTGATAGCGATCCATGGCAGCTTTCTCGTTGCGCTGGAACAGCTCGCCGGCGCGGTCGGGGAACTCGCGGGTCAGACGGCTGTACCGGGCCTCGTTCATCAGGAACTCCTGATAGCCGCCAGCCGGCTCCTTGGAGTCCAGCGTGAACTTGGCACCCTCAGCGGCGGGGTTGAAGCGGAACAGGTTCCAGTAGCCGCACTCCACAGCCTTCTTCATTTCCTTCTGGCAGTTCATCATGCCGCCCTTGATGGAGTGCATCTCGCAGGGGGCGTAGCCGATAATCAGGGACGGGCCGGGATAGGCCTCGGCCTCCTGAATGGCCTTCAGGGTCTGGGCGGGGTTGGCACCCATGGCCACCTGAGCCACGTAGATATAGCCGTAACTCATGGCGATCTCCGCCAGGGACTTTTTCTTGATCTCCTTGCCGGCCGCGGCGAACTGCGCCACCTGGCCGATGTTGGACGCCTTGGAGGCCTGGCCGCCGGTATTGGAGTACACCTCGGTATCAAAGACGAAGACATTCACATCGTTGCCGGAGGCCAGGACGTGGTCCAGACCGCCGAAGCCGATGTCGTAGGCCCAGCCGTCGCCGCCGAAGATCCACATGGACTTCTTGGACAGGAACTCCTTGTCCGCCAGAATCTCAGCAGCCAGCTTGCAGGCGTCGCACTGGCACAGCGTCTCGCCCTTTGCCTTCAGCTCCTCGCCGAAGGCATGGATCTCCGCCTTGGGATTGGCCAGCAGCTCGTCCACAGTGCAGATGCTGCTCTCCAGGGCGGCGATGGAATCGTCGTAGCTCTGCTGCCCTTCTTCGCTCATCTCATACCCTTGGGATGTGGCCTCGTTGTACAGGGCATACGTATCCCGCAGGGTGGTCTCCGCCTGCTCCCGGAACATCTCGCCAAACGTCTGGGTGTCGGTATACATGGCCTCATCGATGGTGCTGTAGGTCAGCCCCAGCTGCGTCAGGTAGTCGCTGTTCTGCGATAGGAAGTTGTTGCGCATCTGGTTGTAATAATAATTGTATTCCGAACCGGAGATCTCCGTGTCGCCCACGGTCATAGCCGTCATGTGGCGCTGCAGCACACCGGTGGAGTATAGAACGCCGAACACCAGCAGCACCAGAACCACCAGGGCGGCCAGCCAGCCGATGACCTTGTGCAGCCGTTTGCTCTTTTGTTCCTGTTGTTGTTTTGCGGAGATCTGCCCGGCTTGGGCCTCCCGCTCCTTCCGTGCTCTTGCACCTTTTCCCATTGCACTAACCATCCTTGATCGTAAATTTTGCTTTTCCATTATACCGGAAAAAGACGTGAAATTTGTTACAAACCTTTAAAATTATAAAACGGAAGCGGGAGAAAATCAAGATGGAGGCCCAAAACAGGCGGGGAAACAAAAAACAAGGGATGTTGGATGCAGGGGGGAGGGGCATTTGGGGCTGTGAGCCGCCCGGTATCGATAGTGGAAAACGGGCAGGCCGCCCCAGGCGCAGGGATGCCGGCAGGGCACGGCGGAAAAATCATCGGGCTTTTTGGAAAAAAAAGCTTGCATATACCATTGGGTTGTGGTAATATAATCTTTGCTTGTAATTAGCTTTTTGCGAGGTGAGAAGTAGTGAAAGAAGGCATCCATCCTGAGTACAAGAGAACGACGATCAAGTGTGCCTGCGGCGCCGAGATCGAGACCAGTTCTACAAAAGAAAATATCCATGTTGAAATCTGCAGCAATTGCCATCCCTTCTTTACCGGCAAGCAGAAGCTGGTAGATACGGGCGGACGTGTGGATCGCTTCAAGAAGAAGTTCAATATCCAAGACTAAAACAAGGATATCCGGCGGCATCTCGCAAGAGGTGCCGCCTTTCTTTACTGAAAAACCCTCTGGGCCAGGCAGATTTTCATAGAGTTGCCGTGAACACAGAAATAATTGC
>ENA-OWPP01001561-OWPP01001561.1-human-gut-metagenome-genome-assembly--contig:-NODE-1561-length-18841-cov-3.311402_pt1 | contig 18841 bp, 18 predicted proteins | sample MGYA00248265_ERZ651848 | MGnify/ENA primary metagenome ERZ651848 (study PRJEB26924, sample SAMEA4378233) | human gut metagenome | biome: human gut; feature: human-associated habitat; material: faeces...
GCGGGGGCTGTCGCGTAGCGACTGGGGGTGGTCCAACGCCAATTCGCGTCCACGCTGTTCTTACTTATCGCGTTTCTTCCATGCGACGACGGAAGTGACCACGCCGGCCGCCAGCAGCGGTACGCAGGCCAACGCCGCGACGCCTTCAACCAGCAGCAGGATGGCGTCTGCGGGATTGTAGACGCCGCGATTGAGATACATATAACATGCGATTGCGGCCAGTGCCGATACTGTGCCGGCCGCCAGCAGCGCAAAGCCGAGCGTGCGCAAGGCATTATGCGATGAGGAGCAATATTGGGCCGATGCCGCAGTCGGCATGGGCGGCGCGGACTGCACGGTGACCGGCGGCGAATCCTCATAGTGTGGCTGATTTGCGGACGTCATTGTTCCTCCTGGTGGTTCGTTGCCGCGAATTGTCTGGCGACGGCGGATCATCCTTGATGGCAATCTATGCGACGGAGACACTCTTTGTCCAGCGGAACGGACAATGTGGTCGAAGGCTGCCGAGTTATCCACATTTTGGGCGTGTCGCGCCGGATTCGATTCAGCTTCCGCGAGTTACATGTGGCATTTTCGCAGTGTTTACTGATGGTCGTCATTCGCTGCCATACATGTCCCTCCTGTACAATGACCGTGTCATGCATGATGAGACAAGGGGATGAGTATGTATACCTCGTTGGACAGGTTCCGCATCAAGCCGGGCAAAGAGGATTTGGCCCGCGAATGGTTCCGATATCTGAACGATCACTTGGCCGAAGCGAATGCGACGATGCCGGCTGAGGGCGCGCATATCGAGTCATGGTTCCTGCACGAGGAATCGGACGGACTGTACGGATACGTGTACGTGATCTACGACGACAATGATAAGGCTGTCGAAGTGTTCAAGGAGAGTGAGAATCCGTTGGACATCAAGCACAACGAGTACATGAACGCCTGCATCGACTACCACGACTACGCCGAGATGAAGCCTGCCGTGGCGCTGGGCGACTACTCCGTATTCCGGAGATGATTGGTCGACGGTTCGTCGACGCCGTTGTGTTTGCAGACTCGTTTGTACAACTTATGCATTTCGGTCAAATGCATAAGTTGTACAAACGATTTTCCTAGAGACCCTACTTGCCTTGCTGCGTTTCGTTGGAATTCCAGCGTTTTCGGGAATACCCGTGGCTCGCGGCAACGGGTATGTGTACTGTTTCCCGCGATTATGCGGGACAACGTCCGCATTATGGCATTTCGCGGGCGTTGTACACGCGGCATTGCACTCGGGTCGGAAACGCACGGAGCAAGTTTTTCCGACTCGCCGCCGGGGCGGAAGAACCATATGCACTGAGACACGTCGCCCGAGGAATAACGCAGAGGACGCTCCGCCAGCGCACAATCAGTTCTTGTGCAGTTTGGCGTTGAGCTCAATCCCCGTCTTCCGGTAGCGGGCCTCAATGCGGCCGTTGACGGAGTTGCGGATGAAGAGGATGTTGTCTTTGCCGCTCAGATCGGCGCCCTTGACGACGTCCAGCGGTTCGCCGGCTGCGGCTTTGGCCTTGTCCCAGACGGTGATCTTGGTACCGGCGGTGACGTACAGGCCTGCTTCGACGACGCAGTTGTCGCCGAGCGAGATGCCGATGCCGGCGTTGGCGCCGAGCAGGGAGTGCTCGCCGATGGAGTTGCGGAGCTTGCCGCCGCCGGACAGGGTGCCCATGATGGAGGCGCCGCCGCCGATGTCGGAGCCGTTGCCGACGACGACACCTTGCGAGACACGGCCTTCGACCATTGAGACGCCCAAAGTTCCCGCGTTGAAGTTGACGAAGCCGGCGTGCATGACGGTGGTGCCTTCGGACAGGTGAGCGCCGAGACGCACGCGGTCGGCGTCGCCGATGCGCACGCCGGAGGGAACCACGTAGTCGATCATGCGCGGGAACTTGTCGATTGACAGCACGTTGACGGTGGCGGCGGGAGCGGCGGCCGGAAGCCCGGCGGAGGCGGCGAAGGAGCGCGCGGCGCTGGTGGCGGCCGCTTCGACGTCGAGCTTGCGGGCGTTGAAGTCTTCGACCGCGAACGGGCCGTAATTGGTCCAGACCACGTTCGTGAGCTTGGCGAAGATGCCGTCGAGGTTGAGGGTGTTCGGCTGGGCGAGGCGCATGGAGAGCAGGTGCAGGCGCAGGTAGGCGTCGGCCGCATCCGCGATCGGGTCGTCGAGGGAGCTTACGGTGAACACCGGTTCGCGGCGCACGCCACGGGCGTCGGCCTGCGGCTGCGCCAGCGCCCCGAACTCGTGGTTGGGGCGGTTCGCGCCTTCGGGCGCGGCGCCGAGCGTCAGTTGCGGATACCAGACGTCGAGTATGTTCCCAGCTGCGTCGATGCTGGCCAGTCCCCAGCCCCATGCGGTGCGTTCGTTCGTCATGCTTGTCTCCTTGGTGGATGAACGGTAGATGCTTCTATATTATGGGCAGATGGGCACGTATGAGGCTGCCGTTCCGAATCATTGTGGCGCGGTTTCGTCACGGGAGAAAATCTAGCGGGGCGGCTACGATGAAAAGCTATGAGTGACTACAGGACCGAACGGGAGCAGCGTGAGCGCCGCCGCCGCATCATCATGCGTGCGGTGTGCGTCGTCATTGCCGTGGCCATGCTCGGCAGCCTGGTCATTCCCGCGGTGTATGCGGGTCTTTGACGCGATCATTGGCGTCCTGCCGTGACGCGAGGTGCTTGAGATTTCGCATATGGTCGGCAGCGTCGTCACACAATCGATTCGTTCACAAGTTCAATGATTATGGTGGTATTCGATGGCAGAATTTGATTTTTCACAGGCAATCGGCGAGGCACGGTCGAAGTATGAGTCCATTGCGAAGGCGTTGGACATCGAACGGCTGAAGTCGCAGATCGCGACGTTGGAGACCGAGGCCGCTAAGCCTGGTCTGTGGGATGATCCTGAGAACGCGCAGAAGGTGACCAGCCGCCTGTCCGCGGCTCAGGCGCAGCTGAAGCGCCTGAACGAGGCGAACCGTCGCATCGAGGATGTCGAGACGCTGGTGGAGCTCGCTCAGGAGGAGGCTGACGCCGATTCTCTGAGCGAGGCTCAGTCCGAGATCGGCTCCATCGCCCAGGAGCTGGATGACATGGAGATCCAGACGCTGCTGGACGGCGAATATGACGAGCGTTCCGCGGTCGTGACGATCCGCTCCGGCGCGGGTGGCGTGGACGCCGCCGATTTCGCCCAGATGCTGTTGCGCATGTACCTGCGCTACTGCGAGCGCAACGGGTTCAAGGCCAAGGTGATGGATACGTCGTACGCCGAGGAAGCGGGCATCAAGTCGGCCACGTTCCAGGTGGATGCGCCGTATGCGTATGGCCGCCTGAGCGTGGAGGGCGGCACGCACCGTCTGGTGCGCATCAGCCCGTTCGACAACCAGGGCCGTCGACAGACGAGTTTCGCCGCCGTCGAGGTGGTGCCGCTCGTCGAGGCGACCGATCACATCGACATTCCGGACACCGATATCCGCGTGGATACGTACTGCTCGTCCGGCCCCGGCGGCCAGGGCGTGAACACCACGTATTCCGCGGTGCGCATCACCCACCTTCCCACCGGCATCGTGGTGACGATGCAGGACGAGCGCTCGCAGATCCAGAACCGCGCCGCCGCCATGGCCGTGCTGCAGTCCCGACTGCTGGTGCTGCGCCACGAGGAGGAAGCGAAGAAGAAGAAGGAGCTCGCGGGCGACATCAAGGCCAGCTGGGGTGACCAGATGCGTTCGTACGTGCTTCACCCGTACCAGATGGTCAAGGATCTGCGCACCGGTTGCGAAACCAGCCAGACCCAGGCCGTGTTCGACGGCGATATCGATGCGTTCATCGAAGCCGGTATCCGCTGGCGTCACGAGCAGCGTCGCCAGGCGGCCGAAGAGGAAGAGTAAACCGTGACTTGGCTCCCGGCTCCGGGGGCGAGTGAGGAGACGATATGGCACTCATCGCATTGGATCATGTGAGCAAGGTGTATCCCAAGGGTACGAGGCCGGCGTTGGATGATGTCAACCTCGACATCGAACGTGGCGATTTCGTGTTTCTGGTCGGTGCTTCCGGTTCCGGCAAGACGACGCTGCTGAGCCTGCTGCTGCGCGAGGAGGAGGCCACGGACGGCGAGATTCGAGTGGCCGGCAATGATCTTCGCCGTCTGACGAACCGTCAGGTGCCGCAGTATCGTCGTTCCATCGGATTCGTGTTCCAGGATTACAAGCTGCTGGCGAACAAGACCGTGTGGCAGAATGTGGCGTTCGCGCTTGAGGTGATCGGCACGCGCCGGTCCGCCATCAAGTCGCTGGTGCCGCAGGTGCTGCAGACCGTGGGATTGACCGGTAAGGAGAACAATTACCCGCATGAGCTGTCCGGCGGTGAGCAGCAGCGTGTGGCCATCGCCCGCGCGTATGTGAACCATCCGCAGATCCTGCTGGCCGATGAGCCCACCGGAAACCTCGATCCGACGACGTCGCTGGGCATCATGGAGGTGCTGGACGCCATCAACCGCACCGGCACGACGATCGTGATGGCCACGCACAACGAGGAGATCGTCAACTCGATGCGCAAGCGCGTCGTCGAGCTGCATACCGGCAAGATCGTGCGCGACGAGGCCCAGGGCTCGTATGATTCCGCCGAGTTCTTCCCCGACAGCGATGTCGCGTCCAAGGCGCATGAGGCGATCAGCGGGCAGTCGAATGATTCGCGTTTCCGCCCTGATTCCGGCCTGGTCGACGCACGGGTCACCACTATCGAGGCCCGTGGCGAGGAGGGTGCAGTCGAGGGTGTCGAAGTGGTCGCCAAGGCGGTCAGCGGCAATATCCAGAACGAAGGCATCGCCCGGTTGGCGAGCTCCGTGCATTCGGGGCGTACCGGCCGCTACGGTGAGGCGTTCCAGTCGGTGGAGGACACGCTGACCTGGGGCAAGGGCCTGTCGCTTGAGCAGCTTGCCGCGCAGGAGGAGCAGAAGGCCCGCGCCGAGCAGAGCGGGGATGAACACTCTGATGCCGCGGCTCAGTCGAGCGACCGGGCGACGGCTCGGGATGATGCCCGGTCCGCGCAGCCGGAGGACGCCGCCCAGCCGGAACGGCACGAGCCGCCGGAACCGCCGCATTCGGCGGATGATGCCGCACCGCATGGTCAGCCGGAGACGGAGCATCCTCAGGATGAATCCACATCCCAAAGCGAACAGGCCGGTTCGGCGGCGGAGCCGGGCTCCTCGTCCGATGAGGGGGACGAGACGAAGCCGAGGCGCGCGCACAAGCTGCCGCCGGCGCCGCCGGCCCAACCGGGGCATCGCGACAGGCATGCCGGAAAGGCCGGTGGCGCTGATGATGCCGACGGTGCTCGCAACGAGGAGGACAATCGATGAGAATGCGTTTTATCCTGTCTGAAACCTGGACCAGCCTGCGGCGCAACGTGTCCATGATCATCTCGGTCATGCTCGTCACGTTCATCTCCTTCGTGTTCATCGGTGCGTCCGTGCTGATACAGGCGCAGATCACCAAGGCGAAGGGCGACTGGTACGACAAGGTCGAGGTCGTGGTGTGGCTGTGCCCGGACGGCACCAGCCAGTCGGCGTCCTGCTCGACCGGCAAGGCGCCGACCCAGCAGGAGATCGTGGATCTTGAGGACGTGATCAACAACGAGCTCGGCAGTGACGTGTCAAAGATCACGTACATGAGCCGCGAGGAGTTCTTCAAGAACACGTTCCTCAAGCAGTACCCGAACGGCGTGTACGAGGGACGTACCCTCACCGCCTCCGATATGCAGGATTCGCTGCGTCTCAAGCTCAAGGACCCGACCAAATACCAGGTGGTGTCGGAGGTGCTGACCGGGCGCACGGGCGTGGAGGCGGTTGTCGACCAGCGGCAGATCTTCGACCCGGTGTTCTCGGTGTTGAACCGGGCCACCGTGGTCACCGTCGTGCTGGCCGGTGTCATGGTGGTCGTCGCCATCATGCTGACCGCGACGACGATTCGCATGAGCGCCGCCTCCCGGAAGAACGAGACAGAGATCATGCGTCTGGTGGGTGCTTCGAACTGGACGATTCGATTGCCGTTCATCCTGGAGGGCGTGGTGGCGTCCCTGCTGGGATCGCTGCTGGCGGTCGGCGCGCTGAGCGGCATCGTCAAGGTGTTCGTCACCGATTGGTTGGCGACCAGCGTGCAGTGGATGCCGTTCATCACGCAGACGACGGTGTGGCTGACCGCCCCCGTGCTGGTGGTGGGGGCCATGCTGCTGTCGGCGGTTGCGTCCGCGGTATCGCTGCGACGCTATCTCAAGGTGTGACTTGCCGCCGCGTGACGTCCGGGATGTGCGCAGTGTGAGATGAATCATTTCGCTGCCGGATGACACGCGGCGCATTTATCCAGTTTAATTCGTTACAATACGTTCAAATACGGCATTAATGGAAGGGCGACAACAATGGTGAAGATGGCGAAACGTGGGGGTACGTTCACCGCTTTGGCGCTTGCCGCCGCAATGGCCCTGGGGGCGGGATCGGTGGCCGTGGTCGCCCCGCCCGAGCAGGCCGCTGCGGTTACGGAGTATGAATACCAGCAGAAGGTATCGAGCCACAACAGCCTCAAGAAGCAGCTGACCGGTGTCGATTCCAAACTTGCCGATCTCATCATCTCGTTGAATGACCTGACCGAGAACCAGATTCCCGCCGCGCAGAAGGCCGTACAGGAGGCCCAGCAGAAGGCCGAACAGGCGAAGAACCTCGCAGAGGCGACTACGGCGCGGCTTGAGGCGGCGAAGAACGACCGGACCTCGCTTGAGGAGAAGATCAAGCAGACCGGTGAGGATTACGATGACGCCAAGGATGCGGTCGCTCAGCTCGCGCGCGAAAGCTTCCACGGCTCGGACGCCTCCACCCTGATGGACGTGGTGACCAATGCCACCACGACCGAGGACTTCGTCAACAAGATGCAGTCGGATGCCGCTGTCACGCGCAGTGAGGCGAATGCCGCCGACGCCGCGGCCACCAGCCTCAGCACGTCGATGAACCGCAAGGAACGTCTCACGGCCATCGAGGACGAGATCACCCAGCTCAAGGGCCAGGCGGACAGCCAGGCGGCCAGCGCGCAGCAGGCCGCTGAGGATGCGGCGTCCAAGCAGAGCGAGCTGGAGGCCTTGCGCAAGAAGAGCGACGAGGAACGCGCCCAGCTGGAAGCGCAGAAGAAGAGCCTGAGCACCAAGGAAGCGCAGGAGGCCGCCGAACTGGTGTCGATGAAGGCCGAGATCGATTCGTGGAGCGTGCAGAACAACACCGGTTCGGCGAATGCCGGCACCGGCGGACAGCAGCAGATCAAGCCCGGCACCGGCAGCGGGTCGGGCAGCGGCTCCGGTTCCGGCTCCAGCAAGCCTGGTTCCGGTTCCGGCAGGCCCGGCTCCGGTTCCGGCAATGGTTCCGGTTCGGGCGGATCCCAGCCCGGCGGATCGGGACAGGCCAACGGCATGAACTACACGGTGCCCGGCAACTGCTATGAGGGCATGCCGGTGTGCTACGGGCACAGGACCGGCAACACGGTGGGCGGCAGCGCCTACCCGTGGAGCCAGTGCACGTGGTATGCGTACCGTCGCCGCGTGTACTACTACCATCTGCCCACCGGCTCATACATGGGCAATGGGCAGGATTGGGCGAACACCGGCCGCAGCCTCGGCTATCTGGTCAACCGCACGCCGCACGTCGGCGCCGCGATGGTGTTCCGTGCAGGCCAGCTCGGCGCCAACAGCCGTTACGGCCATGTGGCGGTCGTCGAGCGTGTGAACAGCGACGGATCCGTGCTGATCTCCGAGTGCGGTGCCAGCCTTCAGGGCGTGGCGCAATGGCGCACGATTTACAATGCTGGTAATTTCCAATACGTGCATTACTGAGTTCCGGGTGGTGTTTTCCGATTCGTCCGGTCACGGCCCGTGCAAGCGGTCTGGTCTCATGATGTCTGTGTTGATGTGAGTGATTGAAGAGGAAGACCATGGCAAAGGAACAGGGCACTGTGCTCATCGCACAGAACCGCAAGGCCCGGCATGATTACCTGATCGAGGACAAGTACGAGGCGGGACTGGTGCTGACCGGGACCGAGGTCAAGTCACTGCGCGAGGGGCGGGCGTCGCTCGCCGAGGCGTTCGTCTCCATTGACCGTCGGGGTGAAATGTGGCTGGAAGGTGCCAATATCCCCGAATATCTCAACGGCACGTGGAACAACCATGCGCCCAAGCGCAAGCGCAAGCTGTTGCTGCATGCGCAGCAGATCGTCAAACTGTCCCGTCAGATCGAGGCCAAGGGGTACACCATCGTGCCGCTCAGCCTGTATTTCAAGGATGGTCGGGCGAAGGCCGAGATCGCCCTCGCACGAGGCAAGCGCGAGTTCGACAAGCGTCAGGCGCTGCGTGAGGAGCAGGACAAGCGCGAGGCGCTGCGTGCCATGCGCTACAAGAACATGCGCTCCCGGTGAGAGCCGACGGACGGAAAGCGCTGTGGACAGGCCGCACCGGTGGGTGAGTGAGGAGCCCCATATCCCGTTCGATATCGACGTGGTGTATGAGGATGCCGGCATCATCGTCATCGACAAGCCGCATTTCCTCGCGACGACCCCGCGCGGCATGTGGTATCGGCAGACCGCGCTGATTCGGCTTCGCGAGATGTTCGACGAGCCGGACATCACGCCCGCGCATCGGCTGGACCGGCTCACCGCCGGCATCGTCGTGTTCGTGAGGGATCCAGCGCTGCGGGGCGCATACCAGATGATGTTCCAGGGCCGGAAGGTCAGCAAGACCTACGAATGCCTGGCTCCGTGCCGGCCGACGACACGGCCGCGATACGGCACCGTCGAGCGGCTGGACCCTCCTGCCGTGTTCCCGCTGCGCCGACGTTCGCACATCACCAAGCTGCGTGGCGTGCTGCAGGCGTTCGAGGAGCCGCAGGCCGTCAATGCCGAGACGGTGATCGATCTCGCGGCGGAAGGATATCCCTCGATGGGCGGGCGCTTATGCCACGGGAGGAACGGTCTGCGCGCCTACGAGCTGCACCCGCTCACCGGCAAGACCCATCAGCTGCGCGTGCACATGAACTCGATAGGGTTGCCGATCCATGGCGATGATTTCTATCCGCGTATCGTCGAACGCGCCTATGACGACTTCTCCACGCCGCTGGAACTGGTCGCGCGGTCATTGCGCTTCACTGACCCCGTCAGCGGGGAGCCGCGCGAATTCATCTCCCGCATACCTCTGGGTTGGTGAAGTTTACTTCACTTTTTCTGTTGACGTATTCGTGTCTTGGCGGTAATATGAAGTTAACTTCATGAGAAGTAAGCTTCATGTTATGGAAGGAATTGATTGAAGACAAGAGTGAGAGAACTGCGAAAACAATCAAAGCTGACGCAACAGCAATTGGCCGACTTGGTCCATGTTTCAAACAGAACGATTATTTCCATCGAAAAGGAACAGTATAGTCCATCGCTAATGTTGGCCTACCGAATTGCGGAAGTGTTCGGCGTGACTGTCGAAGAATTGTGTTGTCTCAAAGAAAACAGGGAATTGGAGGATAAGGATCAGGAAGCGAATTAACAATGTGAGAAGTCTCGTTACGGCGATCGTGGTTCTGATTCTGGGAATTGCCTGCTTGGGTATCGCTGCCTTCCGCGGTATGGAAACAAGATTTCCTATAGCCGGAATTGTTCCGCTTGCCTGGAGTGCGATTGATTTCTTCTTCGCCTTTACTCAATCAAGTATTGACAGCCAAGCCGAAAAGGTCACGGATGAACGCGATAGGTATATTGCGATGAAAAGCAGCAGGAAAGCCCTGCTGATCACCAATTACGTAATTGGTGCCGGTGAATTCGAGGGATAGCAGATGGTATTCCGGGTCGTCGGGGTCTGGCCCCTCATCCACGAATTCGAAGCGAGAGAACAAATCCATGCTTGGCTTGTTGCGCGGATCCACTTGAGTCAGCACGAGCGGCGTGCGATTGGAACGCCACGCATCATCACGAAGTCTCATAATCACCGAGGTGAGCAGCGTGTCCCCGAGATGTTGCCCCGTACCTTCAGCGCGGTGGCGATGTACGGAATCTGGTAGATGCCTTCGTGCTCCTTGGTGGTTTCCACGCCGACACCGTATTCGCAGAAGCCGACCACTTCATCATGCAGGGGAATGTCCCCGGATACGACAAGAAGCGTGCGCATAACTCCGGTCGGGGTCTTGCGCACGCTGAGACCGCGTATATATCTCTGTGGATCCATCGCCCATTCGGGGTCTCCTGGCTTGCAGCACAGGAACTGTCTGAGGGCTGTCTGATGGTCTCTGGAGCATTCACGCTCGATGACGAGATTCAGATTCATCGACGGTGTCTTCCCGGGTTGCCCTGCGTGACAGATAGTGGCGAGCGCTGTTGGTCAGCTTCATCCATTTCTCGTCCACTGCGTTGCGCGGCTTGCCGTCCTCAGGCGGCGCGTATGCCGGAATCAGTTTCACACCGGTGCCTGATATTGGCGGTGTTCCGCCGTTTCGTAATGTGTGGGCAATAAGGGACTCGAACCCCTGACATCCACCGTGTAAAGGTGGCGCTCTAACCAACTGAGCTAATTGCCCGCAGACTCACACTGTATCGTATAGTCTGTATCGGGACGCCGGCCGAGTGTCGTTGGGTGGAATCCCGCCGTCGGTCGAACCGTGGCGATGCTGTGCTTGCCGGCGCATGATATATGCCGTAATCGTGCGAAAGACGTGTGAGGATGCCGTTTTGCTGGGCCAAATGTGAAGCTGCGTCTCAACACTCACGTAAAGTGTGCAAGAGAAGTACTATCCGTAGGAGGTCGATACACCAATGGCGCATCAAGACGGGGCAGATAAAGGCGCATCGGGGATCGCTCGCGTTGGGAAGCGCAAATGGGGATACGATCCCGATCAGGTGGACGCTTTCCTGGATCGTGCACATGCGCTCTACGAGAGCGAGGATGCCCATCTCACGCAGCAGGACATCCAGAACGTGTCCTTCGATCTGAGCAAGGGCGGGTATGACATCACCCAGGTTGATGCGGCGCTGTCCCGGCTGGAGCAGGCCGTGGTCGACAAGCAGACGACGCGGGAGATTACCGAGCATGGTCGTGTGGCGTGGAAGGCCCAGACCGAAGAGCTGTACCGTCAGGTCTGTGAGCACGCCGACCGCGGCACGGGGGAGCGGTTCGCGCGCGGACATGATCGCCGGCCGTCGTACGACCGCAAGCAGGTCGACCGACTGATCGACCAGATCGTGGACAAGGCCGCCGCAGGCCTTGGCGTGGACGGCGTGAGCGAACAGGACGTGCGCAAGCTCGCCGATCTGAATTCCGGTGCCGTCTCCAACGTGGTGTTCACGCAGCGCAAGGGCAAGAACGGCTATGACGAGCGTCAGGTCGATTATTACCTCAACTCGTGCGTGCAGTTGCTCAGCCGTCTCGAATCGTTCACGCGCGTCTCCGATTATGTCGGTGGCGGTCACGAATCCGGCGGCAGCCGGCGTTCGTCCGGTGCAAGGAGCGCCTCCGACGCGGGTGTGACGCCGTTGTTCGGCGCGGACAACGCCTATGTACATGCGCCGTCGCCGGCGCGGCAGGAAGCGGAGCCTCAGTCCTTCGCACCTGCGAACGAATCGTTCCATGCCCTCCATGAGGCAGAGGAGGCGCTGTTCTCATCGCAGACGGCCGACGAGCCGAGCGTCGCGGCTGATGCGCAGTCCGTTCCTCCCTCGTTCGCTCCCGCCGGCATGTCCGGTACGGTCGTATCCGCGCCCGCCTCAGCGCTTCAGTCCACGTTCTCGGCCGGAGCCTCCGCCCCGGAGCCGCAGTCGTCGTTGGCGGCGCTGTCCCGGCGCACCGGCAGAAGCGTGAGCTCGAGCAACGTGAGCGCGGATCATGCCGCGGCTCCTGCCCCGGCGCCGGAGATTCCGTCTCCGGCCATCCCGGCGGTACCGGCATCGTTCGCCCCCTCGCACGCCGCGGTATCCGATCAGCCGGCCGCAGTCGCCGAGCCCCAGGCTCCCGAACGCGTTGCCAAGTCCGTGAAGGTTCCCGTGGAGCCAGTTGCAGCCGCACCCGCCGTTGCTCCCTCCGCGCCGGCCCCCATGCCGGTCTTCGATCAGCCCGTGGCCTCCGACGCCCATACCGATGCCAGTGTCGAGGCCCTGCCGTCGTTCGCGCCGTCCTCGTCGCCGTCGGCGAACGTTCCCGTTCATGCCGTAGACGATGCCGCGCAGACGCAATCCGATGACTCTCACAAGTCATCGTCGGATGACCTATTCTCCAGCATGTACCTCAGCCCGGAAAGCAAGCTCGATTTCGACATCCCCGACCTGTCGTTCCCCACGCTCAACACGGGCGAGTTCTATAGCGGACTGAGCGGTTTCGGCAAGGACAACGACTGACCATTTCGTCGGCGCGGGAAGACAGATACACCACAGAAGACATAAAGAAGCATTGCAATGAGCCAGTATAGGAATACGGTTGTCATTCTCGGATCGACCGGTTCGATCGGCACGCAAGGTCTGGATGTCATCAGTCGGCATCCGGAGCGGTTCACCGTCACCGGTCTGGCCGCCGGAGGCGCGCATGTGCGGCTTCTGGCACAGCAGGTCGCACGTCATCATGTGCCGCAGGTGGCCGTATATGACGAGGCCGCCGTTCCGGCGCTGCATGAGGCACTCGAGGAGGTCGGAGCTCGGTACACGCAGATTCAGGCCGGGCCGCAGGCGGTCAACGCCATCGCCGGTTCCGGTGCCGACCTGGTGTTGAACGGCATCACGGGCTCGGTCGGACTCGAACCATCCATTGCGGCGCTGAGGGCTGGCTCTCAGCTGGCGCTCGCCAACAAGGAATCGGTCGTCGCAGGCGGCCATCTGCTTTTCGGCGCGCAAGTGCGCGATGACCAGATCAATCCCGTCGACTCGGAGCATTCCGCCATCTGGCAGTCGCTGCGGTCCGGCACCCACGCCGAGGTCAGCAGACTGGTCGTCACGGCCTCGGGCGGCCCCTTCCGCGGCTGGAAGCGCGCCGACATGAGCGACATCACCCCTGAACAGGCACTCAACCACCCCACGTGGCATATGGGACCCGTGGTGACCATCAACTCGTCCACCCTGATGAACAAGGGACTGGAGGTCATCGAGGCGAGCCGTCTGTTCGACGTGGCGCCGGATCGCATCGTCGTGACCGTGCACCCGCAATCCATCGTGCACTCGATGGTGGAGTTCGTGGACGGAGCGACCGTCTGCCAGGCGTCCCCGCCTGACATGCGGCTGCCGATCGCCTTGGGCCTGTCGGCGCCTGATCGTCTGGGTGATGTCGCGGCGGCGTGCGACTGGACGCATGCCAGCGAGTGGACGTTCGAGCCGCTGGACGACGAGGCGTTTCCCGCCGTCGCGTTGGCGCGCGAGTGCCTACGCGCGTCGGAGAAGCATACCGCGGTGCTCAACGCAGCGAACGAGCAGGCCGTGCATGCCTTCCTCGACCATCGACTGCCCTATCTGGGCATCGTCGACACGGTCAAGGAGGTCGTCGACGCGATGGACGGGGAGCTTCGCGGCAACCCGCTGTTCGCATCCGTGGAGGAAATGGGTCAAGTCGAGCGTGAGGCGCGCCGGCGAGCCGATGATTTGATAAACAGTCAGAAGTGAATCATTCGCGCGACCGCGCCCGGATTGATGGCATGGCACGGCCATGCGATCAATCGGTCATGCCCCGGCATGGATGTGGTGTCGCGCATAATCGAACAGGAAAGACCAATCATCAGCATGAGCGCGTTGCCGCAAACCAGTGCACAGACGTCCGCGACCACAGGAACGGCGTCGGCCGTGACAGGATCGTTCCGCAAGACCGGAGAGCCGGATATCAGCGAGAGCCCGTTGCATCCGCGCCGCAAATCGCGTCGCATCATGGTCGGGCCGGTGCCGGTCGGCGGCGGCGCCCCCATCTCCGTGCAGTCGATGACCAACACGCTCACCGCGAACGTGCCGGCCACGCTGCAGCAGATCGCCGAGCTCACCGCCGCAGGCTGCGACATCGTGCGCGTAGCGGTGCCCAGCCAGGATGACGCCGACGCCTTGCCGCAGATCGTCGCCAAATCGCCGATTCCAATCATCGCCGACATCCACTTCCAGTCGAAGTACGTGTTCCAGGCCATCGACGCCGGCTGCGCGGCCGTGCGCGTGAACCCCGGCAACATCCGCAAATTCGACCAGGTCGGCCCCGACATCTGCAAGGCCGCCACTGACGCGGGCGTCAGCCTGCGCATCGGAGTCAACGCCGGATCGCTCGACAAGGAGCTGTACGCCAAGTACGGCGGTCCCACACCCGAGGCGCTCGTCGCCTCCGCGCTCAAGGAAGCCCACATGTTCGAGGACGTCGGCTTCCGCGATTTCAAGATATCCGTCAAACACCACGACGTGATTACGATGGTGCAGACCTACCGGCTGCTCGCATCCAAGGGCGATTGGCCGCTGCATCTGGGAGTCACCGAGGCGGGGCCGGCATGGCAGGGCACCATCAAGTCATGCCTCGCGTTCGGCGCGCTGCTGGCCGAAGGCATCGGCGACACGATCCGCGTGTCCCTGTCCGCACCGCCCGTCGAGGAGGTCAAGGTCGGCTGCAAGCTGCTGGAGTACATGGGACTGCGCAAGCGCAAGTTCGACATCATCTCATGCCCGAGCTGCGGTCGCGCCCAGGTCGATGTCATCCAGCTGGCGAACGCGGTCACCGAGGGACTCAAGAACGTCACCGCGCCCATTCGCGTCGCCGTGATGGGATGCATCGTCAACGGGCCGGGAGAAGCCCGCGAGGCCGATCTCGGCGTGGCTTCGGGCAACGGCAAAGGACAGATCTTCATCAAGGGCAAGGTCATCGAGACCGTGCCGGAAGACCAGATCGTCGAGACGCTGCTCGCGCGGGCCAACGACATCGCCGCCCAGATGGAGGCCGACGGACAGGTGCCGGTAGGCGCCACCGGCCCTGTCGTCATCCCCATCCAGCATCCGAACGCGATGAACGCCGTTCGCTGAGGATTTTCATCGGTGTCCGGCCGCCGTCGCCGCCGGCATCCGGCCGGACGGCCTGAGCGCGGCCGGATGTCGTCAGCTCACAGCGCAGAAGACCGGCGGATTGGCTAGTATGGTTGCGTGTTGAATCGGCAGCGTAACAGGTTTCGTATCCGCCGCGGCGAACGTCCCGCAGACGGGAAGTCGCGCGTATCCGACGAATCGGCCGCATCGTGGCGGCAACCGGGCGACAAGGCGTCGCCGGCCGCCTGGACGCGATGGCACCGTCTGATGTGCACCGTGCCGATTTTCATCATCCTCATCGGCCTGCTGGTGTTCGTCTCCAATGCGACGGCCATGCCGTGGAACAATGAGCCCACAGGGCAGACTCTGTCGACACTGTCCGCCGATACCGGCGTGACGTTCGACAACCCGGGCGGCGTTCACCTCGCCAAGCGCGGCGAGTACGAGGTGAACGAGCGGTCCGTATGGTTCGACGCGAAGAGACCATCAACGGGCGAGATCCAACGCACGCATGTCATCATCCGCGAGCCTGTCGGCGTCTCCGGGAAGCTGCCCGGCATGGTGTTCATGCACGGCGCGGGCTACGGTTCCGCCGTCGATTCGTTCGTCGACATGGCCTATGACCTGTCGTCCGCGGGATTCGTCACCGCCGTGCTCGACAAGCCGGTATGGTCCACGAACGACATAACGCGCGATTATACGGGCTCGGCGGCCGTCTATGACGAAGTGATCCGCATGTTGCGCGGCCTCGACAACGTGGATGACAGGGAGGTCGGCATCTACGCGACCTCGGAATCGACATGGGTGTCGTCATATCTGCTGGACATGGACAAGGACATCGCGTTCCAGGTGCTGCTCAGCCCGATGGTGTTCACGCCGCGACAGGCGATAGGGTTCCTCGCCGCACAGGATTTCGCGCTGGTCGGAGCCCATGACGGATACCAGTCGATAGTCCGGCGCGTGTTCAACATCGATTCCGCGCTGTTCGGCGTCACGCTTCCCGACGTCCATACGCTCAAGCCGAGCGCGTATTCGATTCCGACGCTGGTAGCGTACGGATCGAAGGACGTGATGACCGCCCAGGTGGAGGGCGTGGAGGCGATCGTGGACATGGCCCTGCGCGCGGGCAACCATGACGTGAGCATCCGCGGCTATCCCGTGGCCAATCATGTGCTCCGGTTGGGCGACGAATCCGAAACCGGGACGCCGTTCGCGGACCAGTACGCCGCTGACGTGGTGGATTGGGCGGTCGGCACGGCGAAGGGCCTGCGTCAGACGAGCGAGCGCGTGGGAGGCGTGAGCCTGTATCAGTCGATAGCAGTGCCGAAAGACCTGAAGGCGAATCGCGGCCTGACGGTGTATGGGCTGCTGCTGCACGTGTTCATGGTGTTCATGATGGTGCTTTCGCTGGTCATCGCCGTGGTCGCGCTGGTGGTGAAGATACGCGCGATGATCCGTCGCACCGGTCCGGCGCTGGGGTTCTCGCATGGTTTCGGCAACCAGCTGCTCACTCTGACGGTCACTACCGTGGCCACGCTGGCCCTGTTCGGCGCCGGTCTCGGACAGGTCATCATGGGTGTGGTGAAGATCGCCTGGGGCGGTGCCCCGCCAGAGAAGCCCGGACTCATGTATTGGAGCTGGCCGGTCATCCAGGTGGTGTGCACAGTGGTGGTGTGGGCGTGGTCCCGCGTGTTGGCCCGTCTGATCGAAGTGGCGTCGCTGCGCGGTGTCATCCGGTTCCCTCCGCGCAAGGGCGCGATCGGGGATGTGATGACCGGCCGTGATCCGGTGCTCGCCTCGACCAGACTTGGACGCGTGCTGTTCTGGGTGACGGCCGTCACCATGCTGTCGGTTCTGCTGATGTTTGCGTTCTGGGGATTGTTCGTCTACTGACGGCGTCCGCCGCAGCGAACGGTGGCGGAACCAATGGATACGCGAGGAACGGGAGGAAGCGCTTATGCCGCTGTATCGTGACGAAGGCGTCGTGTTGCGTACGGCCAAACTCGGTGAAGCCGACCGCATCGTCACCTTGCTGACCCGCAGCCATGGCAAGATCCGAGCCGTGGCGAAGGGCGTGCGCCGTGTGAAATCACGGTTCGGCGGGCGGCTGGAGCCGTTCATGCGAGTTGACGTGCTCATCGCCACTGGACGGACCCTGGACGTGGTGTCGCAGGCCGAGTCCATTTCGGCGTATGCGGCTCCGATCTGCGCCGATTACGGGGCGTACGGCATCGCCAATGTCATGGTGGAGACCGCCGACAAGCTGGTGTCCGCCGAAGGGGAGCGGGCCGTCGCGCAGTACCGTCTGCTGGTCGGCGGGCTGAACGCGCTGGCGCGTCACGCGCATCCGGCGACGGCGATCGGGGAATCCTATGTGCTGCGTGCGTTGGCTTTGGCCGGGTGGACTCCGCGGCTGCATTCATGCGTGGTGTGCGGACGGCATGTCGCCGTCTCGCCGGTCGCCGGGGAGAGCGGCGATGACGGGGGCGCCGGGGAGGGCCGCATGTCGGGCCCGATGTTCTTCTCCCCGTCCGCCGGCGGGCTGATGTGTTCGACCGACCGCACGCCCGATGCGAAACGCATCGACCCGGACGAGGTGGTGCAGCTCTCGGCGGCGGTCGACGGGGATTGGGGAGTGCTTGACGGGGCTCCGCCGGATGCGCGGGTGTTGCGATTTGTTGAAGACTGGGGCGAGTATTATCTGGAACGCCCCATTCGTTCCTTGCGCTTGCTAGATTAGCGGTATGGCTTTTGAAAACGTCGATTACACGTCGCTGGACATTCCGGCGGCGCCATTTTCCGATCCTGCGCGTATCCCGGATTTCCCGAAGAACAAGGTGCCCCGTCATGTGGGCGTGATCATGGACGGCAACGGCCGCTGGGCGCAGCAGCGCGGGCTGGTGCGCACGGACGGCCATCAGGCGGCCGAGCCCGTGGTGTTCGACACGATCGCCGGTGCGATCGAGGCCGGCGTGCGGTATCTGAGCCTGTACACGTTCTCGACCGAGAACTGGAAGCGCTCACCGCAGGAGGTGCGCTTCCTGATGGGGTTCTCGCGCGAGATCATCCACCGTCGTGTCGCGCAGATGGACGATTGGGGCGTGCGAGTGCGCTGGTCCGGTCGCCGCCCGAAGCTGTGGAAGTCGGTGATCGACGAGCTTGAGGTGGCCATGGAGCGCACCAAGCATAACAAGGTCATCGATGTGGTGTTCTGCATCAACTACGGTGGCCGCGCCGAGATCGCCGACGCCTGCGCCGAGATCGCGCGCGAGGTGGCGGCGGGACGCATCAAGGGCGACCGCGTCACCGAGAAGATGATCGCCGACCACCTGTACAACCCCGACATTCCCGATTGCGATCTGGTGATCCGCACCTCCGGCGAGCAGCGCACGTCGAACTTCCTGCCGTGGGAGGCAGCCTACGCCGAGCTTGATTTCGTGCCCGAACTGTTCCCCGACTGCGGCCGCGATGTCCTCTGGCGCTCCATCGACCACTACATCCACCGCGATCGCAGATTCGGCGGCGTGAAGAAATAGGATTTCCGTTTCGCCCTGGTGTTGGCGGGGCTGTTGCGAGGCGACCGGGAGAGCGCTCCTCGAGCGTCAAGATCACCCCCAGTTTCGCTCCGCTCAACTGTGGCCCCGCGCTCGCAACCCCGCAACTCCCGACTCAAAAGTGGAGGAAGGCCCACAGGCGTTAAGCGCGAACAGTAATACTGCGTTCGCGTAGCCTGTGGGCCTTCCGACTTCCTTATTGGGGTTCTTAGGGGCGTGCAGCCCCTAAGTCGCGGGTCCGCTGCATCG
>ENA-OWPP01001564-OWPP01001564.1-human-gut-metagenome-genome-assembly--contig:-NODE-1564-length-18804-cov-4.149181_pt1 | contig 18804 bp, 19 predicted proteins | sample MGYA00248265_ERZ651848 | MGnify/ENA primary metagenome ERZ651848 (study PRJEB26924, sample SAMEA4378233) | human gut metagenome | biome: human gut; feature: human-associated habitat; material: faeces...
GCGGATACCGTGTCATGCTGAACGCCAAGTTTGATACTCTGCTGACTCCACTTAGCATTGATGTGTCCACCGATGATGCTATTACACCCCATGCGGTGCAGTACAACTTCTCTGAAATTTTCGATGATGAGAAATCTTATGAGCTGTGGGCATACAACATTGAAACCGTCATGGCGGAAAAGGTGGAAACCATCCTGCGGCGCGGTGTGTTCAATACCCGCCCCAGAGATTTCTACGATGCCTACATACTGACCACAACACAGAAATTTGACAAGGCCGTGTTTGATGAGGCGCTGAGCGCGACGGCCAAGCATCGCGGCACTGCGGAGCAGATCGCAGATGTCCCCGGAATCCTGCACAACATCGAAGAAAGCCCGGAACTCCGCGCCATGTGGGATAAATACCGCAAGCAGTTTGCCTATGCCGCAGATATCGAATATGAGCAGATCATGGAAATCCTGAAAACGCTGGTGGCGTAAGATCCCCGGCGACCCGGACTCGAAATCGTGGTCGCTATCGGGTAGCCTCCTAAGCGAAAACCCTTGATTTTACGGGGTTTTTCGGGTATCTTTAACTGAATATTTTTCTTTGTTCTCCCCATCAGTTCTCCCCGTTTTCTGAGGTGCTGATGTTGAGATAAATACGGAGACGTATCGAAGTGGTCATAACGAGAACGACTCGAAATCGTTTGATCCGCAAGGGTCCGTGGGTTCGAATCCCACCGTCTCCGCCAGAATGTCCGCCAGTAGCCGGTTTTCCCGGCTGCTGGCTTTTCTTTTTTAGTTCGGAGCAAGTCCCAAACCATTGAGCATCGCGTCAGCCGAAGTCAGCTTCGAGCTATAATCCAGATGTGCGTAAATGTTTGCCGTGGTTGAGAAGTCGCTGTGACCAAGCCATTCCTGAATCTGCTTCATGGGAACACCGTTTGCCAGAAGTAACGAGGCACAGCTATGTCTCAAGTCGTGATACCTGATGTGTCTCAGCCCATTTGCCTTGAGCAGCTTCGGAAAACTCTCAGTAACATAGTGAGGCTTAATCAGATCACCAATCTCGTTTACGCAAACATAACCGATGTAGTCCTTGATATAGCTGCGTCCGCACAAACGACGGTTTTCCTGCTGTTCTTCTTTTAGGGCGAGAAGTCTTTCTCTCATGAAAGGAACAAGCGGGAGCGTTCTCATACTCGATTTGGTCTTGGTGGTGTCGGATGCAACCAGAACGCGCTTGCCGTCCAGGTCACAAGAAGTAACTGTGTGACGGATGGTGATCGTGTTCTGCTCAAAGTCAATAGCATCCCATTTCAGACCGATTGCTTCACTCCGGCGCAGACCGTAGAATGCGCCGAACAGAATCGGAAGCTCAAGTTTCGTTCCTTTAGCTGCTTCGAAGAGAGCGTTGACCTCATCGGCATCATAAAAGCTGCCGACATAGCGATCCTTCTTCGGACGCTCAACCTTATCTGCCGGGTTTACATCAATCAGGTCAATTTTCACGGCATACTTGAGAGCCTTATGAATGTTGGCATGATAATGGATGACCGAGGAAGCACTGACGCGCTGGAGCTCCTTCATATAGAACTCCTGAATATCCTTTGCGGTCAGATTCTTGAGAGTGATCTCCTTTTCACGGAAGTACGGTGCGACGACCCTTTTGACCGTGGTCGAGTAAGAAGCAAATGTCGGGACTGCAACCGAGCTTTTGATAATGTCGAGCCATTGTTCCATGTAGTCCGCGAACAGAATGTCCCCGTTCATGACCTTCGGCTCTTCGGGATTGAAATTGCGTCGCGCATCCATCAGGATTGCTTCGGCGCGTTTTTTGTTTCCCTTAACAGTAAGTCCGGTAGAAATCCACTTGGTCTTTCTTTTTCCGAGAGAATCGGTGTAGTTCAACACGGCGTAATAATATCCTTTTTTTTCGCGGAGATGTCCTGCTACCATTTATTATCCTCCTTCTTGCGTAGCAGTAACACCTACCTTATACCGGGATCCTATTATACCAGAACCGGGTTCGAATTGGAGGACCTACTGACGCACTTTTTTGTAAACTTTTCGAGTCCAAATCTTACGCGTTCACTGTTTCTCCGCAGCCGATGCAGAGATAAGTGAAAAGATGAGCCTTCGGAATACGATAGGCTCTGCCGACCTTGATGCTAAGGATTTTGCCTTCGCGCAGAATACGATAGCCGGTCTTTGTGCTGATGCTGAGTATTTCACACATCTGCTCAATGCTCATCACATCGGGATAGTCTTTCAGCATGAGCTTATAGGCGTCGCGCTGAGAAATGGTTGATGCGGTATTCACCCGTCTCACCTCCGTTTATTTGTTTTTGCTTTATCAGCAAAAGGATAGGCAGCAGTCGGTTGACAACTGCTGCCCATAGTTTTTGATGATAAATTGTGTTCCAGCATATTTGCAGCTCGCGCCCCTGCTGAATAGGGAATGCTGCGGACTACCACCGGTAAAGCAGTATCATGGGACTCTCACCCCTCCGAGGATCGCTCCGAGCCGCCCCTTCAAAGAAGAAACGGAAGTATCATTGTACCCAACTTCTCCATCATCGCAAGCAGCCGCACCACACGGTTGTTTAGTCTCTCTGTTGATCGCTCGCTCCGGTTGGAGGTCATGGCGGCAGAAGACAAGTCGCTTCGAGAAAAGAGGAAAGATCCGCAGCACTGACTATTCAGTTGTCAAGGAACCGCGAAGCGGCGATTAAGCCTCTTCAAAATACAACGGACATTTTTCATCAGTTTTTGGGGGTCTCCTTAAAAAATATTTTTGCTTTTTTCTGAACATCTCTCTTGGCTTCAAAAACAGTAGAGACATCAATACCACGAGCCTTGCTGTAATCCGTCATGCTCATGCCGCCAAGTAAACAGTAGAGATATACTTCAAGCTGACGTTCGCTCAGAAGTAAACGGAACTCCTGCTCCATAACGGAAGTGAGAACTGTTTCTTCCAAATCGTTCGGGTCTTCCAGCCAAGCAGGACTCATCTCTTCTGCATCCTGCACACTGACAAAATCAAGCGAAAGAATAGTTGCCGTCTCATCCTCATCCTTGCAACCGGCAATAGGTACTCCGGTCTTAGAGCGTCTGAGCTTCTTTTCCTCGTTGCGGAGAACTCTCATGGTTTCTCTGCTGACCTCGCATACTTCGCCGGTGAGCTTCACGCGCACCATGCACTTGCCTTCCTCCGTAGTCCAGAGATCGTAGTCAAATTCGATAGGGGTTTTCATTGTCTTGTCCTTTCCGCTGGCGCGGAGCAGCGGATGGACGAGACAAAAATAGAGCCGCATGACGGTGAGCTTGAATCCCATGCCGATAAAACAGAGTCCGAAAACTCTGTTCATGCGGCATTAGGAAGACTCACCAATCAGCGGCTCCACAGCACAGCTATCATAATATTTTGTTGTATGTTATTATCTCCGGCCTTTCAGACGGAGTTTTAACCTTCTCATGCTGAGAACATCAAAGACTGTCTCACGCCCACAAGCCTTACATTTTGCTTGGACATGGCCTTTTGTGTCCTCAAATACGACGATGGCGTTATGCCCGCAATAGGGGCATTTCATCATGCGCATTTTTTGATTTGTTATGGCGCGTCGCGCCCTTTGTATCTTTATCTGCATTTCCGGCGAAGGCTCGGAAACCCGGATGCTTCTGCTCATGGCCACACCTCCAACGGATCGTCATACTCCGCAAGGGGGCGGTCCTCAATGTAGCCGAGTTGTCTCAGCCGGATAATGGCTGCGGACTTGGAGACACCAAGAGACTGGCACAGCAGAGTCAGGGATAAACGATCAATATAATTAAACCTCCCCTCGAAGTTCTTGAGGACACGACCACGGGCAAATTGCCTCATGGCAATGTCGATTTCCTTTTGGGGCATCAGAATGGCAGCGCCTAACACATTTGCTTGCCATTCATTCCAATCCTCCCGGGTCTTGAGATCACGGAGCGAATACGCCGCTCTGGGAGCATATTTGCTTTCGTGCGTTCTCTTATCATTGTCGCTTTCCATCCCGAACAGGATTTGATGAGCGCATTCATGGGCAAGGGTAAATCTGCGCTTCCCGCACAAAGCATGAACCTGTCCAGGCTGAATAAAGCTCAAATCCAAAAGCACCTGATTTGCTTTCAGCGGGATTGTCCGCTTAACGCCCTGTTCCTCTATGGTGTACTCTGTATCGGCATAAGCAGTCAGCCCACATAGGCTTCCGTCAGAGGATAGATGCGCAAATGAAACGCTCAAGCCTAGATAATCCTTGGCAAACTGGTCAATCGGTGTTGCCTGAGCAGTTGACCTTTCATTATCGGTATCTTTCCCGAAAAAGAACGCATTGAAGTCCTTGGTCACGGCTGCGGCAATTTCTTCGATCTGCTTGTGGGATAAAATCATAGGCTGGCCTCCTTTTCTTCGACAAACCACTTGTCTCCTTCATGGAACAGGAAAGCCTCCTTCCCATGAATCATAACGGTATAACGGATGCCGCCACCGCCAACCTTCTTGGATGTGGCGCGGCATTTGTAACGAAGCTCATCAATCTCGAAGATGCGGCCGTTCCTCCACCGGATAAACCGGGGACGGATCGTGCCTTCCTCATCGACATCAAGATTGACCGAGACATACGCTTTCCTACATGGTGTTTCAAGCATACTTACCCTCCGTTCATAAAAAAGTTAAACTTTCGCACGAACAAGCTTTCGCACTCATATTGACAGTTTCGTGTTCGTGTGGTATCATATAAACACGAACAGTATTTCGTGTCAGCGACATCATTATAGCACGAACATTATTTCGCGTCAATGCGCATCAACGAAAAAGCGTTCGTGTTCATAGAAAATTTAAGAAAGAGGTGCCTATGGTGTTCAAAGACAGACTGAAAGAAAAACGGCTGGAGGCCGGACTCACACAGGTTGAGCTTGCGGGGAAAGCCGGTGTTACTACGCGGACAATTCAGAATTATGAGCTGGGGAATCGGAAGCCCGCCAATATGGAAGTGATTCAGCGGATTGCAGATGCGCTCAATACTACAACCGAATATCTTCTCGGCAGCAGCGGTGCCTATGTGGTGGAAGCACAGGAAAGAGGCGGCGCAAAAGCAGCCAGAGATATTGAAGAGCTTGTCAGCGAAGTGACCGGTCTGTTCGCCGGTGGTGAGTTGAGTGAAGAAGCCATTGAAGGTGCTATGAAAGCCCTGAATGATGCTTACTGGATGGCAAAGGAAAAGAACCGGAAGTACACCCCCAAGAAGTACCGCAAGAGTGCAGATTCCAAGGTGTGAGTCCGTTTTATTACCCAGTTCACATGATAGAATTGATCCCTGATTGGAGGTGGGATGATGAGCGCAGAACAGCTTGCCCTCGTGGGCAGCAGACTTGTCAAGCGCTGCGGGACGAGAGATCCGTTTGAAATCGCAGCCGACATCGGTGTCGAAGTAATGTTCTGTGACAACTTCGGTCCCCTGAAAGGTATGTACCGGGTCATCAAAAGAAACCGGTTCATCTTCATCAATAACCAATTATCCGGACAGATGCAGAGAATTGTGTGCGCTCATGAGCTGGGCCATGATCAGCTTCACCGGAATCTCGCAAAAGACAATCCGCTTCGTGAGTTTATGCTTTATGATATGCGCACCAAACCGGAATACGAGGCGAACATCGTTGCGGCGGAGATACTTCTGGACAACGACGAGCTTCTTGAGTACATCTATCAGTACCGCTTCTCCGCAGAGCAGATTGCACGGGCAATGGAAACCGACATCAACCTTGTTGCCTTGAAGATCGCGCACCTGAACGAGCTTGGTTATGACCTCAGACCGATTGACCATAGAAGTAATTTCCTGAAATGATGGAGATAAGCTGTATGAAATATGTTCTGTACCGCTCTTTTGGGAGCATTGATAAGGATGTCCGCAAGCATGAGCTTGTTGCCGTCGAGTACGGAAAGGACATCAACGAAGTGACTGACGCGCTGATAAAGGCTGCTGCCAATGATCTGGCCGGTATGCCGGAATATGAGTGTAAATTTCGGATCATGAGCACCACTTGCACGGAGATTTAGCCCCAGTGTCACGGCAAAATAGCTCCGCTGTCACGGCGGAGAGCGCCAATAGCCCTTATAATGATGACGGCACGTGTAAACGTGACTAAAATCATAAGGAGGGCTACCTATGGTAGACTACATGGAAATCCTGCGATTGAGTAGTGACCCGAAGAACAGCCAGCGCTGTATCGCCTCGATTGTACACAGTTCCAGACACACGATCCGTGATATCCTGGAAGCAGCAAAGAAAGCAGGAGTAAGTTGGCCGTTGGATGACACCGTTACCAACGAAATGCTGAAGCGAATCCTCTTCCCAGAAAAGTCTACAGCGGAGACACTTTACACCCAGCCGGACTATCCCTACATCCACAAAGAGTTAGCACGTCCGGGGGTAAATTTGACATTGTTGTGGACAGAATATTGCAGACGATGCGAAAATGACGGTACCACACCGTACATGTACACACAGTTCTGCGAGAAATATCGGCAATGGGCACGGATTACCAAGGCAACCATGCGGATACAGCACAAGCCGGGAGATGCTATGCAGGTGGACTGGGCCGGCAACACGCTGGATATCTATGACCCGGTTACCGGGGATGTCTCCAAGGCATATTTGTTTGTTGCGGTTCTACCTTGCAGCTGCTATGCCTATGCCGAGGCCTGTGACGACATGAAGCTGGAAAACTGGCTTCTTTGTCATGCCCATGCCTACAGCTACTTCGGCGGTGTGACCCGGCTGCTGATCCCGGATAATCTGAAGACCGGTGTAACGAAAAATACCCGGTATGAAACAGTTCTTAACCGGAGTTACCAGGAACTGGCTGAGCATTACGATACTGCGATTGTCCCAGCCAGAGTGGAGCACCCTAAGGACAAGCCCTTGGCAGAAGGGACTGTGAAGTTTGCTTCAACCTGGATCCTGGCGGCGCTACGGGACCGACGGTTCTTTTCCATACGCGAAGCGCAGGAAGCGGTGGCTGAGAAGCTGGAAGAATTGAATGACCGCCCGTTTAAAAAGCGCGAAGGCTGCCGCAGAAGCGCCTTTCTGACCGAAGAGCAGGAGTTTATCGTCGTACATTCAAATCCCCCTTCAAACTGAAAGTTATCTCTCTTTCTTCTGTTTCAATCCTACCATCAAAATCACGGCAGCTACAAGTGACATTACTCCACCATAGACAAATGGTGCAAATGTGCCAACATTATCCCAAAGTAGTCCGGCAATAACGCTTGCAGGTAGCAATGCAATTCCTGCCAGTGTGGAATGTAGGCCCAGCATAGTTCCCTTCATTTCTTTTGGGGCAATTTCCGATATAAATGCTCTCTCAACCCCTGCTGTCAAAGCGGTATAGATTCCATAGATTACAAAGATTACAATCATCAGAGGCTTGCTTGTACATACAGCAAATCCGAAATATACAACTGAAAATGTTAAGTAGCCCGTAACAAGTAGTTTTTTTCTTCCGACTTTGTCCGATAATTTTCCGCAAGGTGTTGCTAAGATTGAAGCTGTCACGTTATAGATAAAATATAAAAGAATCGCTGTATTGCTTGAAAATCCCGCATCATATGCTCTAAGCAACAAAAAACTGTTTGAAGAGTTTCCAAGGGTAAACAAAAATGTCACTGCGAGATATAGCTTTAGCTGCCCATCAAGACATTTTACATTTTTCCAAAAATGTTCTCTTTGTGCGACATCTCGCTTTTCCTTCTTTTCTTCGATAAACACAAACATAAAAAGTGCTATCAATACTGGAATTACCGAAATAAGAAAGATGGTTTTATAGCTTTCCTCTCCCATAGTGGTAAGAAGAATGAAGGCGAGCAAAATGCCTACTGCTGAACCTGCCATATCAAGCATCTTATGAATGCCAAAGGCTTTTCCCATAGATGCTTTATCTGCACTTTCTGCCACCATAACATCTCTTGGTGCCGTCCTGATTCCTTTTCCAAAGCGGTCAAGAACTCTTGCTGTTAAAATTCCTACCCATGAACTTGCGAACACCAATGCCAGCTTATAAAGGACTCCCGTAGCATACCCTGTAAATGCTAATGCCTTCTTTTTCTGGAATTTATCGCTTATATAACCGCTAAACACTTTTAGTAGGCTTGCAACACTTTCTGCAATACCTTCAATCACACCTACAAGTGCAGGTGTTGCACCGAGAACCGCTGTTAAATAAAGCGGAATAATCGGATATACCATTTCGCTGGATATGTCCGCAAAACAACTAACTAACCCAAGAAACACGATATTGCGAAATCCCTTGTTATGATTCTTTTTCATATATTTATCGCCACTTTACTGTCTGCCTTGATATTTCACTTTATCACGAAGTTCTTTTTCCAGTCTCTGCATTTGATAGGTGTTCTCATTCTTTCCAATCCAACCTCTTACAGATACCGGTATCTGCATACCATCAAATAGAAATGTTTCTGCATTATGTTTCAAAACTTTATTCATGAAAATTTCTGCATCAGTTACATTCTCAAATGGTGTTACAACTGCAAATTCATCTCCACCTATACGAAACACAAAAAATCCTTCTTCGGTATATTTATGAATACGTTGTAATGCAGTGATTATCGCTATATCTCCTGCGTTCCTTGAAATATCATTGATTTGAACAATTCCGACAATATCGAAACAGACCACATAACTGTCCTTACTTTCTCGTAAAACGTTTACCAAACGGCTGCAATCTCTTGTAACTGCATCTTCAAAAATATCCACCACAGTAAACAGTTCGCCATGCCTTGCATCCTTTTTGTACTCTGATGGTAACACACCATACACCTTATGGAATGCTCGACTGAAAGATTCAACTGTATTGTACCCATATTCAAAAGCCACATCGGTTACTGGTGCATTTTCCAAAACAAGTCTTGTGGCAGCCTCTGACATACGCCTTTTCATGACATACTCATTGATACTATATCCCAAGCTATGCTTAAACAGCTTCTGTAATGATGAAAGAGACACCTCTACACTCCTTGCAATATCTGTTTGCTTCAGGTTGTCCATTAGATGATTTTCGATATATTCGATTGCGTTCTTTAATTCAAAATAATGCTTCAAGTGGCTCCTCCTTTCCTTTCAAAATTATCACAGTAAGGAAATATTCACTTGACTATTTGAGCATATTTCTGCAATTTTAATGTCTTTGTAAACTTCAAATTTTCCTAAGCCTTATGACCACCAATCTGTGCGTTGCGATCCTTCGCCGTCGCGCCTTCCTCTAAGTTCATGCCCTTGAGGACAGCGTTCTTTCCGAACTTCTTCTTGATGCTCAACATGGCTTGCTGCATTTTCTTTTCACGCTCAAGCTCGGCGCGTTCCCGTTCCTGCTTTGCCTCAAGAGCTGCATAGTCTGTGAAGAAGTCAAGCTGCTCAAAGCCGTCGTTCTTCTTAGGTGCATCTGCTTCGGGCAGAACATGGTTTGCGACGATGTTCAACCGGCGCACGAGAAGGTTTTTATCGACGATCCGGTCAAAGAGTTCTGACACAGCACTCATTATTTTCTTCGTAGATGACGTGTGACCGTCAAGGTTGGCAGTGCCGTGCGCGTGTTTCGGTATCTGCCGTCCGTAGTGATCCTTCACGATAGCTCCGTGATACTTTTTGCTTCGCTCAGGATCGGTGAGATTTTCTATATCATAGCCAACCGTGACAACGATCTGATCTGTGACAAGTCCCTTGTCCACCAAGTCCAAAACGAGAAGGTCAGCCATCTCGCGGAGAACGAGCTTGGCTTTCTCGGCAGTGTAGGGCTGGTGCAAAACCTGACCGGAGCCGAGACTGTTTGTGCTTGGCCGATATGCTTTGATTGCTTCAATGGTGCAAGGCTCCCAACCCCACGCATGGTCAATCAGCAGCTCCGCATTTTTGCCGAAGAGCTTGTATTGCTATCCTCGGCGTGTTCCGCCTGAAACTGACGCTGCTGACTGCGCATTTGCACCTTTTTCTGTTCCTCCGCAGAAATTGGTTTACGCAGTTTGACTTTCCGGATAAAAACGGCAAACCCTATCGTTCCTCCGGCGGCGAAATGATCTGGAATGATCAGCTCAATCGCGAGATTCCGAAGGGGTGGAACGTTGGTCAATTGTCGGATATTGCAAATATTGCCATGGGACAGTCTCCAGCAGGTGAAACATACAATGAAAATGGAAATGGAATGATTTTTTATCAGGGATGTACTGACTTTGGCACTCGTTTCCCTGTCCCCAGAGTATATACAACAGCACCAACGAGGTTTGCAAAATCCGGTGATATTCTCATGAGTGTTCGTGCGCCTGTCGGGACATTGAATGTGGCAATTGAGGATTGCAGCATTGGGCGTGGCCTTGCAGCTTTGAACAGTAAAATAGGATCACAGCTTTACCTATGGTATACATTGGCGGGTTTCAAGCAGTTATTCAACGTACTGGACGGCAATGGCACCACATTCGGTTCTATTACAAAGGATACCTTATATGAAACGAAAGTGGTTATCCCTAATCCCGTACTGGTAAAATCTTTTGAGGAAATCGTACAACCTATTGAACAAAAAATTCGTATTATCGAAGAAGAAAACCGCGAACTCACAAAACTCCGTGATTGGCTCCTTCCAATGCTCATGAACGGACAAGCTACAGTGGAATGAAAGGAGACAGTATATGAAAATATCCAGTATATCCGTCAGTAATTTCAAAAGTTATAGAGACGAAACCATATCGTTTGGTGACTTGAATATTCTGATAGGTTCCAATGCATCAGGCAAATCCAATACAATTAATATTCTGCGTTTTATTGATCATATTGTGGACTATGGCATTGAAAACGCCATATCACTGTCTGGCGGAATTGAATATGTGCTGAACACATCCATTGGAAAAAGCAAACCTCTTTCGATTGCTTTTTCTTTTGATTGCGAAGAAGAAAATTGGATTAGATATGTTGATCGAAAACAGGATATCAGCCTCTTACTGGCCGGATTCGACTACCAATTTCAAATTACACCTCATAAGAGAGGATCCGGTTTTACAATAACGCAAGATTCTTTATGCCTGAAATACTATCAAGTTCTTGATTTTGTCAAGGGTGAAAAATGCATTACTGCTGCCGATAAGCAATACATGATTCGTTATAGGCGTAGCGGTAATCGTGTAGTTGCAGATATTAAAAACGATACAGATTTTCTTCATTCCGAAGATTTGAGGAGCGGGTTAGACTCGGATTTTATAACACGTTATTTGAGTGAGCAGGAGCACCGGAAGGAACTGATTCTTCATTTTATCATGTTATTTATGCCTCCGATGTTCTACTCGAGAGATTTGATCAGAATTTATGACTTTGACCCTACCCCTTTATGCGCCGTTCCTTTAAGTAGCCCTCCCGTATCAGCGCTGTCACCACATGCCGATTATAGTCATAATATCCCGGCAGCATTCTTACCAGAGAAACCGGCACTTCGCCGCACAGGCCTATAAAATCCAGCAGCTTTACTGCCATACATTCATTTTTTAATTGCATCAATATATCCTCATTCTTGTTCGGTCAATTATTCTCTCAACAGCGCATCCAGCCAACTCACAGGGGCAAGCAGAAAGCCTGATCAGCAAGGCTGCCGGACACTTCACACGCGCAGCCTATGATCGGCAAGCATACTTATCTCAGACTGCCGGAACGGTCTCTTTACCGTTATCCAAAGTCCTTACCCTATAAACCCTACCCCCGACCGTTTTTAAGGCCGAGAGTCCTTGCGCCGCAAGGGTTTTCCTCTGCTACAGAACACCGAAAATCCGCACTGCCATTTGAACAGGAATTGGTAGGCGTTTTCGGGTTGTCTCTTACCTATTTTCGGTGCTGCCATTCCAACATTCACGGTGTTTTTTCAGCCATTCGAGAAATTGCTCCGGCGTCAGTATCCAAATGCGGGCGCTGTCTTGCGGGCCCCGATGACTGCATTGAAACGCAGAGCAGAGCGCTGAGGTGTCGTTGGTCAGGAAGGCTGCTTCCAGCACATCCTGACAATGCTTCAGCTCCAGGTTATCGTGGTCGATAAAGCGCCTGCTTTGGCTGAGATCGTAGATGTGCTCATACACCAGTACGCAGGTGTAAAATCTCGGCTGATCATGCTTCGGAAATGCCCGATGAATCGCATTCCACAGCAGTCCTGCCAGGAGGCGGGATCGGTCATTGTCCTCTCGCCGCGGCATGACGCAGGGGAGTTCCATTCTTAGCCAGTCTTCCGCCGCGATCTCAATAGAGGCAGGCAAATCGGCGTCACCGCTTATTTCGGGAATCTCCCGCACGGGCGGCAGCGTTGCCACTGCGTACTGTCGGAGTTGGATGGCTGCGTCCTCCGCGGAGTGGACAGCCTCTAAAAGCATCTTCCTGCTACGGAAACTGAATTGGTCCATTTTGTACCCTTTCATTCATTTCGGCTGACTCATTTTTGTGCAAGAGAAATGCCGATCTTGTATCAAAACAGTACAAGTGACCTCCGTTCTGTCAGCCGGCACTCATTCTAAAAGACATAACCAGTGAGATTTTTTACGGCCCGCCCTTGTTTCCATCCGAGACAGATTTACTACATATAGCCATGGGGGTATGCGAACGAAGGGGTGACGGCGGCAGCTTCCAACTCAGGCAAAACTCATATCGGTTTGGTTCGCGTGTGGGCTTTCCGGAATAGACTCTGATAAAACGGGCAGCTTCCAGCTCGTTGATGTGCTTCCACAGGCTGGAAGGCGCGATCCCGTACTTTTTTGCGTCCTTTTGTGGAAGAATGAAATTCTTCCCTCCGCCGCTCTCCATGGCCATGCAGAAATAGAGAAACCGGCTGCCGGTGCTGAGTGCGTGGAACTGCTTGGAGAGGAGCAGTGAGTTTCCAACCTGAATGAATCGTTTTTTTGTTATCCACCTTGGCGGATAAGGCCGGTACAATCGTAGGTCCGTGTTTTCGTTTGCTCAAATCAAACCCCTTCTTTCGTGTGAGAATAGGGGGTGGATGTCTCATCCCTTCGTAATAGATGTAGAAAACCGGCCCTGTTTGACCACCCATTCAAGGCAGAAAAAATTACACTCAATGTAAACTTTCGTAAACACAGAATGGTCTGAATCTACATTAGGTCTACACTGAGTGTAATGCTTGTGAGTATGTTTACTTATTCCAACATTAAGCGTAGTGCGGCATCGAATGGGTATCTTCCGGTACACAGCCGAGAAAGGCGACTCTTTTTGCGAATCGGTCGCGGAACACTTCTCCGGCAGGATCTGCGCCGCATGCTCAGCTGCCAATATCCAGCTCGTAGGTGCAGAGGTAGAACAGGAACGACGTCATCTGGTAGCGGCTGATGCGGGTGCCAGCGGACGCCAGCAGCTCGTCAAGGTTGCTGTCCCGGGTGGTGATGTCTTTCTCGTCGCACCAGAGCATCGCTTTGACGGCCTCTCTGCCAAGATCGGGGGCATCCCGAAGAAGCTGCCTGAGCTGCGTCTGATCCACGCCGGTATCGACGCCTGCCATGATCGCGTAGCGGCGGATTAGTACGCACGCCGTCTGATAGTCCACCTTGTCATCGTATTCGGCATTGGGATCATTTTGCCGGAGCAGCCTTGTCTGATAGGCCCAGCACACGGCATTATAATAGGGATGGGCCGCGTTGAATTCCTCGTTTTCGTAGTCAGCCGGAAGGGCGGTGTTGTCCGTTTCCGGCCGGCCCGCGATGCGGTAGAGCACATCGACAAACTCACCCAGTCTTGCCGTGGCCTTGCCGCCGAAGGTGTCCGGTGTTTCCGGATCCACATAGCCCTTGCGGTACATGTAGAGGACGCTGGCCTGATTGAAGATGCTCTTGATGTCCGTGAACACCACCGTGTCCGCAAGGCTCCCGCCGCTGGACTCTTTGGAAAAGACGTGGGCGTAGTAATCGCTGTTGAGAATGTTGCCGGAGAGCTGGAACCGGCTGTCCACATAGAGCCGGTAGGCTTCCGCCAGCTCGTCGGAGACTGTGGTATTCTCGTCGGCGGGGATCACGGTTTCCGTACCGGCGTCATAGCGGAAGGCCTTCGTCAGAAAGGACTTATCCGACAGCACCGCTACATGGAGGCCGCTGGAAAGCACGTCGGTGCCCGCCAGCAGGCGGGAATCGTAGTCCACGCCGAAGAGATTCAGCAGTGTCGGCAAGATGTCCGCCGTGGAGCAGTATTCATCCACCACGATGTTCTCTGAAAGGCCGGGAACATAGCAGATGAAGCTGTTGCGGTACTTCTCAAAGGTGGTGTCCAGCGTCTGCCCGGCCAGCTCGTTGTACTCGTCTTCGGTCAGGCCGTAGGGGTAGTGGTCGTTGGTCAGGACGATGCAGGTCTTGTCGGCAACGCCAGCCTGCTCCAGCCGCTGCATCAGGTACTCCAGTGCGTATTCCAGCTCCAGATTGCAGGCAATGTACGCCTTCACCGGCTCGGAATAGGGCAGATCTTTCACCGCGTCGCGGTTTTTGGCGCTCATGGCGTTGTCCCAGTTGTACTGGTAGTGACCGCTGAAGGTCATGTAATAGGCGTGGAAGGGTTCTCCGCTGTTGATGTAGTCGTCTATGGAGGCCTCCATCATCTCCAGATCGGAGGAGGGCCAGTCGATCTTCATGGCCAGACCAGAATCCGCCGCCATGAACGTGTAGCCCATGTTGGCGTGGGTGATGTTCCGGTTGTAGAAATCCCCGATGTAGTCGTGATAGCCCCAGGCTTGATAGCCCATGCCCTTGAGCGCATTGCCCAGGCAGAACGGCAGATAGTTGGTGCCCGCCACATTGAAGCTGGAATCCGTCTTCGTGCGGGACATATCCGGATAAAGCCCCATGCACATGGTGTATTCGCCGTTGGTGGTGACGGACTGGAACGTGCCGTAGTAATTTTCAAAGAGAATACCCGTATGGCTCAGCTTGTAGAGCGTCGGCGTCAGCTCCTCGCTGATAAACCACGGGCAGAAGCTCTCGGCGCAGATGGTGATGAGGTTATAGTCCTTAAGAAGTCCTGTGTAGTTGTTTTTGCGGGTGGGTGTTGCATTTGATAGATACTCGTCTGTGGCCTTGAGAATATCGCTGTCGGTACTGTCTGCAAGAGCCGTAAAATCGATGCTTTCGATCACATTATAGGAGTTGCTGCTGTATGTCCGCGGAACATCGCTTATATTCAAGGACGACGGCGTGATCATAATGCTGCCGCTGCCGCCGAAGAGCATGTATCGAAGCTCCTGCGCCGTGGTGGCCAGCATACCGATTTTTTTATAACTGCTGTCGGTGGAGGTGTTCACATTGGTGAAGGTACGATAGGCGGAAAAGGCGTTGTCCCGTCCAACATACATGAGTCCCGTGACCGTCAGCAGCAGTGCGAGGAGCACGGCAAAGGAGGCCATAGTCTGTTTCCAGCGCAGCCGCAGCTTCAGAGCCTGCGCCCTCCGCAAGATAAGGCAAAGGATCACGGCAATCAGCGGCAGCAGGAGGAGCAGAATCTTCAGCAGATTTTGACGGATCCCATAGAGAAGCTGCGAGTTAAAATTGACGACCACATTTCCGCCCATGCCGATCTGGCTGACGGGCATGAAATCTCCGAAGATGCAGTGATAGACCAGCTGCACCTCGGCCAGCAGCACCTGTGCCGCGACCAGGAAAACCCCTGTGATCTGGCGCAGAACCTTTGGCAGGCTTGAGACTACCAGCGTGCAGAGTGCGCCACCCAGCAGGCCAAACAGGACAGGATATTCCGCGTACCGGTCCATCGAGCCGAATACGCACAGATGCAGGCACAGCTCCACATAAACGCCGGTCAGGCAGAACAGCAGGAGATTTTTGCGCCACGTATTCCAAAGGCCATGGCTCATGGGCACTGCCGCTTCAGCAGCAGTGCCAAAGCCTTGATTTGTATTTGTCATGGATACATCGGATGTTTTTTCTTTGAGCATATTAGTTCTCCCGTTGGGGCTTTTTTAAAAAGCTTCGTAGAATTTCAGCTGAATATGACAGATAGAGAGCTTATCTTAGAACAAATATTGAAAAAAGGCAAGGGTTCCTGTAAAAAATCAGGAAAGATTTACAGGTCACGCGGAGAATTCTATGCACCAAAGTCTGTCAACCGCAGCTTTGCAGCCCGTCTCTGGGCTGCAAATAAGGACTCTGCACCTGAAAATTTTACAAGATACATACAGACACATTGCAAAAGCCGTGCTATACTGTATGGAAAATTGAGAGTACCATTGTTTCAAGGAGGTGTGTGATGTGACGGAGACTGTGTTTCGCTTAAAGCGGCATCTGACTTCTTTTCAAATTATGATCCTCGGCTTTGCGGGCGTGATTCTATTGGGGGCGCTGGTGCTGATGCTGCCTATCGCCACAGTACAGCGGGTCTGGACGCCGTTTCATGAGGCACTGTTTACCTCCACTTCCGCTGTCTGCGTGACGGGGCTGGTAGTGCAGGATACCGGCAGTTACTGGTCCGCCTTCGGTCAAACAGTCATATTGTTGCTGATCCAGATTGGCGGGCTGGGGGTGATCACCGGTGCGGTGACCTTCCTGATGCTCGCCGGACGGAACATTACGCTTAAGGAGCGCAGCGCCATGCAGGACGCCATCTCCGCCCCTGCGGTGGGCGGCATCGTGCGCCTGACGAGATTTATCCTCAAGGGGACCTTTCTGGTCGAGCTGCTGGGCGCGCTGGCGCTGCTGCCGGTGTTTTGCCGGGACTATGGACTGCGGGGCGTATGGATGTCCGTTTTCCATTCCGTTTCCGCCTTCTGCAATGCGGGCTTCGATATTCTGGGGCGGACGGATTCCCTCTACCCCTCGCTGACGGCGTATGCCGCCGACCCGCTGGTCAACATTGTGATCATGCTGCTGATCATCGTGGGCGGCATCGGCTTTCTAACGTGGGACGATGTCTGTACGCACGGTCTGCACCTGCGGCGTTACCGGATGCAGAGCAAGGTCATTCTGAGCGCCACGGCCCTGCTGATCGCGCTCCCGGCAGTCCTCTTTTTCCTGACGGATTTTGCGGACCTGACGATAGGAGAGCGGATATTGGCCTCCCTTTTTCAGTCGGTCACGCCGCGGACGGCCGGCTATAACACAGTGGATCTGACGGAGATGACGGATGCCTCTCAGGCGGTCACCATTCTGCTGATGCTCACCGGCGGGGCCCCCGGCTCTACGGCGGGCGGCATGAAGGTCACAACGCTGGCCGTCCTGATTGCCAACGCCGTTGCCGCCTTCCGCAGGCGAGAGGATCCGCAGCTCTTCCACCGCAGATTGGAGACATCCGCCGTCCGCAACGCCGCCGCCATTCTGCTGCTGTATCTGGGGCTGACCTTTGCGGGCGCGGCGGTCATCAGCACAGCGGAGGAGCTTCCCCTCGGTGCCTGTCTCTATGAAACAGCGTCCGCCGCCGGTACGGTGGGCCTGACGCTGGGGCTGACGCCGCAGCTGGGAGTCCTGTCGCAGAGCATTCTCATCCTGCTGATGTATTTCGGGCGCGTCGGCGGATTGACCTTGATCTACGCCGCATTCTCCGGGTCTGACCTGACTTACGCCCGCTATCCGCAGGAGAAAATTACCGTAGGCTGAAAGGAGCATACAATGAAAACGGTATTATTGATCGGACTGGGCCGCTTCGGGCGGCATCTTGCCATGCAGCTCAACGAGCTGGGCCATCAGGTGATGGCGGTGGACAAAGACGAGGAGCGCGTCAACGAGTGCATGTCCTTTGTCACCAACGCGCAGATCGGCGACAGCACCCGTGTGGACTTTCTGCGCTCGCTGGGCGTGAGCAATTACGATGTCTGCTATGTCACCATCAGCGGAAATTTTCAGAATTCGCTGGAGACGACGTCGCTGCTCAAGGAGCTGGGAGCAAAATATGTGGTATCCCGCGCTGAGCGGGATGTGCAGGCGAAATTTCTGCTGCGCAACGGCGCGGACGCGGTCGCCTACCCGGAAAAGCAGCTGGCGAAGTGGGCGGCCATCCGCTATACCGCCAACCATATTTTTAGCTACATTGAGCTGGACGAGCAGCACGCCATTATCGAGGTTGCCGTGCCGGAGGATTGGCAGGGCCGCAGCATCGGCGAGCTGGACATCCGCAGAAAATACGGCGTCAACATCCTCGGTGTGAAGCGGAACGGCAAGACCGATGTGAACGTCTCACCGGAAACTGTGCTGGACGCTGATATGACGCTGCTGGTGCTGGGGGAAAACCAAGAACTTAAGAAGCACTTCCGGCTGTAAAGCAACATAGAGTCTTGCACGTATAAGGGCTTGATGCGCCGGAGAGGCATCTCAACAAAAGCGCGCAGATTCTGCGGCAGGGAATGCCGCATTGCGCAAAAATAGAGAAAAATGAGGGAGAATCGTCCTCCCTCATTTTTGCTCTGTGCTTTCACCGTCCTCCTCGGCCAGCTGTTTTTCCAAAGAGGTCTGTCTGGCGAGAATGGCGTTTACCTTGTCGTAGAGATCCTCGATCATGATCTCCGTTTTGAGGTTGACTCGGTAATCGTTCTCCGCGCGGCGGCGGTCCTTTTCCTCCTGCCGGTTCTGGCTCATCATGATGAGCGGCGCCTGAATGGCCGCCACGCAGGAGAGCGCCAGATTGAGCAGGATGAAGGGGTACGGGTCGAACGCCTTTGCCGCCAGAAGCGTGTTGACAAGCATCCACAAAATCAGCACGCCGGTGAAGGCAAAGATGAACGCCCAGCTGCCCGCAAATTTCGCGATGGCGTCTGCCGCGCGCTG
>ENA-OWPP01001573-OWPP01001573.1-human-gut-metagenome-genome-assembly--contig:-NODE-1573-length-18739-cov-12.026975_pt1 | contig 18739 bp, 17 predicted proteins | sample MGYA00248265_ERZ651848 | MGnify/ENA primary metagenome ERZ651848 (study PRJEB26924, sample SAMEA4378233) | human gut metagenome | biome: human gut; feature: human-associated habitat; material: faeces...
GGAGGATAGGAAGTTGCCGGTTAAGCAAGGGCTCCGCTGAGGCGGGGCTCTTTTTTGCTATGCATTATGCGAGTGAAATGTGATACAAGAAGGGCTCTGTCCCAAAGTAAATGCTTTGAGGCAGAGCCTTTTATCATGTGTGGATGAGACGAATTGTTTACTGGCGGTTGCGGCGTGCCAGCACGCGCAGGACCTTGGCGCCCGTGTTGTGGATCTTGCGCAGCGGAGCGACGCGCGTCTTGACCTTGGGGCGGATATCCTTGGCGGAACCGAAGTCGCCGCGCTTCAAGAGCGTGGTTTTCGTCTTGTCCGGTTTGAAGAAATCGCGCATGTCCTTGGCGATGTGCTCTGGCTCGGCGTTTTCCTGGCAGAGGAAGATGTCGATAGCGACGTACTTGAGCTTGGTGTAGACGTGCAGGACCATGTGTCCCTCGCGGAAGAGCATCATGATGGCGTAGTGCTCATCCGTCAGGTGCTCGGAGCACTCGGAGATCTTCGTCAGCGTGAAATGTTCGGGCAGTTCTGCTATATAGTCTTTGATCTGGTCGATATCCTTGAGTTTGCTGTTCTTGCAGTTGAAGAGATCGACGGTGAGATGACGTGCTAAGATTTTCATGAATTCGTTACTCCTTCATGCATTTTTTATGATTCCATGTTCCATTATAGTAGATGGGATTCGGTTCCGTCAAACTTTATGGCCGGGATTCGTTCTGATTTTTTTCGGTTTCTTTCCATAGAGCTGGAGACCGATGAAGAAGATGGCAGCAATCAGGAAGGCGGTGATGCTCGTGGCCTGGGCGCTCGTGACGAGGCCGAGCACTTTTTCGGTGTAATCGCCGCGCAGGAATTCGAGCCCGAAGCGCGCGAGGCTGTAGAGCATGACGTAGAGGGCGAAGCACTGGCCCTTGGCGTGGTTTGTCGTGCGGAAGAGCAAGAGCAGTGCGAAGATGACGACGTCGAGCTGTCCTTCCCAGACTTCAGCCGGCCAGAGCGGCTGGTCGCCGTACGTATGGTGGGCGAGCGTTGTCGCCGGGTAGATGATGCCGAACGAGCTGCCCGTCGGTGCGCCGAAGGCGTCGCCGTTCAGCAGGTTGGCGCAGCGGCCGAGCGCCTGGCCGAGGATGATGGCTGGTGCGAGCACGTCCATGAGGTGGACGGTGTCGAGGTGATGGCGGTGGCAGTACCAGACGCCTGTCAGCACGCCGAGGAAGACGCCGCCTTGGATGGCCATGCCGCCCTGCCAGACATTCAGCAGCTCGGTCAGATGGTGACCGTAGTAATCCCAGTCAAAGAAGAAGACGTCCCAGAGGCGCGCGCCGAGCAGTCCGGCGACGCCGCAGTAGATGCCGAGGTCGACGATGTACTTCTCGTAACCGCGGCCGTCTGCTTTCGTCAGGAAGTAGCCGACGCCTGTCGCGAGGATGATGGAGAGAGACAGTACGAGGCCGTAGGCCCGAATCGGGAAGTCTCCGATATAGAAAAGATACTGATGCATGAGATCCCTTCCTTTTCTGATTCTATTGAAATCCTGTTCTCGTTTTGCTCAAACAATCTTCATTATAGCGTAAACGAGATGGCTTGAGAAGAGAGACTGCAACGCTCAAATAGTATTTGAAATCTGTCTATCCCTGTGGTACAATAAACTCTGTCAACATGTAAATGCATCGATGGAGAGAGTAGACTGCAGGGAGAGCGGAAGCGAACCGGGAGAGGTGAGAGCCGGGCGTGCGTACTTGCAGGGGAAAATCACTCCGGAGCAGCGGGCTGAACGAATGGAGTAAGCCTTGCCGGTATCCCCCGTTACGGGACAGCGCATGGTGGTGCGTGGAAATAGGTGGTTATCCTGTAGGTATCATGAGCCTGCATCCTATTTGGGTGCAGGCTTTTCATATGTGAGGAGGCATTCTGTTTGTATAAGAAAGTAGATACGAACTTGAATTTCGTGGAGCGCGAGAAGGAGATCCGCGAGTTCTGGAAAGCACATGACATCGCTCAGAAGGCAATCGACCAACGCGAGGGCTGCGATACCTTCACGTTCTACGATGGTCCGCCGACGGCCAACGGCAAGCCGCATATCGGCCATGTCCTGACGCGCGTCATCAAGGACATGCTGCCGCGCTTCGCCTCGATGAAGGGCAAGAAGGTCCTCAGAAAGGCTGGCTGGGATACGCACGGCCTGCCGGTCGAGCTCGAAGTCGAGAAGCAGATCGGGATCAACGGCAAGGAACAGATCGAGGCATACGGCATCGAGCCGTTCATCAAGAAGTGCCGCGAGTCCGTCTGGAAGTACAAGGGCATGTGGGAGGAATTCTCCGATGTCGTCGGCTTCTGGGCCGACATGGAGCACCCGTACATCACCTATGAGAACGACTTCATCGAGTCGGAATGGTGGGCGCTCAAGGAGATCTGGAAGAAGGGTCTGCTCTACGAGGGCTACAAGGTCGTCCCGTACTGCCCGCGCTGTGGCACACCGCTTTCCTCGCATGAGGTAGCGCAGGGTTACAAGGATGTCACGGAGCGCTCGGCCATGGTCGAATTCAAGGCCAAAGACGGCGATTACTCGTTCCTCGCCTGGACGACGACGCCGTGGACGCTGCCGTCGAACATGGCACTCTGCGTGAACCCCGCGGTCGATTACGTCAAGATCCAGGTCGGCGACAAGAAGTACGTCCTCGCAGAGGCACTCGTCGACAAGGTCTTCGAGGGTGTCGAAGGCGAGCGCCAGATCCTCGAGCGCTATAAGGGCAAGGATCTCGAGTACCGCGAGTACGAGCCGCTCTATCCGTACGCTGTCGAGAAGGTCAAGAACCAGCGCGGCAAAAAGGCGTTCATCGTGACCTGCGATGACTACGTCACGACGGAGGACGGCACGGGCATCGTCCATATGGCTCCGGCATACGGCGAAGACGATAACCGCGTCTGCCAGAAGTACGGCGTCGCTTTCGTCAACCTCGTCAACAGCAAGGGCGAGCTCACAGCTGAGACGGATTGGCCGGGCCTCTTCGTCAAGAAAGCCGATCCGCTGATCCTCGCAGACCTCGAGAAGAAGGGCCTGCTCTTCAAGGCACCGGAGTTCACGCACAGCTATCCGCATTGCTGGCGCTGCGATACGCCGCTGCTCTACTACTCGTTCCCGACCTGGTTCATCAAGATGACGGCCGTCAAGGACGAGCTCGTCGCCAACAACAAGACGGTCAACTGGATCCCGAAATCCATCGGCGAGGGCCGCTTCGGCAACTGGCTCGAGCATGTACAGGACTGGGGTCTCTCGCGCAACCGCTACTGGGGCACGCCGCTGCCGGTATGGCAGTGCGAATGCGGCCATCAGCATGTCATCGGCTCAATCGAGGAACTCAAGTCCATGAGCTCGAACTGCCCGGATGACATCGAGCTGCATCGCCCGTACATCGACAAGGTCACGATCAAGTGCCCGGAGTGCGGCAAGGAGATGCACCGCGTCAAGGAAGTCATCGACTGTTGGTTCGACTCGGGCTCCATGCCGTTTGCACAGTGGCATTATCCGTTTGACAACAAGGAGATCTTCGAGAAGCGCTTCCCGGCGGACTTCATCTCGGAGGCTGTCGACCAGACGCGCGGCTGGTTCTACTCGCTGATTGCCATCTCGACGCTGCTCTTCCACAAGGCACCGTACCGCAATGTCATCGTCCTTGGCCACGTCCAGGACAAGGAAGGCCGCAAGATGTCGAAGTCGAAGGGCAATGCCGTCGACCCGATGGAAGCACTGCAGAAGCATGGCGCCGATGCCATCCGCTGGTATTTCTACGAGAACAGCGCACCGTGGCTGCCGAACCGCTTCCATGACGATGCCGTTCAGGAAGGCCAGCGCAAGTTCATGGGCACGCTCTGGAACACGTACGCGTTCTTCGTGCTCTACGCCAACATCGACAACTTCGATGCGACGAAGTACACGCTCGACTACGATAAGCTGCCGGTCATGGACAAGTGGTGCCTCTCGCGCCTCAACACGATGGTCAAGGACGTCGACTACGACCTCTCGAACTACCGCGTGACGGAAGCTGCCAAGGCACTCGAGGAGTTCGTCGATGAGCTCTCGAACTGGTATGTCCGCCGCAGCCGCAGCCGTTTCTGGGCAAAGGGCATGGAGCAGGACAAGATCAACGCCTATATGACGCTCTACACGGCACTCGTCACGACGGCCAAGGCCGCTGCGCCGATGATCCCCTTCATGACGGAATCCATCTACCGCAACCTCGTCTGCAGCATCGATAAGACGGCGCCGGAATCTGTCCACCTCTGCGACTTCCCGAAGGTCAACGAGGCCCACATCGACAAGGATCTCGAGAAGAACATGGGCGAGGTTCTCGAGATTGTCGTGCTCGGCCGCGCTGCGCGCAATGAAGCCAACATCAAGAACCGTCAGCCAATCGGCAAGATGTACGTCAAGGCACCTGTCGTACTGCCGGACTTCTACAAAGAAATCGTTGAAGAAGAGCTCAACGTCAAGGAAGTCGTCTTCAAGGACGACATGGAGGCGTACCTCACGTACAGCTTCAAGCCGCAGTTCCGCATTCTCGGACCGAAGGTCGGCAAGAAGATGGGCGCCATCCAGAAGGCCCTGAAGGCGGTCAACGGCCACAAAGCCAAAGAAGAGCTCGACACGACGGGCAAGCTCGTCGTCGCATTGCCGGATGGCGATGTCACGCTGCTGCCGGAAGACGTCGAGGTCACGATGGCACAGACGGAAGGCTACAACTGCCAGCGCTACAATGGCGTGACGATTGCTCTGGAGACGACGCTCAGCGAAGAACTCCTCGAAGAGGGCTTCGTCCGCGAGATCATCAGCAAGGTCCAGACGATGCGCAAGGAAAATGGCTACGAAGTCACGGACCACATCGCTGTCGGCCTCAAGGGTAACGAGAAGCTCGAGAACCTCGTCAAGAAGAACGAGAGCTTCCTCAAGGACATCACGCTTGCCGACAAGGTCACTTACGGCGAGACGTCCGGCCACGAGAAAGAGTGGAATATCAACGGCGAGACGGTCACGATCTCGGTCGACTGATAGAGACCCATCTTGGGAAAAATCTCCTCCTTGCGAGGAGATTTTTTTAATGCTGGAAAGAAGGAAAAACGGAAGAGAAGGACGAATAAAGACAATAGTCTATTGCAACGAGAACATCAGGCAGGTGATATCGAGAAGAATGGAAGAGAAAGAACACACCCATGTGCTGGCCGATGGCACGGTCATCCATCATGATCATCACGCGCATGGCACTCATGGCCATCAGCACAGCCACACGCAGACGAAGGCCGTGCTCAACCGCATGGCGCGCCTCATCGGCCATCTGGAATCCATCAAGCACATGATCGAGGATGGCCGCGACTGCAGCGAGGTGCTCGTGCAGCTCTCGGCGGTCGACAGCGCCATCAAGGGCGTCAGCCGCATCATCCTCAAGGACCATTTGGAGCACTGCATCGTCGATGCCGTACGCGACAATGATCAGCAGGCTTTAGAGCAGCTCAACCGGGCCATCGATCGTTTCATCAAATGAGTGGACGCGCAGTGGCTTTGTGATTCAGTCACGGTATTTCCCGATTGAATCTTATATCCTATTCCTATATCATAAGGTTGTATATCATGTTAGCATTAGCGGAGCACGCGCTCTGCGGCGATAGAGCAGGAGGTTTTTCCATGGCACAGAATAAACTCATAATCAGCCAGGTTATGATGCCGAATCAGACGAATCCGAGCGGCAATATCTATGGCGGCGATATCATGAAGATGATGGACTCGGCGGCTTATGCCGTGACGCGCAAGTACGCGCGCTGCAACGTCGTCACGGCCCGCGTCGACGAGCTCGAGTTCCATCTGCCAATCCTCGTCGGCGATCTCGTCACCTGCACGGCGGAGATCGTCTTCGTCGGCCACAGCTCGATGGAGGTCACGGTCAATGTCGATGTCGAGGACCTCGATCAGGAGGGCAAGCCGCAGCGCGCGCTGACGGCTTATTTCACGATGGTCGCGCTCGACCGCAATTCGCGCCCGAAGGCTGTGCCGCCGCTCATCATCGACTCGGAAGAGGCGAGAAGGGCATTTGAGGAAGGCCGCCGCCGCTACGAAGCGCACAAGGAGCAGAAGCGCCAGCAGCGCGAGGTCGAGAAGAAGCTCAGCCAGGCCAAGAAGACGCTGCGCGAGCCAGAAGAGAAAAAATGAGCCTGCTCGGATAAAAAAGTTTACAGATTTACAAAAAACGCTTGCAAAATAGATTTTCCTGTGCTATTCTAGTACCCAACACAGGGAAATGCGTTGAAGAGGAATAGTAAAGATCCTGGAACCACCAGAGAGCTGCCGGTAGGTGCGAGACAGCAGGGAAGGAATCTGGAACTCACCTTGAAGCAGCCCACTGAACGTGTTAGGGCATACGTTTATATGTATCCGATGCACTATTAGGCAGGGACGGAGCCTGACCGTTACAGCAGGAGGATTTGCTAGAATCCGTAGAGGTACTCCGCAAGGAGTATGAATTTGAGTGGTAACACGCAGGTACAGCCCTTCGTCTCATCAGACGAAGGGCTTTTCTATTTGGGGAGGTTTTGTCAAATGATGAATTATCAGAAGTACAGCAAAGGTTATTTCATGCCGCCGGAGATTGACCTGGAGTGGGCCAAGAAAGATGCCCCAGACCATGCGCCAATCTGGTGCAGCGTCGACCTTCGCGATGGCAACCAGTCGCTCGTCATCCCGATGAGCCTGGATGAGAAAATGGAATTCTACAAGATGCTCCTCAAAGTCGGCTTCAAGGAAATCGAGATCGGCTTCCCGGCTGCATCGGAGACGGAGTATGAGTTCCTGCGCCGCCTCGTCGAGGAAGACCTGATCCCGGACGATGTGACGATCCAGGTCCTGACGCAGGCGCGCGAGCACATCATCCGCAAGACGTTTGATGCCTTGAAGGGCGTCAAGAACGCCATCGTCCACGTCTACAACTCGACTTCTGTCGCACAGCGCCAGCAGGTCTTCCGCAAGGACAAGGAACAAATCAAGCAGATGGCCGTCGACGGCGCCAAGCTCCTGCAGGAGCTGACGGAAGAAGCCGGTGCGAACTACCGCTTCGAGTATTCGCCGGAGTCCTTTACGGGCACGGAGCCTGAGTACGCGCTCGAGGTCTGCAACGCTGTCCTCGATGTCTGGAAGCCGACGGCTGACCGCAAGGCCATCATCAACCTGCCGGCAACGGTCGAGATGAGCATGCCGCACGTCTTTGCGATGCAGGTCGCTTACATGAACAAGCATCTCAAGTACCGCGACAACGTCGTGCTCTCGCTGCATCCGCACAACGACCGCGGCTGCGGTGTCGCCGATGCGGAGATGGGCATCCTGGCCGGTGCGGACCGCATCGAGGGCACGCTGTTCGGCAACGGCGAGCGCACGGGCAACGTCGATATCATCACGGTCGGCATGAATATGTTTGCACTCGGCGTCGACCCGGAGCTCGACTTCTCGAACATGCCGGAGCTCGTCGAGATGTACGAACGCGTCACGCGCATGCACGTCTCGCCGCGCCAGCCGTACGCCGGCGATCTTGTCTTTGCCGCATTCTCCGGCTCGCATCAGGATGCTATCGCGAAGGGCATGCACTGGAAGGAGGAGAAGAACCCGGACAAGTGGACGCTGCCGTACCTCTACATCGACCCGAAGGATGTCGGCCGCGAGTACGACGGCGACGTCATCCGCATCAACAGCCAGTCCGGCAAGGGCGGCGTCGGCTTCATCATGGAGCAGAAGTACGGCATCGACATGCCGAAGAAGATGCGCGAGGACTTCGGTTACTGCGTCAAGAGCGTTTCCGACCACAAGCACAAGGAACTCATGCCGGATGAGATCTATCAGATCTTCCAGGATGAGTACGTCAATGTCGATACGCCGTACAAGCTCAACGACTTCCTGCTCCAGAAGGAGCCGGACGGCACGCGCAAGGGCACGGTCGACATCTTCGTCAACGGCGAGCCAAAGACCTTCCTCGCGCGCGGCAACGGCCGACTCGACGCCGTCTCCAATGCCCTGCAGGCGAACCTCGACATCACCTACAAGGACCTTACGTACAGCGAGCACGCGCTGGAAATCGGCCAGAACAGCCGCGCGATGGCCTATATCGGCATCACGAATGAAGACGGCCATATCACCTGGGGCGCCGGTATGGACACGGATATCATCACGGCATCCATCCAGGCCCTGATCAGCGCCATCAACCGCATGAAGGCGGGAAAATAAGAGAATAGAAGCAGAGAGCTGCTGACCATGCCCTGCATGCAAAGTGTCCATCGCTTTGCGCGCAGGGCATTTTGTGTGCCATTCAAGACGGAGAGCAAGGGAAGAACGGACGCTGTGCAGTGATGTGCGCATACAAAAAACGCTGGTCATCCGACCAGCGTTTTTTTGGAAGGGGATAGAAATCAGGCGTTGCGGAGCAGCAGGACGCGCGCCTCGTACGGCTGCAGGGCACCCGTCTTGTGGTTGGCGTAATTGGAGATGAGTTCCTCGCCATCCTTCCCGTCGAACAGGTTGCAGGGGACTTCTTCGCTCGTCCAGTTGCAGGCAATCAGCAGCGTCTCGCCACCGAGGTGGCGCGCGAAGGCGTAGACATTCGAGTCATCTTCTAAGAGCGGCTCAAAGGTGCCGTAGACGATGATGGGGTAGGCGTGGCGCAGGCGGATGAGCTTCTGGTAGTAGTAGAAGGTGGAGTCCGGGTCCTTGAGCGCGGCCTCGGCGTTGATGGTCGTGTAGTTCGGGTTGACGGCGAGCCAGGGCGTGGCGTCTGTGAAGCCCGCATTCTTGCCGGCCGTCCACTGCATCGGCGTGCGCGCGTTGTCGCGGGCGACCGTGTTGAAGCAGGCGAGCATCGTCTCAGGCGAGACCTTCTTCTGCTCGTCGACGTACTGGTGCCAGGCGTTGATCTCCTCGAGGTCCTGGCAGTCGGCGAGCGAGTGGAAGGTCGTGTTCGTCATGCCGAGTTCCTCGCCCTGGTAGATGTAGGGCGTGCCCTTCTGCATGTGCAGGCAGGTCGCGAGCATCTTGGCCGAGCGCACGCGCCACTCGGGGCTGTCGTTGCCGAACATCGAGACGCAGCGCGGCTGGTCGTGATTGTCGAGGTAGAGCGAGTTCCACGCCTTGCCCTCGAGCTCCTTCTGCCACTTGTTGAGGATGGCGCGGACCTTCGGCATCTGCGGCTTGCCCGTTGTCCACTTGTCGATGACGCTGCCCTTGCCGTTCTCCGGGCCGACGTGCTCGAACTGGAAGACCATGCCGAGCTCTTTGCCATCGCTGCGGGCGTACTTCTTGGCCTCGTCAATCGTGACGCCGGCTGCCTCGCCGACCGTCAGCAGGTCGTAGTGCGAGAGCACGCGGCGGTTCATCTCCTGCAGGAATTCGTGGACGCGCGGCCCGTTGCAGACATGTGGCGAGAGGTCGCCGTAGCCGTCTGCCTTGATGGGGCCGTCCGGGAAGGACTGGTCCTTGGAGATCATCGAGATGACGTCCATGCGGAAGCCGTCGATGCCCTTCTCGCACCACCAGGTCATCATGTCGAAGACGGCATCGCGGACCTTCGTGTTCTCCCAGTTGAGGTCTGGCTGCTTCTTCGAGAAGCAGTGCAGGTAATACTGGTCCGTCGCTTCGTCGTATTGCCAGGCCGGGCCGCTGAAATACGACTCCCAGTTGTTGGGCGCCTTGCCGTCCTTGCCGTCCTTCCAGATGTAGAAGTCGCGGTAGGGATTCGTGCGGGACTTGCGGCTCTCGATGAACCAGGCGTGCTCGTCGGACGTGTGGTTGACGACGAGGTCCATGACGAGCTTGATGCCGGCTTCATGTGCCGTCTCGAGAAGCGTGTCAAAGTCTGCCATCGTGCCGAAGTCCTTCATGATGGCGCGGTAGTCGGAGATGTCATAGCCGTTGTCATCGTTGGGGGACTGGTAGATCGGGGAGAGCCAGATGACGTCGACGCCGAGTTCCTTGAGATACGGGATGCGGCGCGTGATGCCCGGCAGGTCGCCGATGCCATCGCCGTTCGAATCCTGGAAACTGCGCGGATAGATCTGATAGATGACGGCCTCTTTCCACCAGGCCTTCTGTTCTTCTGCCATGAATGAATACCTCCTGTGCGTTCGTTTTTCTTGAGATATATCCTGTATTCGCGCTGTTCTTGCCGATTTCCTATGGGAAAGTGATACAGAATGCGAATCTCGTTCCAGATACCTGTCGCAAAATTTTCTGCGGCAGTTGTCTTTTCGGTGGTCATTTTTCCAGATAAGATGATATAATGGAATCACATTTTGGCAGAAGGGTGGTTCTATGAAGAAGATCCTCATATCCTGCCTCTTGACGGCCGTCATCGTGACGGCGGCGCTGGTCATCGAGGCAGGATATTTTATTGGCAATTACTGCGTGCACTTCGGCCTGGAACGCGGGACGGCGGAGAACCCACAGGAGCCGCCGCGGGCCTATGCGCTCCTGATGCCGCCGGAGGCGCGGCAGTTCGACAAGCCAAACTACGCCTCGGAGAACTGGAACATCGACTCAGAGGACGGCATCTACCTCGCGGCGACGCATTTCAAGCCGGAGCGCGAGACGGACAAGTGGGTCATCGTCGTGCACGGCTACGGCTGCACGCAGCAGAATTCCTACTACATCGCCGAGAACTATCTCTCGATGGGCTATCACGTGCTGACGCCGGACCTCAGGGCGTCGGGCCTCAGCGGCGGCCGTTACTTGACGCTCGGCTACCGCGAGAGCGAGGACATCGTGCTCTGGGCGAGGAAGATCGCAGAGGCAAATCCGCAGGCGAAGATCATCCTGCACGGCGTCTCGATGGGCGCGGCGACGGTCATGATGGCGGCGGGCCGCGACGACCTGCCGCCGGAGGTCGTCGCGGTGGTCGAGGACTGCGGCTACACGAATGCGGATGAGCTCATCGCCTTGCAGATGGAGAATTCCTTTGGCCTGCCCTCGTCCCCGGCCATGAATCTCCTGAACTGGCGCTGCGAGAAGATGGCGGGCTTCAGCCTCAAGGACGCCTCGCCAATCGATGCCGTGCGCCATGCCCGCGTGCCGATTCTCTTCATCCACGGCACGAAGGACACACTCGTGCCGCCGAACATGGCCGAGAAGCTCTATGCGGCGGCCAATGCCCCGAAGAAGGAGATCCTCATGATCCCCGGAGCCGTGCACGCGGCCGCGAGCCAGGCCGACCAGCAGACGTACTTCCGGACCATCCGGAAATTCGTACAACCCTATATGGAGGAAAGCAAATGAAAGCAGTTGTGACAAGAGTCCGGGAAGCATCCGTCGAGATTGAGGGGGAGGTCCATGGTGCGATTGACCAGGGGTTCCTCGTGCTCTTAGGCGTCGGCCCCGAAGACGATGAGGAGACCTGTGACCGGCTGGCCGAGAAGGTCGCGCATGTGCGCGTCTTCTCCGATGAAGCGGGCAAGATGAACCTGAGCATCGATCAGGTCGGCGGCGCCTTCCTCGTCATCTCGCAGTTCACGCTCTACGCCGACCTCAAGAAGAGGCGCCCCGGCTTCTCGCATGCGGCCAAGCCGGAGCTCGCCGAGCCGCTCTACGAGCGCTTCATGGCGGATTTGCGCGCGAAGGGCTTCCGCGTGGAGCACGGTGAGTTCGGCGCTGACATGAAGGTCGCCTCCGTCAACGACGGCCCGGTGACACTTCTTTTTGATACGGACAACTTATGAGAATTTGACAGGAGGTAAGGATATGAAGGATTTACTGCGAGCTTATGCGGACCTCGTCGTGCGCGTGGGCGTCAATCTGCAGAAGGACCAGATCCTCGTCATCAATGCGCCAATCGAATGCGCAGCGTTTGCGCGCATGATCGCGCAGCAGGCCTTTGCGGCGGGCGCGCACGATGTCGTCGTGAGCTGGAGTGATGAGCAGCTCGCGCACGTCCGCTATGTGGGCGGCAAGAAGGCGCTCTTCACGGAGTTCCCCGAATGGCGGCGCGCGTTCTACGAGGATTACGCGGCGCAGGGCGCGGCGTTCGTCTCGATTGCGGCGCGTGATCCCGAGATCTTCGGCGACATCGACCCGGAGAAGCTCAAACTGGCCAATCAGGCGGCCGGTGCGGCGCTCATGGAGTACCGCGAGCGCCTCATGAACAACCGCAACACCTGGTGCGTCGTCTCGGTGCCGACGAAGGGTTGGGCGAAGAAGGTCTTCCCCGACCTCTCGGAGGATGAGGCCGTCGCACGCCTCTGGCGCGAGATCTATAAGACTGTCCGCGTCGGCGAGGGCATCGACACCATCAAGGCATGGCAGGAGCACATCGCTTTCCTGCACAAGGCTGCCGACTTCCTCAATGCGAACGACTTCCAAGAGCTCCACTACACGAATGGCCTCGGCACGGACCTGACCATCGAGCTTCCGGAGGGCCACATCTGGGCGGGTGGCGCCGAGAAGTCGGAGCTCGGCACGGTATTCGCGGCGAACATGCCGACAGAAGAGGTCTATACGCTGCCGAAGCGCGACGGCGTCAACGGCATCGTCTACGCGACAAAGCCGCTGAACTTCAACGGCAACCTCATCGAGGACTTCTGGCTGCGCTTTGAGAATGGGCGCGTCACGGACTTCGCTGCGAAGAAGGGCGAGGCCATCCTCAAGGGCCTGATCGAGACGGATGAGGGCTCGCACTTCCTCGGCGAAGTGGCGCTCGTGCCGTACGATTCGCCCATCTCGCAGAGCGGCGTGCTCTTCTACAACACGCTGTTCGACGAGAATGCCGCCTGCCATCTGGCGCTCGGCAAGGCGTATCCGACCTGCCTCAAGGACGGCGAGAAGATGGACAGCGTGACGCTCTTGCAGCACGGCGTCAACGACTCGCTGATGCACGAGGACTTCATGGTCGGCAGCCGTGACCTCGAGATCGTCGGCACGCGCCGCGACGGCACAAAGGTCCAGGTATTCCATCAGGGCAACTTCGCCTTCTGAGGATGGCTTTATCAGATCAGGGAGGAGATACAATGATGCAAAGGACTCTCGGTATCCTCATGGTGCTCCTGCTGGCGCTCACGGCGCTTTTCCTGCCGACGGGCCGCTCGGAGGCGGCAGGGCTGCAGGACAGCGATTTCTCCTGCCGCGGTGTCGCGCTCGGCGCGAGCGAGCAGGAGCTCTTCAAGGCCTGGGGCGAGCCGCTCTTCGACAAGGCGGAGCGCCGGCAGGGCGTGACGGTCAAGGTCTATGTCTACAAGGACCATTATGAGGCCGCCGTCGACAAGAGCGGCCACGTCGTTGATTTCGTCATCAAGAACGACCGCTATGAGGCACGGGGTGGAATCAGGCTCGGCGCGACCTCGTACTGGATCCAGAAGACGTATGGCAAAGCAGAGCGCCAGCGCATCGACGGCATGCCTTACTACATCTACACGCGCGAGGGCCATCCGCACGACCACCTGCTGCTCGGCGTCGATGCGCAGGACGGCTACCTGACGTCGATGCGCATCACCTCGCTGCCACTGACCGATGAAGAGGCGGAGAAGCGCGCACTCGAGGATGACGCGGAAGAGGGCGCACTCGATCCGCGCTTCGCGGAGAAGGAGATTGACATCTCCGCTCTCGGGAAGGCGGAGGCGCCGGTCCTCAAGGAGGCGCAGCCATGATCCACCTCAAGATGATGCGCCACCGGCTGCTGCGCTACCTCGGCATCACGCTGGGCTGCCTGATCGCGAGCTGCTCTATCAACCTGTTCCTCGTACCGTCACACCTGCTGACGGGCGGCGCGACGGGCATCGCGATCATCGTCTACTACCTGACGCAGCTGCCCATCGGTCTGCAGACCTTCCTCTACAACATCCCGCTGCTCATGGCCGCCTGGAAGACGCTCGGCCATGGCTACACCGTCGACGTCATCATCGGCACGGGTATCTTCTCGCTGTGCCTTGACCTCACGCGCTTCCTCAATGCGTATGCGCCAGTCAATGATCTCATGCTCGCCGCCATTTTCGGCGGCGTCTTCAACGGCATCGGCTACGGCATCGTCTTCCGCATGAACGGCAGCACGGGCGGCTTCGACATCGTCGGCGCCATCGCCAAGAAGTACTACTCGCTTAACATGGGCGGCGTCATCTTCGCCTTCAACTGCATGATCATGTGCGTGGCGGCGTTCCTGTTCGGCGTGGCCCCCGCGATGTTCACCCTGATCTGCATGTACATGAACGCGATGGTCACCGACAAGGTCATCGCGGGCTTCAATAGCCGCAAGGCCGTGCTGATCATCTCCGACCGCGCGCAGCAGATCGCGGACGGCATCATGGAAGTCGGGCGCGGCGTGACCTTCCTGCACGGGCAGGGCGCCTTCACGCGCAAGGAGCGCAACGTCGTCTTCGTCGTCGTCAAGCTCACGCAGGTCAGCAAGATCAAGCTCATCGCGCATGCCGTCGACCCGCACGCCTTCATGATCATCATGTCGGCCAACGAGGTCATGGGCCGCGGCTTCAGCGAACCGGGCATCGCCTTCCGGCGCTTCATCCACAAGGACAAGAACCAGTTGGTGCACCCGGAGCACCTGCAGTGGCACGATGACCGCTGAGCATTGATTCTTTACAGGAGGACTCCTTATGATTGAAATGACCTATCTCTTGAACAGCGGCTTCCTCGTGCGCGTCGGCCGCACGTTGCTCGTCTTCGATGACTTCAAGGACCCGGCGGGTGCCGTCGACGCGGCCGCGGTAGCTGCTGACTTCGACCACCTCTACTTCTTCGCATCGCACAGCCACTTCGACCACTTCGATGCGCACATCCAGCGCTACGAGGCGCAGGCAGACCGCTACATCCTCAGCGATGACATCCGCTGCATGAAGGACTGCAGCGCCTTCACCCCCCAAAAGCTCACGTTCCTCAAACCGTATGCGAGCTGGCAGGACGATGTCCTTGCGGTCGAATCCTTCGACTCGACCGACCTCGGCACCTCGTTTTGCGTCACGCTCAAAGAGGAAGGCACGACCATCTTCCACGCCGGCGACTTCAACTGGTGGGACTGGACGGGTGAGCCGGCCGAGCAGCGGAAGCTCGCGGAGAACGCCTTCCGCAAGCAGATGAAGAAGCTCGAGGGGCTAGAGGCGGATGTCGCGTTCTTCCCCGTCGACGGCCGCATGGGGCCGAGCCTCGACAAGGGTGCCAAGGTCTTCTGTGCTGAGACAGAAATCCGCGCACTCGTCACGATGCACTCCATCGGCTATCCAGCTTGGCAGCCGCCAGCGGACTTTTTCGCGCCGGGCCGCGAGATCCCCGTCTGGTCGCCGCGCAAGCCAGGCGAAAAGAATTGCCTCAAAGACGGCAGACTATTGAAATGACAGGAGAGGATAGGGTAAAATGAAGAAGGTATTCCTGCTGCTGCTCGCCATGGTCTTGATGACGGGCAGCTGCTTTGCCGCATCTGGCAATGCATCCGGCAATGAGAGAACAACAAGCGTCCAAGACGGTCCGGCCGTCAAGGATGTCCATAAAGACGTTCATAAAGGAGATAAGAAAATGGTAAATCGCATCGCAGTATTTGAGACGAACCTCGGCAACTTCAGCGTGGAGCTCTTTGAGGACGAGACGCCGATCACGACGGAGAACTTCATCGACCTCGCCGAGAAGGGCTTCTACGACGGCGTCATCTTCCACCGCGTCATCGATGGCTTCATGATCCAGGGCGGCGACCCGGAGGGCACGGGCATGGGCGGCCCGGGCTACACGATCGAGGACGAATTCCGCGACGACCTGCGCTTTGACGGCGAGGGCATCCTTGCGATGGCCAACACGGGCATGCCGCACACGGGCGGCAGCCAGTTCTTCATCACGCTCGACAAGACGCCGTGGCTCAACGGTCATCACACGATCTTTGGCAAGGTCAAGGAAGGCATGGACGTCGTGCGCCGCATCGGCCATTCGGAGACGGATATGGCGGACCGCCCGCTCGAGGATGTTGTCATCAAGACCATCGAGATCAAGTATCCGGAGTGATGGCAGAGGCGTACACCTACATCCTCGAGTGCAAGGACGGCAGCCTCTACACGGGCTGGACGAATGACCTGACGCGGCGCGTCAAGGCGCACAACGAGGGGCGCGGCGCGAAGTACACGCGCTCGCACCGCCCGGTCCACCTCGTCTACTTCGAGTCCTTTGCGACGAAGGAAGAGGCGCTCGCGCGCGAGGCCGCTATCAAGAAGCTCACGCGCGCGGCAAAGCTCGCCTTGATTGACACGGCTGAGAAAAGAAATTATAATAAATAAGTTAGACTGAAACAAAAAGGGGCGTTTTATCATGGCAGATAAACAGGTCATGCTGACCGAAGAAGGCTATAATAAACTCGTAGAAAAGCTCAATTACCTCAAGAGCGTCAAGCGCATCGAGATCGCGCAGCGCCTGAAGGCAGCTATCGCACTCGGCGACCTCTCCGAGAACTCGGAGTACGATGATGCCAAGAATGAGCAGGCATTCCTCGAGGGCGAGATCCAGGACCTCACGGCTAAGATCCGCAACTCGCACATCATCAAGGCCGGTGCCGGCGACGTTGTCCAGATGGGCAGCAAGGTCACGGTCAAGGACATCGAGTTCGGCGATGAGGAGACCTTCATGCTCGTCGGCTCGACGGAGGCAGACCCGGACGAGGGCAAGATCTCGAACGAGTCCCCGCTCGGCCAGGCACTGCTCGGCCAGAAGAGCGGCAGCGTCATCGACGTGCACGCTCCGGCCGGCATCATCAAGTACGAGATCCTCGATATCAAGGGCTGAGCCAGCAATCCTGTAAGATTGGAGTAATGGAAAGTATGTCAGATAAGAAGCAGAAGGGGCAGCAGGCTCCTGTGGAAGACCTCAACGAGATGATGAAGGTCCGCCGCGAAAAGATGGAAGAATTCCGCGCCATGGGCGTGCCGCCGTTTGGCCATCGCTACGATGTCACGGACTATGCCGAGCCGATCAAAGAGAAGTACGCGCACCTCGAGGGTGACGAAGAGGGCGGCGAGGTCCGCATCGCCGGCCGCCTCATGGCCATCCGCGGCCACGGCAAGGCATCGTTCTGCACGCTCAACGACCGCACGGGCAACATCCAGGTCTACTTCAAGATCGATGTGCTCGGTGAGGACAAGTACAAGAACCAGTTCAAGAAGCTCGACATCGGCGACATCGTCGGCATCCGCGGCATCGTCTTCAAGACGCATCGCGGCGAGGTGACGGTCCGTGTCGAGGATTTTGACCTGCTCTCGAAATCCCTGCGCCCGCTGCCGGAGAAGTTCCACGGCCTGCAGGATGTCGACATCCGCTACCGTCAGCGCTACCTCGACCTCATCATGAACCCGGAGGTCCGCGAGACCTTCCGCAAGCGCACGAAGATCATCCAGTCCATCCGCTCGTACCTCGATGCGCGCGATTACCTCGAGGTCGAGACGCCGGTGCTCTCGACGATCGCCGGCGGCGCTGCGGCTCGCCCGTTCGTCACGCACCACAATGCGCTCGACATCGACCTCTACCTGCGCATCGCGACGGAGCTCAACCTCAAGCGCCTCGTCATCGGCGGCTTCGACCGCGTCTACGAGATGGGCCGCGTCTTCCGCAACGAGGGCATGGACGTCCGCCACAATCCGGAGTTCACGACGATCGAGTTCTATCAGGCGTATGCGGATTACACGGACATGATGGACATCACGGAGGGCATTGTCGTCAATGCCGCTAAGTCGGTCCTCGGCACGCCGGTCATCAACTACCAGGGCGTCGAGATCGACCTCTCGAAGGTCAAGCGCATCAGCATGAACGACGCCGTCAAAGAGGCGACGGGCAAGGATTTCCTCTCCTGCAAGACGGTCGAAGAGGCCCGCAAGATGGCCGATGAGATCGGCGTCCCGTACGAGCAGCGCCATGGCATCGGTGGCATCCTCAACCAGGCCTTCGAGGAGAAGGTCGAGGAGACCCTGATGCAGCCGACGTTCATCACGGGCCATCCGACGGAGATCTCGCCGCTCGCCAAGCGCAATCCGGAAGACCCGCGCATCACGGACCGCTTCGAGTTCTTCATCTACGGCCGCGAGCTGGCCAACGGCTTCACGGAGCTCAACGACCCGATTGACCAGGAAGGCCGCTTCCTCGACCAGCTCAAGCAGCGCGAGGCTGGCGACGATGAGGCGCACGTCATGGACCGCGACTACATCACGGCCATGGAGTACGGCCTGCCGCCAACGGGCGGCGTCGGCATCGGCATCGACCGACTCGTCATGCTGCTGACGGACGCACCGTCCATCCGCGACGTCCTGCTGTTCCCGACGATGAAGCCGATCGAGCAGTGATTTCCGCTTGATAAAACTTTACAAATGAGAAAGCCTGAAACTTCCCGCTGTGACGAGAAGTTTCAGGCTTTTTGCTTTGATGAATTTACGAGCTGAGTGCAGCAAGGCCAGTATTTTCTCTTAGAGAATAGCTGATATAGCACTTCTGCTTAGAACAGAGCTGGATGCGAATGAAAAGTCCGGACGCCTTTTGGTGGTGTCCGGACTTTTTTTCTTTACTGTTTTGCTCTGCGATAAGACTGACACTCTGATGGCCCAGCTGGCTTTTGGGAGAGACCCCATCGATGCGCTGCCTGTACCGATTGTTTCAGTCAAAGCAGACAAAAGCGTTGTTGAATAGCTGTTCTTGTGCTTTTGGTAACAGAGCTTGTCAAGGGTGTGTCAAGAGTTTTGTGTAAATCGATTCAATAAGCAACATCGTATTGCT
>ENA-OWPP01001579-OWPP01001579.1-human-gut-metagenome-genome-assembly--contig:-NODE-1579-length-18653-cov-9.102430_pt1 | contig 18653 bp, 17 predicted proteins | sample MGYA00248265_ERZ651848 | MGnify/ENA primary metagenome ERZ651848 (study PRJEB26924, sample SAMEA4378233) | human gut metagenome | biome: human gut; feature: human-associated habitat; material: faeces...
TATCGATGAAGACCGACAGCATCTGGACCAGGCCCTGTTTGACCGGATGGCTGACATCGGCTGCGGCTGCTGCATTCGGTGCCGAACCGATACCGGCTTCGTTGGAATAGAGGCCGCGCTTGATACCGTAGACCATGCAGGAGCCGGACACGCCGCCGAGGATGGACTGGAAGTCGAAGGCATCGGCGAAGATCATGGCGAAGACCTGCGGCAGGCTGGTAATGTGGAAGACGATGACGATGAGCGCTGCCAGGATATAGATGCCGCCCATGAGCGGAACCAGGACCGATGTGACCTTGATGATGCGCTGGCCGCCACCGATGAGGCAGTAGGCGACGAGAGCCGCAAAAATGGCGCCGATGATCCACGGCGTCGTCGTCGGGTCGTAGAAGCTGTAGACCAGGAACGTCGACTGCATGTTGAACGAGCAGAGCAGGTTGAAGCCGCCGGCATAAGTCACGATCAGGGAAAAGGCGAAGAGGACGCCGAGCCAGCGCTTGTGCATGGCCGTTTCAATGTAGTAGGCCGGACCGCCGTAGCTGTGGCCCAGGGGATTGCGGCGCTTGTAAATCTGGGCCAGCGTGCTTTCAATGAAGGCCGTAGCCCCGCCGATGATGGCCAGAAGCCACATCCAGAAAACGGCACCGGGACCGCCCAGGCAGATTGCCGTCGAGACGCCGATGATATTGCCCGTACCGACACGGGACGCCGTCGAAACCATGAGGGCCTGGAAAGACGATACTTTCCCGGCTTCCGTCGGTTTTTCCATGACGACGCGGATACTTTCCGGGAACAGGCGCAGCTGGACACAGCGCGTCTTCCAGGAAAAAATAAGGCCGGCTGCAATGAGGATGACCATTAAGATAGGATAATAAAGGACATCATCGAGGTAGTTCAGGACAGCCATAATCATAGAATCACATCCTTACCATAAAACAATAAATTATAAAATAAATAAAAGTGTTCTCTAAAAATGATAAAGGATGATGTGATAATCTGTCAATAGGCTATGGATGGTTTGTATCAGGCCGTTCCTATCTTCCCGGCCCTGTAGTATAATGAAACAGAAAGGCAGGGATTTACATGACAGCTATTGAACAAGTAATACAGAAGGCCATCGCCTTCGACCACGGCGATGCCCGGCGCATCCATCATTTCCTCAAGGTCTACGCCTATGCCGACACCATCGGCCGCCTGGAAGGACTGCCCGAAGACCAGCAGGACATCCTGCGCACGGCTGCCGTCCTCCACGACATCGGCATCCACGCAGCCGAAGAAAAATACGGTTCCTCGTCGGGCAAATATCAGGAAATCGAAGGACCCGCCCCGGCCAGGGCTATCCTGGAAGAACTCGGTGCTGACGAAAAGCTCATCGACCGGGTCTGCTTCCTCATCGCCCACCATCACACCTACGACGGTGTCGACGGACTGGACTACCAGATACTCCTGGAAGCCGATTTCCTGGTCAACGCCTACGAAGACCAGCTGAAACCGGAAGCCATTGCCACCTTCCGCGACAAGGTATTCCGCACCCCGTCGGGCCTGCAGTTATTGAAAGACACCTACAATGTATGAAAGGGGTAATTACGATGACAAATATTGAAAAATTCGTCGACATGGTAAAAAATTCCGATAACATCGTCTTCTTCGGCGGCGCCGGCGTATCGACGGAAAGCGGCATCCCCGATTTCCGCAGCACCGACGGCCTGTATAACCAGCACTATAAATACCCGCCCGAAACGATCCTCAGCCACTCCTTCTTCATGGACAACACGGAAGAATTCTACCGCTTCTACCGCGACAAGATGCTGGCCCTCGACGCCCAGCCCAACATGGCCCACATCAAGCTGGCCGAACTGGAAAAAGCCGGCAAATTGAAAGCCATCGTCACCCAGAACATCGACGGCCTGCACCAGAAAGCGGGCAGTAAGAATGTCCTGGAACTGCACGGCAGCGTCCACCGCAACTTCTGCATGCACTGCAACAAATTCTTCGACGCCGAATACATGAAGAATTCCACAGGCATCCCCAAGTGCGACGCCTGCGGCGGCACCATCAAGCCCGACGTCGTCCTCTATGAAGAAGGCCTGGACAACGACGTCATCGAACAGTCCCTGTACTACATCAGCCACGCCGACATGCTCATCATCGGCGGCACGAGCCTCGTCGTCTACCCCGCTGCCGGCCTGGTCCGCTACTACCGCGGCCATAAACTGGTCCTCATCAACAAGTCGAGCACCGACATGGACAGCGCCGCCGACCTGGTCCTCCACGACCCGATTGGCGAAGTCTTCAGTCACGTAAAATTATAAAGAAAAGGTAAACTTCCTTCTCATTTGACACACAGTCATAACACATCGTAGTATACTAGAGGCAATGTATAATTTTATGCACTTTTCTGCATACGCAAAAAGAATGAGAAGAAAGAAGGTCTTTTATTCGTGAAGAAACAAGTAGTCTGTACCCTGGCAGCCGCTTCTGACGAAGGCAATAATCCCTATGTCGATTTGGCCAAAGTGGACTACAACTTCGGCAGCAAGAACTGGGAACTCAGCGTCGGCCGCAATGACGTCTACCGCATCGGCCGCGACGCCTACGGCCTGCAGTACTTCGATGCCCTCGACGGCGCCGAACTGCGCTATCACAACGACAAGCTGGCCATCACCACGGGCTACGGCAAATTCAAGGACGGCAAGAAACCCGGCGTCGATACGGTGAAGCCGATTTCCGACGCCGCCCATTCGGATCACTTCAGTACGGATGGCCTGAAGACGGGCTACGGTGAAATCGACGCCTTCTTCGGCGGCGGCAAGGCCGCCCGTTCCGAAGCCGGTTTCTACTACAACCGCCTTCATCAGTCCAACCACAGTTCGGGTGAAGACTATTTTGCCAAATATATCGCCGGCTCCTTCATGGGCGGCAACCCCTTCACGTGGCGCTTCTCCAGCGACATGGACAACCAGCGCAGCTGGGGCATCGGTGCCGACTACATCGTCGCCAAGAACCTGAAATTCAGCGTCATGCAGTCCTTCGCCAGCCAGGCCAAGACCGGCAGCCCGGACCCCCACGAAATGACCCGCATCCACTTCCAGATGCTGTTCTAGTAGGGGCTTGCACGTGGCAAGCCCGCCCCAGAATATGAGCGATTTTCCAACTCGGGGAGAGCGTTTCCAAATGCCCAGCGGGTCGCCCACGCGGCGACCCCTACCGCACAATCTACTATTCCCCTTTTTCCACTAGTTCTCGTTCATATATTATCCGGTCTTCCTCGGTAAAAACGTTGAAGACGACTTCTATCGGCTCATGTTGCCGCAGCCACTGCGATACGGTGGTTACGACAAGGTGGGCTGCTTCTTTTTTAGGAGATCCAGGAATACTTAGGCCCCGACGACGCTGATGCGCTGATTGATGTGATGGCCCTTTTCGATTTCATCGACCATGGCGATGGCGTAGTCAGCATAGGAAATATTACATGAAAAAAGGAGCTGTCGTATGAAGACAGCTCCTTTTTCTGTAGGGGCGGGCCGCCCACGGGCGGCCCCTACAAACTATAAACTCCGTTCTACAAACTCCATACTACAAACTATAAAGTAAGAGGGGTCTTGCATGATGGCAAAAACCTTCGTGCAACAGCCCCCTCTTCCCTTAGAAATAGACCAGCGTGACGCCGGCACCGCCGCCTTCTACGTCGTCGAGCTGGTATTTCTTGACGAAGGGCTGGTCGTCGAGGAAGGCGTGGATCTGACGGCGCAGGGCACCGCTGCCCTTGCCGTGGATGATTTTGACCGGACTGAAGCCGGCAGCCAGGGCCTGGTCGAGGAAGCGTTCGACTTCCGGCAGGGCTTCGCTGAAGGTCCTGCCGATGATGTTCAATTCCGTGGCCACGCTGGACGTGCGGATAGGCCGGTACGACGAGGCGGCAGCGGCTTTCTTTTCGGCCTGTTGTTCTTTCTTCAATTCGTCCAGGTACGGCGCACTGACGTCTTTGAATTTGACCCGGACCGTCATGCCCCGGACGGAGACGGTCAGCTGTTTGCTGCCGATGTCTTCGACCGTGCCGACGCTGTCCAGGTTGTTGACGAAGACCTGCTGGCCGACTTTCAATTTCGACAGGTCGACAGGGTCGCGCTGGGGCTTTTCCGCTTCAGGCAGGGAAATCTGCTGGATAGCCCGGCGGGCTTTGTCGATGGCCTTGGCCTTTTCCCGGTCCGTTCCCTCCTTGGACTGAGCCTTCAGTTCGCGGATAATCTTTTCGGCTTCGACGCGGAGGTTGCGCTTGAGGTCGACGGCATCGCGGCGGCTGGCGTCGATGATATCCTGCCGCTTCGACGTGACCTTGTCCTTTTCTTTGCGCAAATCATCTTCCAGTTTCCGCGCTTCGCGCAGGCGGTATTCCAGTTCCGCCTGTTCTTCGTCCATCTTTTTGGCCTGTGCATTGAGCTGGGTCAGGACTTTTTCCATATCCATGTCCTGAGCCTTGCTGCGCAGGTCTTTGGCTTTTTCCAGGATATCCTTGGGCATGCCCAGGCGTTCGCTGATGCTGAAGGCGTGGGAACTGCCGGCCGAGCCGATGCGCAGCTTGTACGTCGGCTTCAGCGTTTCCATATCGAACTCGACGTGGCCGTTTTCGATGCCCGGCGTATTATAGGCATAGTTCTTGAGGTCGTTGTAATGGGTCGTGACCATGACATACGAGCCTTTCTGGTAAAAGGCGTCGAGGATGGCAATGGCGATGGCACTGCCTTCGGCCGGGTCCGTACCGGAACCGAGTTCGTCTGCCAGGATGAGGTCTTCCGGCCCGCAGTGCTTGAGGATGTAGATGAGCTGCTTCATATGGCTGGAAAAGGTACTCAGGTTCTGGGAAATATCCTGTTCATCGCCGATGTCGGAAAAGACGTCGCGGAAGACGGGCAGTTCCGACGATTCACCGACGGGGATGAACAGGCCGGCCTGATGCATGAGGACCAAAAGGCCCAGGGTCTTCATGGAAACAGTCTTGCCGCCCGTGTTGGAGCCCGTAATGAGCAGGATGCGGTAATCGCCGCCGATGACGATGGTATTGGGCACGACGTGCTTGGCGTCGATGAGGGGATGGCGGGCCTGGATGAGCCTGATTTCCCGCGTCTTGGAAATGGCCGGACGGCAGGCTTTCATCTTCAAGGCCAGCTGGGCCTTGGCAAAGGCGAATTCCAGCTGACCGACACACTTCGTGCTGTCATATAAGTCATTATATTGCTGCTGCACTTTGGCCGTCAGGCGGCGGAAGATGCGTTCGATTTCCTTCGTTTCGCCAATGCGGGCGGCCTGCAGGTCGTTGTTGGCATTGACGATGGCCAGCGGTTCGACATAGAGCGTCGAACCACTGGCCGACGTATCGTGGACGATGCCGGGAAAGGCATGGCGGTATTCCTGCTTGATGGGGATGACATAGCGGTTGTTGCGCACTGTGACCAGGGCATCCTGGAAATACTTCTGGTATTCCTTGTTCTGCAGGACATTATTGACATAGCGCTTGGTCTGCCGTTCCAGTTCGACGATACGGCTGCGCAGGCGCATCAATTCCGGCGACGCATTGTCGCGGATCTGGCGGTTGTTGTCAAAGACAGTGGCGAAAGAATGAGAAAGCTGGGAAAAATCGCCGATGACCTCTGCCTGTTCGGCCAGCTGGGGATACTCAGCCCCCCGTTCGGCGAAGAACGACCGGATTTCCCCATAATGCTGGAGGTTATTCCAGATATCGATACATTCATGGGAATCGAGGGTCACTTCGCGCTTGGCCTTTTCCAGGGACGGACGGATATCGACGATGCCGCCGAAGGGCGTACTCGTTTCCGTCTGCATGCAGCGGACGGCTTCTTCCGTATCGGTCAGGTTCTTTTCAATGACATCGCCATCGTTCACCGGTCTCAGGCGGCGGGCGATTTCTTTAGACAACCGGGACGGGGCCAGGCGGACCAGCATGTTCTGGACCTGGTAGAATCCCAAAATCCTCATACTTCTTTTATTCATAAATAGCATTACTCCTGTTGTTATAAGATTCCGTGGAAGAAATGACCGCGCGTCACGGTCTGGTCTTCCCTGCCTAAGAGCATCGTTTCCGTACCGTCACAGAGGCGGCGGTACCGGCTGACCTGCTGGCCGATCCACTGCGGCGTGCGGCCACGGCCTTCGATGCGGATGGCGGCGATGCCGGCGCGGCACAGGTCTTTATAATACGGCGCCATATCCAGATTCCGGCTGTTGAGGATGTGGTTGCGGCAATACTGGTCGGTGACGACAGGGAACGTTTCGTCCCGGCGGTCCCGCAGGGCATAGGCACCGCGGTTGCAGACGCCCGGGCAGCCTTTCTTCTGGCCCTTGCCGGCAAAGGACGAAATGACGCAGGACTCAGTGACCATCATTTCGGCCCGGCCCTGGACGACGGCTTCGATGGGACAGCCGCTCTGGCGGACCATTTCTTTCAACTGGCGCAACGTCGCCTCGACAGACGCCGTAATGGCCGTACAGCCCAAGGATGCATAGGCCCGGGCCGCCTGGCTGTTAAAGATATTGAGGGACCAATCGGCCCGGACGGGTACGGTAATATTCAAGTCGGCTATCATGGCGAAAATGGCCATGGCACCGGCATAGATGCCGTCGACGCCGGCCGTGATGGCCCGTTCCAGTTCGTTCTGGACGACCAGCCGGTTCTCTTCGCGGACAATACGCGGCGTACCGGCCCACAGCGCCGCGCCCTGTTCATGAGCGGCCTGGACGGCGGCCTGCCAGGCCTTAGTGCCGAAGGGATGATGATGGTACGATTCGCCGCCAAAGATGATGACGTCGGCACCCTGGTCCGCGGCGGCGACGACGCCGTCGACACTGTCACAGCGGACGACGAGCTGCATGGCTTCCTTGTCCCCCTGCTGCCTGTCCGGAGCCTGCCGCTGCCGGGCCTTTCCGGCTGCCGGCCGCGGGTAATCCGCCAGGATGGCCTCGGTCAAAGCCTGGACGGCCTGACGGCGCAGGCCGTTGAGGACACTGGCCGGGATCATGCGCGTTTCATCCCAGACGGTCACACTGGCCAGGGCAAAGGGCGTATCGCCCAGGCGGCCGAGCTGGCCCTGGACGTAATCGGCCGTTGCCGGCCGCTGGCGGGCCGGTTCGGGCTGGAAATCGGCTACGGCCGAGGCGGTATGGCCATTTTCATCCCACAAGGTCAGGCGCAGGTTCCCCTGGTCTTCCGTGTCGACATGGCCATAGATGGAAAGTTTCCGCGTCAATCCGCCGGCCATATCGTCAGCCGTCTGCCGCCCCGACGGATTGCGTTCGGTCAACGTGCGGCGGCTGACGGAATCTCCCAGGAAATCGGCCTGATAACTGCGGTTAAAGGCGCCTTCCAGGAGGGCTGCCGCTTCGTGATGGGCGGCCTTGCGCTGCTGCGGGCTCTGGTAATGGGCATCGATGACCCTGCGGTACGCCGAAACGACGGTCCGGACGTACGTATCGCCCTTCATGCGGCCTTCGATTTTAAAGGACGTGACGCCGGCATCGAGCAAGTCGTCGATATAATCGAGGGATTTCAAATCCTTCAGGCTGAGGACATAGGCCTCGTGTTTCATGACAGGTTGGCCATCGCAGAGCAGCGTATAAGGCTGACGGCAGGGCTGGGCACAGGCACCGCGGTTGCCGCTGCGGCCGCCGAGGAAACTGCTCATCAGGCACTGGCCGGAATAGGCCATGCACGACGCGCCGTGCATGAAGACTTCAATGGGGATGGACGACTGGGAACAGATGGAGCGGATTTCCTGAGCCGACAACTCGCGGGACAAGACAGCCTGGGTAAAGCCATTGGCCTCGAGGAAACGGACGCCGTCCAAGTCGGCCACGGTCATCTGCGTACTGCCGTGGAGCGGCAGATCCGGCGCGACTTTCCGGGCCAGGGCGGCTACGGCCAGGTCCTGGACGATGATGCCATCGACAGCGAGCGAGTCGAGGAGCTGTAAATACGCGGACAATTCCGCTAATTCCGTATCGGCCATGAGGATGTTGACCGTGACGTAGACTTTGACGCCAAATAAATGAGCCGTCCGGACAGCCTGGCCGATTTCAGCATCGTCGAGATTATGAGCAAATTTGCGGGCATTGAAGCCTTTCCCGCCAAAATAAACGGCATCGGCACCGGCGTCAATGGCGGTGAATACATTTTCTAAAGAGCCTGCCGGGGCTAATAATTCTGCCATGAAATTCCTCCTATTTTAATAGTTTATATTTTTACCCTCACTACAAACTACAAACTACAAACTAAAAACTGCGAACTCAAAAAAACTCTATCGTTGTACAGCAATTTCACTTTTACGATTTATGTTTCCCAGCCAACTGCTGATAAATACGAGTGAGCAGCTCCGCCGTGACGGCATATGGCGTCCGCTGGACACCGCCTGTCGGCAAGGTCAGGGTGACGAATTTTTCGATTTCTTCGTCGCTCAAATCGACGGTATCGCCCATGAGATCCTGCATAAGGGCCGCAAAATCGCCGGCACCGGACAGGCCCAGGATAGCCCAGACCTTTTCCGCCTTATCGGCCATCGTTTCTTCCATGAGCTTCATGTACGCCGGCAAGAGCAGGCCATTGGCCCGGCCATGGCTGAGTCCCTTATAATAGGTCAGCATATAGCCCATGCTGTGGACCATGGTCGTCCCCGTCTGGGCGATGGTAATGCCTGCCAGGGTCGAGCCGTAGAGCAGGTCTTCCCGGACGACCGGCGAAACGGCACCTTTCAGGTCCGTCAGGTGGACGCCGAGGAAGCGCATGGCTTCTTCCGCCCAGACATCGCTCATGGGCGTCGATGCCGTGGACATATAGCCCTCGATAGCATGGGATAAGGCGTCAACAGCCGTATCAATGGTGACGGCTTCGGGCACACTGTCCGTAAAAGCCGGGTCGGCAAAAGCATAGACCGGGAAAATGAGCGGCGTATTGATGGACTGCTTGGTCCCGGCCTTGGGATTGGTCAGGACGCTGACCTTGGTCACTTCACTGCCCGTCCCGGCCGTCGTCGGTACAGCGACGATGGGCAGCGGCTTGCGGTATGGGCCGGTAAACAACTGTTCATCATCCAGATCCTGGGTGCAGACCAGGGCGATGGCCTTGGCCGCATCCATAGGCGAACCGCCGCCGATACCGATGACGAAATCGACGCCCTCTTCCATAGCAAAAGCAGCGGCCTTGCGGATCGTCGCTACAGACGGATTATTTTCGACCTCATCAAAAAGGAACCAGGAAATCCCCAATTCATCCAGCTTTTCCACAACAGCAGCCTGGGACCCATTCACCTTGGCCGAATGACGCCCCGTGACCAGCAGCGCCTTGCGGCCCAAATCAGCCAGCACCTCACCGGACTGGGCAATGCAGCCCTTTCCAAAAAACACCTTCGTCGGCATATAATACGTAAACATGCGGATTCCCCCTTTTTTAAGTTATCTTGAATTTATCATAAATACTAAGCTTACACTTAATAATAAAATTATCCATAGCATATATATTTTATCATGTTTATGGGCAAGAGAAAAGCAAGCAAGCGTGCCCAAAGGATGCAATCATCTCATTTGAACACGCCTGCGATATAAAGCATATAGAAATTTATCTCATCAAATCATTTTATCAACTTCAGTTAGCACTTCGTCCAAAATAGTCATCGCCTTTCGCAGCTGTTCTTCGGTGATAATCAACGGCGGTGCAACAATAATCATATTTTCATGAGAATATGTATAAAATCCTTTAGAAATCAATGTCTTAATAATTTTTGGCATAATTCCTTCCGGGTCTCGCCCAAAAGGTACCATCGGTTCTTTCGTTGTTTTATCTTTAACTAATTCTAAGGCAGACCAAAGACCAATATAGCGGACATCACCTATGCAAGCATGCTTAGCCTTCATCCCTTCTTCTATATCACCTAATATCTTTCCCATTTCGTTAACATGATCAAGAATATGGGTTTTATCATAATAATTCAAGCAGGCAATCCCTGCCGCACAAGCTAAAGGATGCCCACTATAAGTCAAACCACACGAAAGTACATGGTCATCAAAAAAGGCTGATATCTTTTTAGATACCGCGACCCCACCGAGCTGTACATATCCGCAGGTAATGCCCTTAGCAAAAGACACTATATCCGGTTTTACATTGAAATGTTCAAAGGCAAACATCTTACCCGTGCGGCACCATCCCGCCATGACTTCATCACAAATCATCATAATACCGAATTCATCACAGATTTTACGAACACCCTGCAAATAACCTTTCGGCGGAATAATAATGCCATTTGAACCAGTAATCGTTTCTAAGATAATAGCTGCAATGGTATCAGGATTTTCATAAATAACCTGTTCCCGCAATTTAGTCATATAAAACTTTGTCGCTTCTTCTTCACTATCAAAGGAGACGGCTTCCCGATACAAATAGGGATCAAAAAATTTGATGAAGCCTGGGATGCCTGGTTCAACAGCATACCGCCGTGGTTCGCCTGAGACATTCCCCGCACCAAATGATGAGCCATGATAACTGCGATATCGGCTCATGATTTTATAACGCCCCGTATATAGCCGGGCAATTTTCACAGCATTTTCATTGGCATCAGCGCCCCCATTCGTAAAGAAAACCTTTCCCATATTATCCGGCATCCGATCAATGACCATCTTAGCTAACTTAGCCCGTGGTTCCACGGCAAAAGCAGGAGATAAAAAGCAAAATTTATCTGCCTGTTCTTTTATAGCCTGAATAATATCCTGATTTCCATGCCCCACATTGGAATTAACTAATTCAGAAGACATATCCATGTATTGCTTTCCATCAGCGTCCCATAAATAAATACCATCCGCTTTGGTAATGACTAACGGGTCTAAATTTCCCTGTTTTGCCCAAGAATGAAGATTATATGCTAAATCCATTTCTTTAATTTCTGCACCTGTCATCATAAGCATCTCCTTCTCATCTTCTGATATAAAACAAAAAAGCAACGATTCTCTATTCTAAGAGCCTCATTGCTTTCTTTTGTTGTGCTTATTATATACTGTCGAAACAAGAGCTTCAATGCGCAAAATCATCAACATTTTTGTATGTTTGCACAAAATACTCATAACAATCTGCGAATTTTAAACGCCATCAAAATCGCCAATTTATCTTCTTCGTTATTAATAGAAATTCCCAATATTTGTTCTATTTTATTAAATTTATAGAGAATTGTATTTCGATGTACAACCTCATGATCAGCCGTCTTTTTAATGCTGCACTCATGCTCCAGATAATAGTACAAAGTTTCCATTAAATTAGACGTATGAGACTTATCATAATCTTCCAGAGGTCCTAATGTATCTTCATAGAATTGTTTTATTACCGTTTTGGGAGTTCCATTCAACAATAGCTTATAAACGCCCATTTTTTCATAATAAACAACAGACTGTTCCTCTCTTTCGGCCAATACATTAATAGCCGAAGCCTGATGATAACTGAGCGATAAAGTAGCAATTTTTCGAACCACACTTCCTACACTAATAAAAATCTGAAGGTGTTTTTCTGCTAGATAATTAAAGATTTGCATGGCTATTGATTCATCATTATTCAAATTCTTTCCACTTTGAATAACAACAATATCTGCATGATAAGCAAAAGCAACAATCTGACTATTCCAAATTTTTAAAAAAGCTAAAATTTCTTCATTGTTATCTAAATTTTCACTACGTATGACGATAGCACGAAATTCCCCCGTAATGCTGAATCCATTGTTTTCCAAAATAGCACAGGCATTTTGGCATTGCCCAGGAAACAATAAAATTTCTTGAAGAGCATCTATAATACTTTGCTTCTTCTTTTCATCGTCAATCATAAATCGGCACATATACCGAGTAACATCTACTAAATGGACTTCCCAGGGAATCGTAAATAAGGGCAGCTTGTGTTCATTACAAAAATCAATAACTGTAGAAGGTACACGTTTGATATATGGACCTATATTGACAACGATACCTGCACATTGACAATGAAGTAATTTTTTTACATATTCTTGCAGCCATACATCTCCATCGCAACTAATTCCCGTTAAAAAGACAAGTTCCCCACCACGTAGAAACGAAGCGGGCTGTATTCCTTCAATCATATGAATCCACTCTACCGTGCGATTCATCCCTACTTCACCTGCAAGGATTTTCATTCCATACAGATTTTCACTTTTCTTATACAAATAATCGACAGTAACAGTCATAATTCCACTTCCTTATAGAAATACAGAAAAACAGGAGATTTATATTATGAGAATAATATAAATCTCCCATGACAGCAATACATATTCTAAAAAATCATCATATATTTAACTCATAGTTACGGCTGAATTTTAGTAACAAAGCTCTGTTTTCCTTCTTTGAACGTAAGAATGACAGCCGATTTGACAGGGTCATGATTTTCATCATACGTAATAGTCCCTGTAACAGCCTTCAAATTGCTGATCTTAGCCAAAGCATCTTTTACCTTGTCCGCGTCCAGGCTGTTGGCATCCTTAATAGCTTTAGCCAGAATCATGACGCTATCGTAAGCCAGTGCAGCCGGGGCATCCGGTTTAACATTATAGGCTTTCTGATAATTGGCAACAAATGTCTTGACTTCATCAGATGTATCATCAGCAGAATAGTGATTGCCAAAATAGCAGTTATTGAGATTATCGGCACCGGCAATTTCAATCAATTTGGCACTATCCCAGCCATCACCGCCGACAATCGGCTGGGTGATACCCAGTTCGCGGGCCTGTTTTACGATCATTCCGACTTCCTGATAGTAGCCGGGGACGAATATAATATCCGGGTTAGCTGCCTTTATTTTTGTAAGTGCGGCTTTAAAGTCCGTATCTTTCTGGAGATAGGCTTCTTCAGATACAACTTGTCCACCTTTGGCTCCAAATTCATCGACGAAGAATTTCCGAAGCCCTTTGGCATAGTCGCTTGAATTATCCACATAAATTGCTGCTGTTTTAGCTTTAAGGTTGGTTACGGCAAAATCAGCCATGACCTTGCCCTGAAATGTATCGATAAAAGCGGTCCGGAACACGTAAGGATGGACCTGTTTGCTTGACGGATCTACGGTAATATCCGGATTCGTGCCATAAGGAGTAATCATAGGGATTTTTTCCTTATCCGCTGTATTGACACAGGCCAGGCTGCCACTCGATGTATCCGGTCCAATGATGAATTTTACATCACTGTCCAGAAGTTTCTGCATGGCATTGGCTGCTTCTGTTGCTTCACTGCGGTTGTCAGCTGTCACAATTTCTATTTTCTTGCCTAAAAGGCCTCCCTGGTCATTGATTTCCTTTACCGCCATTTCCATGCCATTTTTGGCAGAAGCCCCATAGGAAGCACTGTTCCCGGTTAATTCAAAGTTGCCGCCGATTTTAATTGTATCGCTGTCGGCACTGCCACCACTACAACCGGTCAGGGATACGGCCAAAGACATTACTGCCAATGCCGTAATGATACATTTTCTTATGGATTTTCCTGTCATACTAATTCCTCCTCTGTTGCCTGGCTAATCAGCCACCTAAATACGCCTTGCGGATTTCTTCACTTGCAATCAGCTTTTGAGCCTCTCCTTTCAAATAGATAGTACCTGTTTCCAACACATAAGAGTAGTCGGAAATCGCTAGGGCCATGCGAGCATTTTGTTCAACCAAAAGGACCGTGGTCCCCAATTTATGTATTTCTTCAATAATATTGAATATCTCTTTTACCAATATCGGCGCCAAGCCCATGGACGGCTCATCGAGAAGCAGCAGCTTGGGCTTGCTCATCAAGGCCCGTCCCATGGCTAGCATCTGTTGTTCTCCACCTGATAATGTACCTGCCATTTGCTTCATTCGTTCTTTAAGGCGGGGAAAATGTTGATACACAATCTCAAGAGACTCAGCAATCTCTTTTTTATCCTTCCGGGTAAAGGCTCCCATTTCCAGGTTTTCCTGTACAGACATATTGGCGAAAACCCTTCTTCCTTCAGGACAATGGGAAATCCCGTCGCGCACGATATATTCTGCACTTTTCTTGGTAATCGGTTCGCCCATGAAATCAATGGAGCCTGTTTTTGAACGGAGCAATCCTGAAATGGTGCGGAGCGTCGTTGTTTTTCCTGCCCCATTTGCCCCTATCAAACTGACTATCTGCCCTTCTTCAACAGATAAAGACATATCCCTGATAGCATGGATGGATCCATAATACACATTGATGTCTTTTAGTTCCAACATACTCATGCTGACTACACCTCTTCCCCCAAATAAGCTTTAATGACTTCTGCATTGGACCTAATTTCATCGGGAATCCCTTCAGCCAGGATTTTTCCGAATTCCAATACATAAATCCGTTCGCAAATTCCCATGACCAGAGCCATATCGTGTTCAATCAGAAGAATTGTCAAATGGAATTTTTCCCGGATCCACTCAATCATTTTCATTAAATCTTGGGTTTCCTGCGGATTCATTCCGGCTGCCGGTTCATCAAGGAGTAGCAATTTGGGCTTAGCTGCCAGAGCTCTGGCAATTTCAAGATGGCGCTGTTTACCATAGGGAAGATTTTTTGCCAGCTCATCTTTTTTATCTGCCAGATTAAATATCTTCAAAATATCCAAAGATTCCTGTTCCACCTGCTTTTCTTCTTTGCCATACCGCCCGATACGCAAGATAGTTTCAGCCAGATTGTACTTCACGCGGTAGTTAAAAGCAATCTTGACATTGTCCAGGACGCTCAGATTGTCAAAGAGGCGGATATTCTGAAAGGTCCGTGCAACGCCGTGCTGGGTAATCGTATGAGGCTTCATGCCAACGAGATTGACGCCATCTAACAGGATGCTGCCTGTCGTCGGCTGATATACACCGGTCAAGAGGTTAAAAGCTGTCGTCTTGCCGGCGCCATTAGGACCAATGAGCCCGATCAGTTCACCTTCGTTCAAATAGATATCGAAATTCTGAACGGCTTTGATTCCCCCGAAGGATTTGGAAAGATTATTTGTTTTCAACAACTGCGCCATCTTTTTCACCTCTTTTGTGCCATTTCCCCCAAATGAGAGCTGCAACTTCATGACTGCCAAATATACCATTCGGCCGGTAAAGCATAAGTACAATTAAAAGCAAAGCATAGACAATCATCCGGTATTCCGGATAACTCTGCATAGCCGCCGTGATGAACGTTAAAATCACAGCGCCTACAATAGATCCAGAAATACTTCCCAGGCCGCCGAGTACAACCATGGTCATGATGTCAAAAGACCGCATGAAGGTAAAGCTCGATGGATGGGCAATCCCGAAATAGTGGGAAAACAGAGCCCCTGCCAGACCGGCGAATATAGAGGCAACAGTAAAGGCAAACACTTTTGTTTTGGTAATATTGATGCCCATGGCTTCAGCAGCTATGGAATTTTCCCGTACAGCCAGGCAGGCACGGCCTTTGTTGGAATGGAGAATATTTTTAATCACGAATAAGGTGATGATCATGCTGAAGAACAACCATGAAAATGTTGTTTCATTAGGAATGCCCGACAACCCTGATGCACCGCCAACCTGGGGAATATTCAGGATGCAGATGCGGATAATTTCGCCCATTCCCAATGTAGCAATGGCCAGATAATCGCCTTCCAGTCGTAGTGTCGGCACGCCAATCAAGAATCCCAGGAGACCGGCTGCCCCGGCGCCAGCTATAAGGCTGACGATGAAGGGGGTGTGTAGGAAAATGGTAAACACTGCAGATACGTAAGCACCAATGGCCATGAGCCCGGCATGTCCCAGGGAAAATTGTCCCGTAACACCATTAATGAGGTTCAAGCTGGATGCTAAAATGATGTTCAGACAGATAACCGTAATATTAAGCCTCCAAAATGAGGATAAAATCCGTTCTGACATGAGAAACTGAAAAACAACGAATACGACGATTGAAATAGCTAGAAACAGTGCATCTTCTTTTCTTAACTGCTTTATCATCTGGGTCACCTACACTTTCTCATGTTCGTTCTTGCCTAAAAGACCAGTAGGTTTAATCAGCAAAATAATAATCAAGATGGCAAAAGCTGCAGCATCTCTAAAGGTAGAAGAAATGAAACCGCTGACCATGGCTTCTACAATCCCCAGGATGATACCGCCTGTCATGGCCCCGGGAATAATGCCGATGCCACCTAATACAGCGGCAATGAAAGCTTTCATTCCAGGCATGATACCCATGAGCGGTTCAATGGAATTATAGTAAATGCCAACGAGCACACCGGCAGCCCCGGCCAAGCTGGAACCCATGAAGAACGTAAAGGAAATGGTTTTATCTACATTGATTCCCATAAGTTGTGCTGCATCGGGATCATAAGAAACAGCCCGCATGGCTTTTCCCATTTTTGTATAATTGACAACGTAGGTCAGTACAATCATCAGTACAATAGCAGTTACGAGAATGATGATTTGCTGTAATGAAATGACAATGCCACCCCAATTATAAATTGTATTATTAATCAACTGAGGAAATGTTCTCGGCTGAGGGGATAAAATCAACATTGTCGTATATTCCAGGAAAAGGCTTACGCCAATGGCGGTAGTTAAAATAGCTATCTTAGGGCTGTGCCGCAAGGGCTTGTAGGCAAGGCGTTCCACAACTATACCTAAAACCCCGGTTACTGCCATGGCACAGATAATGCAGGCAATAAAGGGCAGGTCCGTTGCCGTCGCGGCAAAGAACCCGGCGTAGGCACCAACCATATAAATATCACCATGAGCAAAGTTTATCAGCTTCATAATGCCGTAAACCATCGTGTAGCCCAAAGCAATCAAAGCATATATGCTTCCCAATGAGATGCCATTGACCAACTGCTGCCCAAACTGCAAAACGAAAATTCCATCCATCATAACCGCCTCCTTTTAATACTCTCTTTTTAATACTCTCTTTTTAAAGCAGCTGATCACTGATGGTATAACCTTCATCTATATTAGTAATAAAAATCCGGCCATCACCAGGATTGCCCCGTTCATTTAGACGAGATGCATGAATAATTGTCATAAGCACTTCCGTCTTATGTTCATCGTGAACGACGATATACAACATTTCTTTAGGCAGTTCATCATATTGAACTCCTTCGATTTTAACGCCGCGCTGCTTGCCACGTCCCATGACATGCCAATGAGTTAACCCATAATACCCTTTTTCAGCCAGCTTTTCTTTTACGATTTGTAATCGTTCCCGCCGTATAATCGCTTTTATTTCAATCATGGTTTCCACCTCCTAATCAAAATAAAAAAAGACAATGAAATCATCTCTTGACTTCATTGTCCTTTAATATAATTAAATATACTAATATCTAATGTATTTAATTATATTTCTTTCGTTTGATAGGTAAAGTATAAAACGTATAACCTATGATTTCAATATATAAACGGCCCATTTTTTTTATATATTTGCACAAAACGAGCCATTTAGTCTTCAGGCAAAAAAAGAAAACCGCATGAACACTTAGTTCATGCGGTTTATCGGTTGCATAGGTTTGACGAAAATATCTTGGAAAAATATTAACGTTTCGAGAACTGGGAAGCTTTACGAGCTTTCTTGAGGCCGTATTTACGGCGTTCTTTTTCACGCGGGTCGCGTGTGAGGAAACCAGCTTTTTTGAGAGCCTGACGGAAATCGCCGTCGACTTCCAAAAGGGCACGGCTGATGCCGTGACGGATTGCGCCGGCCTGGCCGGACGGGCCGCCACCCTTAACGTCAGCGATGACGTCGTACTGTTCAGTTACGCCTGTGAGTACGAGCGGCTGTTTAATAACCAATTCCAGTGTTTTACGACCGAAATATTCGTTCAATTCTTTTTTGTTGACTGTGATTTTACCCTGACCCGGAACCAGACGAACTCTAGCAACGGATGTCTTTCTACGGCCAGTGCCGTAGTACTGTGCTACTGCCATGAAATCTTCCTCCCGGTATTAATTAGCGAATGTTTAACTTCAAAACTTCAGGTTTCTGAGCCTGATGCGGATGTTCAGCACCTGCATAAACGTTCAGTTTACGATACATCTGTTCACCCAATTTATTTTTCGGGAGCATACCGCGAACTGCCATTTCAACAACGCGTTCCGGACGTGCTTCGAGCATGTGGCCGGCCTGAGTGAATTTAGCTCCACCGGGATAACCGGAATGATGGAAATAGGTTTTCTGGATTAATTTTTTACCTGTTAATTTAACCTTTGCTGCGTTTACTACGATTACATAATCGCCTGTATCAACATGCGGGGTAAAAGTAGGTTTATGTTTTCCCCGAAGAACTTTAGCTACTTCGGCAGCAAGACGGCCTAATGTCTGGCCTTCAGCATCAACAACAAACCATTTGCGTTCGATGTTGCCTGCATTGGCCATAAATGTAGTTTTCATGCTGTGTGATTCCTCCCTGAATTTAACTAACTGACCAAGCTTTTGGTGCTCTTTCTCCGGGGCTAATGGAGTCCAAGTGAAAAGCTTACTTATTTATTTTACAGATTTAGACAGGCCTTGTCAAGCTTTTTTTCTTCTAGTTCATCAAGTGGGAATCCGACGGCCCCACCGGCCGCTGGCCGCAGTCCGCCGTTCGCCTCGAGTGACCCTCGGCTCGTAAAGAAAAGCCCCGATTGGGGCTATCGTAG
>ENA-OWPP01001587-OWPP01001587.1-human-gut-metagenome-genome-assembly--contig:-NODE-1587-length-18578-cov-15.342763_pt1 | contig 18578 bp, 17 predicted proteins | sample MGYA00248265_ERZ651848 | MGnify/ENA primary metagenome ERZ651848 (study PRJEB26924, sample SAMEA4378233) | human gut metagenome | biome: human gut; feature: human-associated habitat; material: faeces...
CACAGTCATTGAGTCTGCAATTTCTTCCTGGACCAGTTCTAAGGACGATTTAGGCAAGATGGGTGAGATTCAGAGCGTGACCGTAGAGCGCGCCGATGATGACAGCTACACAGCAGTTGTTCAGGCTTCCTTTGAGAAGAGAAACTTGACTTTCTCCCTGACCGCTGAGGAGAGCGTAAGCAGCTACGGCGGTACTTCTCTGGTACCGACTGAGTTATCCTTTGTTGTAAACTACAGCTTCGGTGAGAAGATGGAGAAGGCAGCATTAAATACCCTGATGGGTATGGGTACCGTATTCCTGGTACTGATCTTCATCAGTTTAATTATCAGCAGCTTCAAGAAGGTTAACGAGATTGAGGCAAATGTAAAGGCTAAAAAAGCAGGAGCAGAGGCACCGGCAGCAGCACCGGCACCTGTACAGACTGCAGCACCGGCAGCAGCGCCGGCACGTACCGCAGCACCAGCAGCAGGCAATGCGGCAAACGATGGAGAACTGGTAGCAGTTATCACTGCAGCGATCGCAGCAGCAACCGGCGTACCGGCAGACAGCGTAAATATCCGCTCCATTACACGTAAATAATCATCGATAAAATCTGGAGGAATTTAAAATGAAGAATTATACTATCACCGTAAATGGTACAGCATATCAGGTAACCGTAGAAGAAGGATTTGCAGGCGCAGCAGCACCGGCTCCAGCAGCAGCTCCGGCTCCAGCAGCAGCACCGGCAGCAGGCGGCGTAACCATCACATCCCCGATGCCAGGTAAGATCCTTGGTATTAAGGCAGCAGCTGGCACAGCTGTAAAACGTGGTCAGGTTATCCTGCTTCTGGAAGCTATGAAGATGGAGAACGAGATCGTTGCTCCTCAGGATGGCACTGTGGCCTCCGTCAACGTCAACAAGGGCGACACCGTCAACTCCGGTGACGTTCTGGTTTCCATGAACTAAGGGAGAGGTGACAATCATGGCCAAAAAGCCGATCAAGGTTACTGAGGTCGTCCTGCGCGATGCCCACCAGTCTCTGCTGGCCACCCGCATGACCATGGATGAGATGCGTCCCATCCTGCCGGAAATGGATAAGATCAACTACTTCTCCGTGGAGTGCTGGGGCGGCGCTACGTTCGACAGCTGCATCCGCTTTCTGGACGAAGACCCGTGGGAGCGCCTGCGCATCCTGCGCAAGGAGCTGCCCCACCAGAAGCTGCAGATGCTGTTCCGCGGCCAGAACATGCTGGGCTACCGCCCCTACGCAGACGATGCCGTTGAGTACTTTGTGCAGAAGTCTGTTGCAAACGGCATCGATGTGATCCGTATTTTCGATGCACTGAACGATCCGCGCAACCTGCAGACCGCCATCAAGGCAGCCAACAAGGAAGGCGCTCATGTGCAGGGCTGCATCAGCTACACCCTCAGCCCCGTGCACAACAACGAGTACTTTGCAGCCTACGCCAAGACCTTGGAGGAGATGGGCGCAAACTCCATCTGCATCAAGGATATGGCCGGTCTGCTGACCCCCTATACCTGCTACGATCTGGTGAAGAAGCTGAAGGAGACCGTCAGCATCCCTGTTGACATCCACAGCCACTACACCGCAGGTCTGGCTTCCATGTCCATCCTGAAGGGCATCGAGGCAGGTGCCGACATCATCGATACCGCCATGAGCCCCCTGAGCCTGGGCACCAGCCACATGCCCACCGAGAGTCTGGTCGCTGCCCTGCAGGGCACCGATTACGACACCGGTCTGGATCTGAAGCAGCTGAACGTTGTGCGCGCATACTTTGCAAAGCTGCGCGAGAAGTACATTGCCAACGGCCAGATCAGCCCGAAGAGCCTCGGCGTGGATGCAAACACCCTGCTGTATCAGGTGCCGGGCGGCATGTTCTCCAACATGCTCAAACAGCTGAAGGATGCCGGCAAGGAAGATAAGCTGGACGAAGTGCTGGCAGAGATCCCCCGCGTCCGCGAGGATGCAGGCTATCCGCCGCTGGTCACCCCCACCAGCCAGATCGTTGGTACGCAGGCTGTGTTCAACGTGATTCTGGGCGAGCGCTACAAGATGGTCACCAAGGAGTTCAAGGGTCTGGTCCACGGCGATTACGGCAAGACTCCCGCTCCCATCAAGCCCGAGTTCACCAAGAAGATCCTGGGCGACGAGCAGCCCATTACCTGCCGCTTTGCTGATACTCTGGCTCCTGAGATGGACAAGCTGAAGGCAGAAGCTGCCAAGTGGGCAACGCAGGAAGAGGATGTGCTGACCTACGCAATGTTCCCGCAGGTGGCACCCAAGTTCTTTGAAAAGCGCAATGCCAAGAAGCAGGGCGTGGACGGCGACCATGTGGACTACACCAATCAGTCTCATCCCGTCTGATCTTTCATAACGGATTCAGGGGCTTCCCGCTTTTGCGGCGGGAGGCTCCTTTTTGTGTTTTGCACCGGATCTGGCCCCAAAAATGGGCGGCGGCTCATTGACATGAAAATCCATCCATTTTATAATGAATCAAAATGGATGCAGCCGACACCCGGGCATCCCCGGAAAAAGAAGAGGTGATCTGCATGAGAAGCATCACGGCACAGCGCCTTGCGGAATTTACAGAGCAGGATTATGAATTTACCTTCGGCATCACCCGGAAGGAATTTGCCCAGATGCTGGAAGCACTGAATGCGGCTTATTGCAAGGAGCACCGGCGCAGGCCGCATTTTACCAAGATCACAATGCAGGATAAGCTGGTGCTGACTTTGCTCTACCGCCGCGAGTACCGCAGCATGGAGAACATTGCGGCAGAATACGGTGTCTCCCGCGATACCATTGCGGACAATATCCACTGGGTGGAGCGCGCACTGCTGAACGCAAATCTGCTGCAGAACAGCGTGACCTGCGTATATAAAACCAACTGAAACAGGCTCTGATACAGGATCGGAAGATTTTGTATCAGAGCTTTTTTGCTTTGCACCGTGTATTGCGGCCGGTTTTGGCGGCGGCACGCAACAGTGCACCTTGAATTTTGGGCCGAAGAATAGTAAAATGAAACTATATGTATCGTAACATGGGTTTGTGTACCCAAAGGCGGATACGTATACCGAAACTTGTAAGCTGAAACACTGAAAATGTAAGAACAGGAGAGCGTTATGATCTTAAGCATGACCGGCTTTGGCCGGGGGACTGCTGTGCGCAATGGCCGTGAGATCACGGTGGAGCTGCGCAGCGTGAATTCCCGCTACTTTGAGTATTCTTCGCGCATCCCGCGCACCTGCAGCTATCTGGACAGCCGCCTGAAAAAGCAGCTCAACGAGCGCATCACCCGCGGCAAGGTGGAGCTGAGCATGACCGTGCAGAATGTGGACGCTGCCGATACGGTGGTGGCCGTCAACATGGAGCTGGCACGCAGCTACCAGCAGGCCATGCGGGATATTTCGGAACAGCTGGGTGTCAAGAACGATATCTCTGCGGGCGTGCTGACCCGCTTCCCGGATGTGCTCACCACCCGCCACGCGGATGTGGACGAGGAACAGCTGTGGGAAGATGTTTCTGCCGTTACCGCACAGGCGCTGGACCGCTTTGTGGAGATGCGCGCCGCCGAGGGTGCCAAGATGAAGGCAGACGTGGAAAACCGTCTGAACTTCCTCGAGGAGTGCGTGGGCAGGGTGGAGACTTTGAGCGCAGGCCGCGTGGAAGCCTACACCAACCGCCTGTACGAGAAGCTCAAGGTCATTCTGGAGGACCGCGATATCGACGATGCCCGCGTGCTGACCGAGGCCGCTATTTTTGGCGATAAGACCGCTGTGGATGAAGAAACGGTGCGCCTGCGCAGCCACATTGCGCAGTACCGCGATATCCTCAAGCTGGACGAGCCGGTGGGCCGCAAGTTGGACTTTTTGACGCAGGAGCTGAACCGCGAGACCAATACCATCGGCTCCAAGTGTCAGGATCTGGATATCACCCGCATCGTGGTGGATATGAAGGCGGAGATCGAAAAGATCCGCGAACAGATCCAGAATCTGGAGTGATACAGAAAATTCGGAGGGGTTTATGAAGCTCATCAACATCGGGTTTGGCAATATGGTCAGTGCAGGCCGTGTGGTGGCAGTGGTCAGCCCGGATTCCGCCCCGGTCAAGCGCCTTGTAAAGGAAGCGCGGGAGCGCGGAATGCTGATCGATGCATCCTATGGCCGCAGCACCCGTGCAGTGCTTATCATGGACTCCGATCATGTGGTGCTCTCGGCGCTTCAGCCGGAAACGGTGGCCAACCGTGCGGCAGGGCAGGAGGGCAAAACACCAACAGAGGAGGAACAGACCCATGGCGAACGATAAATATTTGTTTGTGGTCTCCGGCGCGGCCGGTACCGGCAAGGACAGCGTGGTGAAGGCACTGCGCGAAGCACACCCGGAGATCGAAAAGACTGTTTCCGCCACCACCCGCGCACCGCGTCCCGGTGAGCAGGAGGGCGTGGATTATTATTACCGCACCCGGGAGCAGTTCCAGCAGCTGATCGAGAACGATCAGGTGGTGGAGCACAACTTCTACAACGGCAACTACTACGGTACCCTGCGCGAGGAAGTGGACAAGCGCCTTGCAGCCCGGAAGGTGGTCGTTCTGGTCATCGATGTGCACGGCGCAGCGAACATCCGCCGCATGTTCCCGGGCGCAACCACCGTGTTCCTGCTGCCGCCGTCGGTGGAGGAGCTGGAGCGCCGTCTGCGGGGCCGCGGCACCGAGACCGAGGACAGCATTCAGGAACGTCTTGCCACCGCCCGGCAGGAGCTGGCCCAGCAGGATAAATTCACCCTGAAGCTGGTCAACGACCAGGTCGATACCTGCGCCGATGCACTGTATCAGGCCATCTGCCAGCGCATTGGTGCCGCAGAATAACATTTTGAAGGAGCTGGACGAATGCCCAAAACGGTAGGCGTTGCCGTCAGCAATGCGACCTTCCACTTTGATAAGCTTTATACCTATGCCGTCATGCCGGATCAGCAGAATGCGGTAAAACTTGGCAGCATGGTGCTGGTGCCCTTTGGCCGCGGCAGCCGCGCCCGCATGGGCGTGGTGCTGGCCTGCGATGCCGAACCGGAAAGCGCGAAGCTGAAATATCTTTTCGACGTGGCTCCGGCATCCGCCTGCCTGACCCCGGAACTGCTGCGGCTGGTGCACTTTTTGAAGGAGCGCACCTTCTGCACCTATTACGAGGCGGTCAAGGCGGTCATTCCCTATGGTGCACAGTACAAGCCTGCCGTGGCGGCAGACGGCGTAACGCCGGTGCTGCAAAAGCAGCTCACCCGCCACACCGAGAACTCCTACCGCCTTGTGGGCGGGCTGCCGCCAAAGCCGAAGCCGACAGCCAAGCAATTGGCGGCAGTGGCGCTGCTGGGCGGCGGGCCGCGCACCCTGAACGAATTGGAAGACAAGGGCATCAGCCGTGCCGTGCTGGATAACCTGTGCGCCAAAGGCGTGCTGGAATGCAGCAAGGTGAATAAATCCATCGACCTGTATTCGTCCATTCCGCTGAAAAACGAGCCGATCACCCTCACGCAGGAGCAGCAGGCGGCTTACGATGCTCTGCTGCCAAAGCTGGAAGATGATGCACCCCACTCGGCGCTGCTCTACGGCGTGACCGGCAGCGGCAAAACGCTGGTGTTTTTAAAGCTCATTGCCCGCTGTCTGGAGCAGGGCAGGCGTGCGCTGGTGCTGGTGCCGGAGATCAGCCTGACCCCGCAGATGATCCTGCGGCTCAAAAGTCAGTTTGGCCGCCGGGTGGCGGTGCAGCACTCTGCCCTCAACCACACCGAACGCCTTTTGCAGTGGCAGATGATCCAGGATGGCGGCGCAGACATCGTGGTGGGCACCCGCAGCGCCATCTTTTCGCCGCTGGAAAACATCGGGCTCATCATCATCGATGAGGAGCAGGAGCACACCTACCGCTCGGAATCCGCACCCCGCTATTCTGCCCACGAGGTGGCCCGGCAGCGCGCGGCGGAAAACGGTGCATTGCTTCTGCTGGCAAGCGCCACCCCCAGCACCGAGAGCTTTTACGCGGCCCAGCATGGCCGCACCCAGCTGGTGCGGCTGACCCAGCGCTACGGCGGCAACCCGCTGCCCACGGTGCAGATCGTGGATATGCGCGCAGAGCTGGCGGCAGGCAACCCGCGGGAGATCAGTCTGTCGCTGGAAGATGCCATCCGCCGCAATCTGGATGCAGGCAAGCAGACCATTTTGCTGCTGAACCGCCGGGGCTACCAGACCATGGCCCAGTGCGAGGACTGCCGCGAGGTGCTCAAGTGCACAAAGTGCAGCGTGCCGATGGTGTACCACAAAGCGGCGCACAAGGTATTGTGCCACTACTGCGGCAGCCAGATGGAACCGCCCACTGTGTGCCCCGCCTGCGGCGGCAAGCTGCAGTACCGGGGCTTCGGCACCCAGAAAGCCGAGGAAGAGCTGGCAAAGCTGTTCCCGGATGCGCGGGTGCTGCGCATGGATCAGGATTCCACTGCCGCAAAGGATGCTCACGAAAAGCTGCTGGCAAGGTTTGCGAACCACGAATATGACATCATGGTGGGCACCCAGATGGTGGCCAAGGGACTGGATTTTGAGGATGTGACCCTTGTGGGCGTGCTGGGCATCGACTCGCTGCTGTTTGCGCAGGGCTTCCGCGCGTATGAGAACGTGTTCAGCCTCATCACGCAGGTGGTGGGCCGCAGCGGACGGGCCAGAGACCCGGGCTTTGCCATCATCCAGACCACCGACCCCGATAACCCGGTGCTGAACCTTGCCGCCGCGCAGGACTACGATGCCTTTTTTGAGCAGGAGATCGCCTACCGCAAGCTGGGCCTGTACCCGCCCTTCTGCGGGCTGTGCGTCATTGGCTTTGCAGGCGCAAAGGAGATCGAGGTAGCACGGGCGGCGGCGCGCTTTGCGGCCCTGCTGGGCCAGCAGGCGGCAAAACAGCCGGACCTGCCGCTGCGGGTGCTTGGCCCCACGCCCGGCAGCATTGAGAAGATCAACGACACCTACCGCTACAAACTTACCATCAAGTGCCGCAACGACCGCCGCTTCCGCGACCTCGTGCGCAGCACACTGGAAAGATACGAACAGGAAAAACTTCCGTCCAAGGCCACCGTTGCGGTGGACCTGCACTCGGACGGTGACATCTGATTTGGAGGTACCATAAATGGCTATCCGCAATATTGTAAAAGAGGGCGATCCCATCCTGAACAAGGTCTGCCGCCCCGTCACCACCTTTGATGACCGTCTGGCTACCCTGCTGGACGACATGCACGAGACCATGATCGCCGCCGACGGCGTGGGTCTGGCCGGCCCGCAGGTGGGCATGCTGCGCCGTCTGTTCGTGGTGTGGGACACCACCGACGCGCCCGAGGAGATCCCCGAAGATTACGAATATAAGTTCATCGACTTCGTCAACCCGGAAATTCTGGCTGTATCCGAGGAAGAGGAGACCGCCTACGAGGGCTGTCTGTCCTTCCCGGGCCACAACGGCGCTGTGACCCGCCCCGTCGCGGTCAAGGTGCGCGCACAGGACCGCCACGGTGAGTGGTTCGAGCTGGAAGCTGAGGATCTGCTGGGCCGCTGCATCCAGCACGAGAACGACCATCTGGACGGCATTACCATCATGCAGTCCAGCGAGTATTTCTATGAGGATACCGAAGAGGGCAAAAAAGCTGCCCGCGAAGCGAAAGGAAACAAGTAATGCGCATTTTGTTCATGGGCACGCCGGATATTGCCGCAGAGTGCCTCAAAGCCCTGTATGCCGCCGGGCATGACATCTGCGCGGTGTACACCCGGCGGGACAAGCCGGTTGGCCGCAAGCAGGTGCTTACCGCACCCCCGGTCAAGGAAGTGGCCCTTGCCCACGGCACGCCGGTGTTCCAGCCCCGCACCCTGCGGGACGGCAGCGAGGACGAGAACATCCGCGCACTGGCCCCGGAGCTGATCGTGGTGGTGGCTTACGGCTGCATCCTGCCGAAGTCTGTGCTGGAAGCGCCGAAGTACGGCTGCATCAATCTGCATGTCTCCCTGCTGCCCAAGTACCGCGGCAGCGCCCCGGTGCAGTGGGCCGTGCTGAACGGCGATGCCGAGACCGGCGTTTCCATCATGCAGATGGACGAGGGCCTTGACACCGGCGATGTGCTCTGCTGCGAGAAGATCGCCATTGACCCGGAGGAGACCAGCGGCCAGCTGTTTGACCGCGTGACTGCCGTGGGTGCACGGGTGCTGTGCGAGGTGGTGCCCGCCATCGCCGCCGGAACGCTGAAACCCCAGCCGCAGGATCATGAGAACGCCTGCCTTGCACCTATGCTGAACAAGGAGATGGCAGAGTTCCGCCTGACCGAATCGGCTGCCCACATCCACAACTGGGTGCGCGGCATGAACCCGTGGCCCGGTGCATGGTTCGTCACCTCCGGCGGCAAAAAGCTCAAGGTGATGGAGTGCCGTGCCGTGGAAGCTCACGGCGAAGCGCCCGGCACCGTGCTGGCCACAAAGCCGCTCACGGTGGCTTGCGGTGAGGGGGCCGTCCAGCTGCTGAATGTGGTGCCGGAGGGCAAAAAGCCCATGGACGGCACCGCCTTTGCGGCCGGTCAGCGCCTGAAAACGGGGGATATCCTCTGATGGCGGCGAATCCCCGCGCGGCGGCAGTGGCGGCGCTGGTGCGGCAGGAGCAGGATGGTTTTTCCAACCTTGTTCTGGATGCCGAACTCAAGCGCCAGCAGCTGGAAGGCCGCGATAAAGCTTTTGCCAGCGCCATCTTTTACACGGTGCTGGAACACCGGGGCACGCTGGACTATATCCTGTGCCAGTTCCTGCCCAAGGGCCTTGCCAAGCTGGATGCACCGGTGCGCGAAATATTGCGCGCGGCGCTGGCGCAGGCCCGCTATATGCAGGTGCCGGTGTCCGCTGCGGTGAACGAAGCCGTCAAGCTGACCCGTGCCTTCAAAAAATCCAGCGCATCCGGTCTGGTCAACGCCGTGCTGCGCAAGGCGTGCAGCTACGACCTGAGCACCGCAAGCTTCAAAAACGAAGTGGAGCGGCTCATGGTGCTTGGCTCTGCCGGGCGGGATGTGGCGGAATTTCTGCACAAAAACTACCCGGACGAAGCACTGGATATCCTTACCTACAAGGCCGACGGCGGCATGACCAGCCTGCGGGCGAACCCGCTGAAAGGCAGTGCCGATGAGCTTTGTGCAAAGCTGATGGCTTCCGGCGCAAAGGAAGCAAAGCGGGGCATTGTGCCCGGCAGTGTGCTGGCCCGGTTCGAGGGCAGCCCGGCGGAAAATGAGCTGTTCCGGCAGGGGTACTTCCATGTGGAAGGGCAGGCCAGCCAGCTGGCGGCGCTCTGCGTGGACGCACAGCCCGGAGAAACAGTCATCGACCTGTGCGCCGCGCCCGGCGGCAAGACCATCCTGCTGGCCGAGCAGATGCACAGCACCGGCAGGCTTTACAGCTGCGATGCCGCCGAGAACCGCGTGGGCCTGATCCGCACGGCAGTGCAGCGCATGGGCCTTACCAATGTGGAAGCCCTGTGCAACGATGCCACAAAGGTGAACCCGGCCCTGCCGCAGGCCGACCGCATTTTAGCGGATGTGCCCTGCAGCGGCCTTGGCATTCTGGCAAAAAAGCCGGATCTGCGCTACAAAAAGCTGGAACCGGCCCGCGAAGCTGAATTATTGGCCACGCAGTCGGCCATCCTCGATACGGCGGCACAGCTGCTGAAAGCGGGCGGCAGGCTGGTGTACTCCACCTGCACCATCGACCCGGCAGAAAACCAGCAGCAGATCGCGTCATTTCTGGCCCGCCACCCGGAGTTTACGGTGGTGGAGCCTGCCGCAGCGCTGCCCGCCGGGATGACAGCAGGGGAGCACGGCGCGCTTTCGGTGCCCACCCGTACCGGCATGGACGGTTTTTTCCTGTGTGCCATGCAGAAAAACGGGGAAAAGCTGCAATGAAACAGGTGGCTTGTTCGTAAAAAACAATAGGAGAACACAATGGAACAAAAACGCTGTATCTCTTCCTTTACGCTGGCAGAGCTGACCGCTGAACTGAAAGCGATGGGTCAGCCGGGCTTCCGGGCAAAGCAGATCTTCCACTGGGTGCACCAGAAGCTGGTCACCGAGTTTTCTGCCATGACCGACCAGCCCAAGACCCTGCTGGCAAAGCTGGAAGAAAGCTTCTACATTGCCGCGCCCAAGATCGAGCGCAGGCAGGAAGCAAAGGACGGCACGGTAAAATATCTGCTGCGCATGGCAGACGGCAACTGCATCGAGACCGTCGTGATGCGCTACCACTACGGCAACACGGTGTGTGTGTCCACGCAGGTGGGCTGCCGCATGGGCTGCCGCTTCTGCGCGTCCACCCAGGCGGGCCGCGTGCGCGATCTGGAAGCAGGCGAGATCTGCTCTGAGATCTACACCGCCCAGAAGGATATCGGGGAGCGCATTTCCCACATCGTGCTCATGGGCATTGGCGAACCGCTGGATAACTTTGACGAAGTGATGAAGTTTCTGGAGAACATCACCTCGCCCGAGGGCGTGAACATCGGGATGCGCAACATCAGCCTTTCTACCTGCGGTCTGGTGCCCAAGATCGACCAGCTGGCCGAGAAAAAGCTGCAGCTGACCCTCTCGGTGTCGCTGCACGCACCCAACAATGAAATTCGCAGCGGCATGATGCCGGTGAACGATGCCTATCCCGTGGAAGTGCTGATGCAGGCCGTGCGCCGCTATCAGGACACCACCGGCCGCCGTGTGAGCTTTGAATATTCCATGGTGCGCGGTGTCAATGATTCCGATGCCTGCGCCAAACAGCTGGCAAACCTGATCCGGGGCATGGGTGCCCATGTGAACCTGATCCCCATCAACCCGGTGGACGGCAGCCCGTACTCGGCCACCGATGCAGCCAACGTGCACCGCTTCCAGCAGAAGCTGGAGAGCCTTGGCGTGAACGCTACGGTGCGCCGCCGCCTTGGCAGCGAGATCAGCGCCGCATGCGGCCAGCTGCGCCGTGACGAAATGAACGGGAAAGCGTAAATATTAAAGGGAGAAGCCTATGAAACTTGCAGGAAAAACGGATGTCGGCAGGGTCCGGCAGGATAATCAGGACGATTATCGCGCAGGAGAACTGCCCGGCGATGCCGCATGGCTGCTGGTATGCGACGGCATGGGCGGTGCACGCGGCGGCAGGGAAGCCAGCCAGAGCGCGTGCGATGTGATCGAGCGCTGCTTTCAGGAGCAGTATGCTTCCAAGTGCCTGCCCGGCGAAGAGGAGACCTTTTTGAAAAAGAGCCTGCTCAGCGCCAACCGCTTTGTGTTCCAGAAGGCCCTGCGTGAGGAATCGCTGGCGGGCATGGGCACCACGGCTGTGTGCGCACTGGTGCGCGGCGGCAAGGTGTTCCTGTGTCATGCAGGCGACTCGCGGGCGTACCTGTACCGGGACGGCAGGCTTGCCCAGCTCACCCACGACCACTCCTATGTGCAGGAGCTGGTGGACTGCGGCACCATTACCGTGGAGGAGGCCGAGCACCACCCCCAGAAGAACATCATCACCAAGGCGCTGGGCGTGGACTACCGGCTGGACTCGGAGTTCACCACCGCACCGCTGCAGAAAGGGGATATCCTGCTGCTGTGCTCGGACGGCCTGACCAATGCCGTGCCCAGAGAACAGCTGGAACAGCTGCTGCGCACCGGCAGGTTCTACGACCTGCCGGACCTTCTGATCCGCACGGCCAACGAGAACGGCGGCCCGGATAACATCACCGCGCTGCTGCTGTGTGTGGAGGAGGTGCGCTGATGGACAACCTGATCGGCAAAAAGCTGGACGGCCTGTATGAGGTGCGGGAGCTGATCGGTTCCGGCGGCATGGCAAACGTCTACAAGGCGGTCATGCTGGGGCACAACGGCCCGGTGCCTGCCGGTACCGTGGTGGCGGTAAAGGTGCTGCGGCAGGAGTATATGCACGACCCGGACCTTGTGCGCCGCTTTAAAAATGAATCCAAGGCCATCTCGCTGCTGAACCACCCCAACATCGTAAAAGTGTACGATGTATCGGTGAATGATGATCTGCAGTATATCGTGATGGAATATGTGGACGGCATGACATTGCGCGAGTACCTTAACCAGCGCGGCGGCAGGCTGACCAACCGGGAGACCGTGCACTTCATCTCCCAGATCTTAAAGGCGCTGGAACATGCCCACGCCAACGGTGTGGTGCACCGGGACATCAAGCCCCAGAACATCATGCTTTTGGACAACGGCCAGCTGCGCATGATGGATTTTGGCATTGCGCGCATCTCCCGTGCCGAGAACCAGTTGCTGAGCGGCAAGGCTATGGGCAGCGTGCACTATATCAGCCCGGAGCAGGCCAAGGGCGATGAGACCGACTGCACCAGCGATATCTACTCGGTGGGCGTGATGATGTACGAGATGCTCAGCGGTCATCTGCCCTTTGATGCAGATGACATGGTGGAAGTTGCCATCAAGCAGATCTCCGATAAGCCGAAGTCTTTGCACGAGATCGCGCCGGAGGTGCCGAATGCACTGGTGGAGATCACCGAAAAGGCCATGGCAAAGCTGCCGCAGAACCGCTACGCATCCGCCCGCGAAATGCTGGATGCGCTGGACACCTACGTGCACAACCCCTCCGTGATGTTCGAGTACAAGTATATTACAGAAGATGCTCCCGAAAAGGTGGTGAAACGTACCATGAACCAGAACCGTGCAAACCGTCAGGCCGAAAAGCCTGCGCCTCGCGGCAAAAAGGCCGCACCGCGCAAGAAAAAGCGCACCATCTTCCTGCCGGCACTGTTCGGCGTTACCATTGCATTTGCACTGGCGTGCCTTGCGCTGTGCTGGATGATCCTGAACGATTCCTCCAACCTGATGAACAACAAGGCCGATATCACGCTGGGCGATTATATCGGCATGACGCAGGATGAGGCTGCTGCCACCGAGCAGGTGGTCTCCGGCCAGATCAGCGTTACCTGGGAGCAGGAGTACAACAGTAACTATGCGGCGGGCTATATCTATAAGCAGTCGCCGGTGTCCGGCCGCACGGTGCGCGAGGGCCAGAATGTGACCCTGACTGTGAGCCTTGGCACCCAGTACGTTACCGTGCCGGACCTGACCAACTATGTGCAGGCCGATGCAGAGCAGCAGCTCAAGGAGCTGGGTGTCTCGGTGCTGGTAACGCAGGCTGTGGATACCTCTGTGGCATCCGGCGCGGTGATCCGCACCGACCCGGCGGCGGGCAGTCAGGTGGCTGCAGGCAGCACTGTGGTGATGTATATCAGCCGCCCGCAGGTGGCAACCACCACCAAGGTGCCCTCGCTGACCGGCATGAGCACCGCTGATGCCCGCACCCTGCTGGTGCAGAACCATCTGGGCCTTGGCAGCCAGACCGAGCAGTACAGCGACCAGCCGGTGGGCACTGTCATCAGTCAGAACCCGGCGGCAGGCTCTACCACAAAGCTGAACGGCCGCGTGAACATTGTGGTAAGCGCCGGGCCGGAGCCTGCACCGGAACCGGAAGCACCCAGCGACAGCACCACCGGCGGCGACTGGTGGAGCGGCCTGTTTGGCAGCAGCTCCTCTTCTTCCAGCACCGAGACCGGCACCGAACAGGGCACAGCGGGCAGCGGCGACTCTTCGCAGAAACCGCTGACCGACTGGTGGTCCTCGCTGCTGAGCTGACGGAGGCGTGCATGAAGGGATATATCACAAAGGGCATCGGCGGCTTTTACTATGTAAAAACGCCGGAGGGCATTGTGGAGTGCAAGCCCCGCGGAATTTTCCGCAAACAGAAGATCACGCCGGTGGCGGGCGATGAGGTGACGCTGGAGACCGAGAACGGTGCAGCCGTCATTGCCGAGATCGCACCGCGCAAAAATGTGTTCGTGCGGCCTCCGATGGCAAATCTGGATGTGCTGTTCCTTGTGGCCAGCACCACCCAGCCCACGCCCAGCACGCTGGTGCTGGATAAGCTTGCCGCCATTGCGGTGGACAAGGGCGTGCAGCCGGTGATCGTGTGCACCAAGGGCGACTTGGCCGAGGCGGAATTCCTGCGTAAGGCCTACGAAAAATCGACCCTGCCGTTCATCCGCATCGATTACGAGACCGGCGGCGGGCTGGACGAGGTGAAGCAGTGGATCGGCGGCAGGCTGTGTGCGTTCTGCGGCAACTCCGGCGTGGGAAAATCCACCCTTTTGAACCACCTGCTGCCGGAAGCAGAGCGCGAGACCAGTGCCATCAGCCAGAAGCTGGGCCGCGGCCGCCACACCACCCGTGAGGTGACGATCTTTGAAGCCTTTGGCGGGCGCATTGCGGATACGCCGGGCTTTGCCAGTCTGGAAGCGAACCGCGCCGGGTTCATCCCCAAGGAAAATCTGGAGCATGCGTTCCCGGAGTTCGGGCCTTATCTGGGCCAGTGCCAGTTCACCGGCTGCTCCCACCGCAGCGAAAAAGGCTGTGCCGTGCGCGCCGCACTGGCCGAGGGCAGACTCTCCCAGACCCGGTACGACAGCTACTGCGCCATGTACGAGGAAGTCAAGGACGTGAAGGATTGGCAGCGCCCGAAAGTATAAAGGATAAGGAAGAGATTCATGTCACGCTGTGTGATCATTTCGGCCTGCCCGGTTTCTCCGGAGCTGGCAGAGGCCCTGCGGCCGGACGACTTTATCATTGCCTGTGATGCAGGCTACCGCAACTGCGCACCTCTGGGGCGCAGACCCAACATCATTGTGGGCGACTTTGACACCGCCCCCTGCCCGGAACAGCAGGACGACGATATCATCGTGCTGCCCCATGTGAAGGACGATACCGACACCGAGTATGCCGCAAAGCTGGTCTCGGAAAAGGGCTTTGACGAGGTGCTGCTGCTGGGCGGCCTTGGCGGCAGACGGGTGGAGCACACCCTTGCAAACCTGTGCACCGGCCTTGGGCTGGAACAGCGCGGTGTGCGCACCACCCTGCTGGATGAGCGCAGCCGCATCACCTACGTGATGCCCGGCGAGACCCGCCGCTACCCGAAGGAGAAGTACTTCTTCTTCTCGGCCTTCCCGATGGAGGGCAGGGCGCAGGGCGTGTGCGAACGCGGCTCCTACTATGAGCTGACCGATGCGGAGCTGACCGCCAGCTACCCGCTGGGTGTCAGCAACGAGTACGCTGCCGGGTCGGACTGCATCACCATCTCCACCCGCAGCGGTGCGCTGGTGGTGGTGGAGACCATCGCAGACTGAGCGCTGCTGCCCTTGCCGGAACGTTCCGGCCCCTGCCTGCATAGGATGGGCCAGAAAACGGAAAGGCGGGGAGCATATGCAGGTAGTTGTGATCCGAAGCCCCAAGGCGCTGCGCGGCATTCTGCGCAGACTGTTCGGCATTCAAAAACAGTAAAAAAGATCCCCTCGCTGCTGGTCGGCGGGGGGATCTTGCTTCATAATACTCCTTTTTATTGCGTCAGGGCGTTGTAACAGACATCGAACGCCTGCATAAAATCAGTGATCTCCTGTTCCGTGGTCAGGTGGCTCAGGCTGATGCGCCACGAGGACAGCGCGTTGCGCCGGTCATGGCTCACGGCAAACACGGCGCGGGAGGGCAGGCCGTCCGAAGAGCAGGCCGATTTGACCGAGACGCATACGCCCCTGGCATCCAGCTCCCGCTGGAACACGGTGCCCTTCACGTTCTGTACGCTCAGGTTTAAAATCTGCGGCACGGCGGTGTCCGGGCTGTTGATGCGCACCTTGGGGTATTGGGCAAGCCCGGTGCGCAGGCGGGCGTTCAGGGCGCGGATGTGCTCCACCCGGGCGGGCAGCTCGCTCACTGCCTTCTCCAGCGCCAGCGCCAGCGAACAGGCCAGCGCCACGGTGGGGGTGCCGCTGCGGTAGATGGTGGTGCTCTCGCCGCCATGGATGAGCGGCTCCAGCGCAAGGCCGCGCCGCTTGACCAGCACACCGATGCCGTTCAGCCCGTAGAACTTGTGGGCGGTCAGGCTTATGGTGTCGATGCCTTCAAGGCTGACCGGCAGCTTGCCCACGGCCTGTGTGGCATCCACATGGAAGTGGCAGTGGGGGCAGGCCTTCAACATTTCCGCGATCTCGGCCACCGGCTGCACCACGCCCAGCTCACTGTCCACGGCAGTGACGGCCACCAGAATGGTGTCCGGGCGCAGCAGTTCTTTCAGGTGGGCAAGGTCCACCGTGCCGTCCTGCCGGATGTCCACAAGGTCGATCTCGTATCCCTGCTCCTGCAGGGCGGTCAGGCTGCCGCTCACCGAGGAGTGCTCCAGCGGGGTGGAAATGATGTGTCTGCCATGGTGGCGCTCCAGCCGGGCGATGCTCTTGATGGCAAAGTTGTTGGCCTCGCTGGCACCGGATGTATAGATGATCTCGGCGGGCTGCACATTCAGACTGCGGGCAATGCTCTGGGTGGCGGCATCGATGGCAGCCTTTGCGGCAGTGCCTGCTGCGTGGCGGGAATTGGCATTGCCCGGGCAATTGCGCTCCACCTCGCAAAAGCGCTGTAAAACCGCTTCGTCTACCGGGGTATTGGCGGAATAATCCAGATAGATCATAAACTCTCCTGATAATTCTCTTATAATACAGATTGCAATGGTAGGTTATATTATAGTGCGCTTTGGGCCGGATTGCAAGAGAAGCGGCGCAAACTTCCGGGCTGGAAATACAGGAGAATTAAGCAAAATAGTTGCGCGGCGGCAAAAAGTCTGCTATAATCTCTTGAAGGACTGCCCGCTGCGGCCTTTTGCGGGGCTTTTGGCGGCGGTTTGGAAAGAGCCTGAATGAAAGGGGGAGCGCACCATGCTGCACAAGAATCATCGACTGCGCTGTATTGCACTTCTCATTTCCGGGCGGGATCATTGTTCCCAAATTTCAGGGGCATTGCCGTTTTGCTGACGGCGGTGCCTCTTTTTTTGGGGCTGCGAGTTCTGTAGGAGGCAGAAAAACTTCATGAGCGAAAAGATCGATTACTCCAAAGGCATTTACGACGCGCGCCAGCTGGGCGCAGGCCGCATGTTCATTCTGGGCGTGCAGCACATGTTTGCCATGTTCGGCGCAACGGTGCTGGTGCCGCTGCTCACCGGCCTGAGCGTTTCCACCACCCTGCTGTGCGCAGGTCTGGGCACCCTGCTGTTCCACCTCATTACCAAAAAGAAGGTGCCTGCATTCCTCGGCTCCTCCTTTGCGTATCTGGGCGGCTTCTCCATCGTGGCCCCCATGCTGGCAGATGCAGACGGCAACCTGACCGTTGCCAACACCAAGATGCTGCCCTACGCCTGCGCCGCCGTCGCATTTTCCGGTCTGGTGTATCTGGTGGCCAGCGTGCTGATCTCCACCTTCGGCATCCGCCGCATCATGCGGTTCTTCCCGCCGGTGGTCACTGGCCCCATTATCATTTCTATCGGCCTGATCCTGGCCCCCTCTGCTATCAACAACTGCCAGTCCAACTGGCTGCTGGCCTTTGTGGCACTGGGTGTCGTGATCGTGTGCAACATCTGGGGCAAAGGCATGGTCAAGATCCTGCCCATCCTCATCGGTGTTCTGGTGTCCTACGCAGTGGCACTGGTGACCGGTGCAGTGGACTTCCAGCGCATTTCTGAGGCTGCATGGGTGGGCATCCCTCTGCACAAGGAGGCCATGGGCCTGTTTGCCATCGACGGCAGCCCGGAGTTCATCAGCGCACTGTTCACCATCATCCCCATTGCACTGGCAACCATGATGGAGCATGTGGGCGATATCGCCGCCATCAGCGCAACCGTGGGCCACAACTATATCAACGACCCCGGCCTGAACCGCACCCTGCTGGGCGACGGCCTTGCAACCACCATGGCCGGCCTGCTGGGCGGCCCGGCCAATACCACCTACGGCGAGAACACCGGCGTGCTGGCTCTGAGCAAGATCTACGATCCGCTGGTCATCCGCATTGCGGCTGTCCTGGCCATCATCCTGAGCTTCAGCCCCAAGTTTGAGGCCGTCATCAACACCATCCCCACCGGCATCATTGGCGGCATCAGCTTTGTGTTGTACGGAATGATCTCCGCGATCGGTGTCCGCAATGTGGTCGAGAACCGTGTGGACTTTACCAACAGCCGCAACCTGATCGTTGCCGCTGTCATCCTGGTCTGCGCACTGGGCTTCAACTCTGTGGGCGGTCTGACCTTCGCTGTGGGCGGTGTCTCCATCAACCTGTCCGGCCTGGCCATTGCTGCTATCGTGGGCATCCTGCTCAACGCCATCCTCCCCGGCAATGATTACGAGTTTGATGCTGCCAACGGTTCCGATGCTCCGAGCAGCGGCAACCTGCAGGTCTGAAAAATAAATAGGAATAATTCTTAAAATTAGCCTTGACTAATCTGGGAATCGTTGCTATAATAGGCTCAGAAGCAAGGCCCCCTGTACCAGAGGAGAGGCCAAGATCATAATGAAAAACAATGGAGGATATTCCTATGAAAAAGTATGTCTGCACCGTCTGTGGTTATATCGCTGAAGGCACCATCCCCGAGTTCTGCCCGGTCTGCAAGGCCCCGGCTTCCAAGTTCATCGAGAAGAAGGACAACACCTATGTAA
>ENA-OWPP01001593-OWPP01001593.1-human-gut-metagenome-genome-assembly--contig:-NODE-1593-length-18505-cov-2.327588_pt1 | contig 18505 bp, 9 predicted proteins | sample MGYA00248265_ERZ651848 | MGnify/ENA primary metagenome ERZ651848 (study PRJEB26924, sample SAMEA4378233) | human gut metagenome | biome: human gut; feature: human-associated habitat; material: faeces...
CTCTTTCCAGAACAACGACGTATTTCACCGCACACTGACCATCATCGCCTGCTCTTCGATTGTGATTACCGCAGTCTACATCCTGCGCCTGGTAGGTAAGATTCTATACGGAACCTGCACCAACAAACATCACCTCGAACTGACCGACGCAACTTGGGACGAACGTGTAGCCGTTATCTGCCTCATCGTTTGCGTTGCCGGACTAGGTATGGCTCCTTTCTGGGTTAGCCACATGATTGGTGAAAGTGTACTCCCTGTAGTCTCACAACTCATCCCATAACCTTTATTTTTTAATCTTTAATTCTTAATTTATAAAGATGGATTATTCACAATTTCTACATATGCGGGAAGAGCTGTCGCTCGTAGCAGTTTTACTATTGCTGTTCCTTGCCGATCTCTTCATGAGTCCGGACGCACACAAGCAAAAAGGGACGAGACCCGTTTTGAACACCATGCTGCCAGTTATCCTGATGGCCATCCATACAGCGATCAATCTGGTTCCAGGCACAGCTGCCGACATTTTTGGCGGTATGTATCACTATGTACCCATGCACACGGTTGTCAAATCAATCCTGAACATAGGCACGCTGATTGTTTTCCTGATGGCACACGAATGGATGAAACGCGACGATACTTCATTCAAGCAAGGTGAGTTCTATGTACTTATACTCTCTACCTTGTTTGGTATGTATCTCATGATTTCCGCCGGACACTTCCTGATGTTCTTCATCGGACTGGAGACAGCTTCCATCCCGATGGCAGCCTTGATCGCTTTCGACAAATACCGCCATAACTCCGCTGAAGCCGGTGCCAAGTATATCCTTACCGCACTTTTCTCCAGCGCACTGTTACTGTTTGGTCTGTCAATGATTTACGGTTCCGCAGGAACACTGTATTTCGATGATCTTCCTGCTCATATCGATGGAAATCCGTTGCAAATCATGGCTTTTGTATTCTTCTTTACCGGTATGGCGTTCAAGCTCTCTCTGGTTCCGTTCCATTTATGGACGGCAGACGTTTACGAAGGTGCACCGAGTACGGTTACCGCCTATCTGAGTGTTATCTCCAAAGGTTCGGCAGCATTTGTGCTGATGGCAATTCTGATCAAAGTATTCGCACCGATGATACATGACTGGCAAGAAGTACTTTACTGGGTGACTATCGCTTCTATCACCATCGCCAATATATTCGCTATCCGCCAGCAGAATCTGAAACGTCTGATGGCGTTCTCCAGTATTTCGCAGGCAGGATATATCATGCTGGGTGTAATCGGAGGAACGACACAGGGAATGACCGCCATGGTATATTACATACTTGTATATGCCGCTGCCAATCTCGGAGTATTTGCCGTCATCACTATCGTAGCATTACGCAGTCAGAAGTTTACCCTCGAAGATTATGCAGGACTCTACAAGACGAACCCGAAAATGGCTTTTCTGATGACTATTTCGCTGTTCTCACTGGCAGGTATTCCTCCGTTTGCCGGATTCTTCTCGAAGTTCTTTATTTTCATGGCAGCTTTCGAAGCGGGCTTCCACTTGCTGGTATTCATTGCACTGGTTAATACCGTGATTTCATTGTACTACTATCTGCTGATTGTAAAAGCAATGTATATCACGCCTTCCGATAACCCGATTCCGGCTTTCCGCAGCGACCACTGTACGAAGTGGGGACTGGCGCTCTGCACACTGGGCATCATCGGACTGGGTATTGCAAGTATCGTATATCAGTCTATCGATAAACTATCATTCGGAATATAAGAAACCGACTCTTTGGGGCTGACTTTTTAGTCAGCCCCATCATTCTTGTCTATTCTTCCGACATCACCACAAAACAGGGAAGGCTAAACCAAAAACGCGAACCCTTTCCCGGTTCGGATTCCACCCCTATCTTTCCGCCCATTTGTTCCACAATACTTTGGCAGATGGAGAGTCCCAAGCCTGTGCCGTGTACAAAGGAGTTCAGCTTTACAAAGCGTTCAAAAATATGTGCCTGACTCTCTGCGTCAATACCAACTCCCGTATCTTGTACATAGAACTCCAGTTCTTCTCCTTTCTGCTTATATCCCACACGGATACTTCCCTCCGAGGTAAACTTAATCGCATTGTTCACAAAATTGGAGATTACCTGGTGCAGTCGGTTACGGTCACTAATAATGCGGCATTCCGCAAGGTGCGGGTCAAATACCAGTTCTACATTCTCCTTCACCTTCATTTGCATGGAGCGGACAATATCTTCACAGAGCATATTCACGTCTACATCTCCGTTGGTAAACTCAAATGTACCCGCTTCAATCTTAGACAGGTCGAGTATATCCGAAATCAGTTGTAAAAGCAGGTCATTGTTCTCCTTCACAATCTGAATATACTCCCGCCGTTCCTCTATATTTTCCGTATCGACGAGCAAGTCGGAAAAGCCAACGATGGCATTCAGAGGAGTACGTATTTCGTGGCTCATGTTAGCAAGGAAAGCACTTTTGAGACGGTCCATCATTTCAGCTTTGTCACGTGCCAGGATCAATTCTTTCTCCGTCTCCTTCAGTTCGGTAATATCATAGTTGATACCGATGATTTCCACTTCGTTTTCTTCCGGATTGTATGTCGTAACGACTACATTCATACGTATCCAGTTCCATTCATTCTTCTTGCCGGGACGGCAGATTCGCATTTCTCCCTGAAAGTGCTTCCGGTTTCCTTTTCTGACCTCCCGATAGAAATCAAAAATACGTTCACGGTCTTCGGGATGCATATTACGATAGACTCCCACCACGTCCGCCAATGGAGTATCCTCTTCTTCACCTAAATTTTTATACCATTGTTTAATGGCATATCCCTTCCGGTTCAGCAGATTCAACTTGGCATATCCCACCTTTGCATAATCCGATATGAGCAGGAAGAAATTCTCAAAATCACGAATACGGTTCATCGCATCAATCTGCTCCGTATTATCAATGCTAATCAGGATATAGCCGTTAAAGTTTCCTTCGTTATCATAGAGCTTGCTGACTTTCGTATATATATCTATCGTATCCCGACGATCGGGGTGATAATAACCTTCTGCCCGTTCAAAAGAGTAATTCAGACGGAAGTCTACCAAATCTTCATCCCGCACACGGTCACGGATATGCTGCGGTACGTTCGGATTCTCAAAGAAGTTGACTCCTATCACGTCCTGTTTATTTTCTACACCGAATATTTCCAGGTCCTTATTATTCAGGTCAATCAGGAATCCATCCTTATCATAGATTTCCACTCCTGCCGGGATATTGGCAAAGATACTCTTAAAGAGCTTCTCACTACGGTCCAGTGCCCTATTGGTCTTCACGGCCTCCGTGGAATCTGTAAACAGACCTACCACTTCATCTTTTTCCGGAGAATAAACTATCCAATGGGTATAAAGCTCTGTCTGCGGGAAAAAGATATCCTTTTCCCTGTATGAATTGTTATCCAGCACTTCTTTCAGAAAGAGGAGTTGTGAAGAAAAATCCGGATATATTTCAGAGGCCAAGACTCCTATATACGTTTCGGCAGGTCGGGCAAAGAAGCGGGAACAGGCCTTGTTGACATCCGTTATCTTATAATCAAGAAGCTGACCGTTTTCATCACGGACGACAGACATCCGTATATAACCTAACGGCATAAAATGGAACAGATTGCTTAAAAAAGACTGTTCGCGGACAACACGATCTTTGGCCTTGCGCAATTCGATGCAAATACTGATGATATTCGCCAATGAAGAGAACCATTGAAAATCTTCATTGCTCCATTCACGATACGATTCGACCAGATCTATACCCATAAATCCCCATACACGGTCACCTGCCATCAAAGGAGCGACCATCAACGAACAAATGCCTTGAGCGTCAAGGAATTTATATTCATCCTCCGCTTCTTCGGGCAACTGTTTCAAGGAAGTCAGTATGATGGGTTTGCCAGATAGAATCTGCTCACACCACCATCGGGTTTCATTAACCGGAATGGACTGCTGCTTGTTTTTCTCTTTGGAAACACCTTCCGAAACGACTTCATACGTGCAACTATGATGCGTATAGTCTTCGTTATACTCAAAGATATACACACGACCGCCTTGATAGAGGCTCAGCACGTCATTCAATATCTCCATAATACAAGAATCTACATCGTCATCATGGAGGAAGCGAAGCAAAGACTGTGATATATAGTTTTGCCGGCGTAACAGGTCGTTTACACGCCGGAGGGTATTTTTCTGTTCCACTTCTTTAGGCGCCTCAACACGCTGGATGACGCCAAAAGATTTGTCACCTCCATTGGTTCCGGTACCTTTCTCACGAAGAGCCAGACGGGTATGCAGCCAAACTTCACCATTTTTTAAACAGATGGGAAAGGTTTGTTCATAAAAATCTTTATGGATATTTGCATTGGCCCGAAATTCCTGTACTATCTGTTCGCGGTAATCCTCACGTATCAAATTCTGGAAATCCATGAAAGAGATGGTATCTCCTTCCAGTCCCAAAAGATCACAAAGAAAATCAGAGCAGACATAATGCCCAGCCAAAAAGTCCGCTTCCCACCATCCTATCTGAGCCAGAGAAGACATTTTACAGTATCGCTCGTAGTTTGTTTGCATAAGTGATTGATCATATAATAATGAATAGCAAATATACGAAAAAGAAAATCAGCGAAACATATAATATCTGAAATAATTCATAATAGAAGAGAGAGGATAGTAGCAGGGATAGCCAGGGAGGTAAAAGCGTAATAAACGCATCTCATTATTATATGATTTGGCACGGATTACGCGGATTACACGGTTTTAGTAAATCATAACCGTGCAATTCGTATAATCCGTGCCCGAAAAAGTAATACCTACTGTAAAAGAAACCGTTGGCTACTTCATCAGAATGCTGATAAATTATAGCCTGTCCAGCCGAACAGAGAAGCGTCTGCACCTGTATTGTCTGCCGATTCGACAAATGTATTCAGTTCGCCGTTCTGCTTCAACCCTGTGAAACTCAATGTATTGGTGATATGAATGCTGGATTCGATGTTTCCTGCACCTTTGCTGTCTTTCATATCAACCAGGTCGATAGCTCCACCTGTACCTTTAACCAATGCATTGGTGATGGTAGCTTTTGCTCCGCGACGAATCTTGATTACATCTTGCATACGGTCTACGTTATCGGCAGTGTTGGCAGCATTATTCACGATAGTCATGTTTTCCACCTTAAAGTCAGACTGACGCAGGTGATCCGGATACAGACCGTCCATGTTACCGTCGGCTTCGATGCCGCGAGGATCGGCTTCCGTACTTGTGTAGTCTCTTTCCCAAACGCCATAGCAGTTCTTCAGCGTACCGCAATAGCCTTGTGTGAAGTCGAACATATCGTCATCCGGATTAACAGCCAGCAGGTTGGTTACATTTACTGTTCCGCCAAAGAACTCGATTGCATCGTCGGCACTTTCCAGTACGTAGATATTTTCAATCTTTGTTCCGTTGCCGACACCGTTCAAGGTCAGTCCGTTGTGTTCGATGTCTGCTGTGGAGCGTGCACCTGCGTAGCAGATTTTCACGTAAGTCAATGAACCGGAGTTGTCATCAGCTGCGCTGCCGCCGTATTTATAGTCATTGTTGATTTCCGTCAGTGCCGTATCGCTCTTGTCGGTCTTTGAACCGGAAATAGGTGCTTTACCATTGATGATCACGCCACCCCAATATCCGGATACCGGGCTGGTGGTATTTGCCGTAAAGACGATTGGTTTGTCGGCCGTACCGTCAGCATAGAGTTTACCTCCCTGCGCTACCAGCAGATAACTGCTGAAACCTTCACGCGCCTTGATGGTAGTTCCGGCAGGAATATTCAGGCGACCGCCGTCGGCGATGATAACCGTTCCGTTCAGAATGTATTCTTTGGCATCCAGTGTCTGTTCACCGGTCAGTGTTCCGGACAGGATGTTTTCGCCTACCACGATAGAGCTACCTGTTCCTCCGCCATTTCCACCGTTACCGTTTCCATTGTCATCTCCGTCACTATCACTACTACATGCAGTGAATGTCAGTGCAGTTGCCATAGCGGCAAACGTCATAAAGTTTACAAACAATCTTTTCATTTTGCTTTAATAATTAGTTAATAATCTTATTTCATTATCCGGTTTAAAATGTGCACGACACTCCCAGACTGATATTTATTCCTTTTTTATAATCGCTGAGTACTACCTTCTCTCCGCTTTCGTTGGCTTTGCGGCTCAACTTATAAGAGGGATTCAGCAGATTGCGGGCTTTCAGCGTAAGTGAGACATACTTGTTGAGTTTGGCTTGCGAAACGAAGTCAAGCGTCATCATTCCCTGCTCTATGATGTCTTGGTAGCCTTGCGTACCGATGGTATAAATCTTATCGCTGACATAGTTGAATACCAATGTATTGATGAAGCTATGATTTCCTTTCGTGAAGTTGTGGGACAAGTCGAAATTGGCGATCCAGGGAGCGGCCCCTTCCAGTTGCGATCCGGTGGTAACCGTTGCCAGAGGCATTTTCGCATTTGTATAAATGTACGATCCGTTCAAGCCGAAAGAGAGCTTATTCATTCCGTTTGCCGCACTGCTTAGCGGACGGACAAACAGATTCTTACGTACTTCTACTTCCACTCCGGCCACTGTTGCCTTATCGGCTATATTTTCATACGAAAGGTATCCTCCGGCACTTGCCACTTCAATGCGTGAGATCGGATTCTTGATGAGCTTATAAAAAGCTGTCAGAGAGATCAGTTCAGTGGGGGTAGGATTAAAGTCCCATTTCAAATCGACGTTATAGTTGTCCGAAGGCTTCAGGTTCGCATTCCCCTGACTGTTGAAATTCACACCTACGTAGCGATAAGGAGAAATTTCCTTTGCTTGCGGCAGCGTATATGTTTTGCTCGCTCCGAGACGCAAGGAATGTTTTTCACTCAGATTGTATTTCAGATTCAGACTCGGGAGAAAGAAATCCTTTTGAATCGTGTTGCTTCCTTCCGATCCGCCTTTATTCACATTGTAGTCTACCTGAATATCCACATTGTCATACTTCATTCCTACATTTACAATCCAACGGGGAGTAAACTGGTAGGTGGCTTCCGCATAAGCGGAATGGATATTCTTGGCGACCGAATACTTATCGATGTTCTTCTGAACGGCAAACCATCCGGAAGAGAGATTCTGCTGATTATAATAATCGTCGAGTGAGAAATTATCCAATGAGGGGATGGAAGAAGCGTGTCCTACTGTGAGGTTGTATTCAGTCGCCTTGAAATTGTCGTCTACAAATCGGCCTGTATAGCCCAAGCGTATATTAGAGATTTCTTCTACGTTATCTTTCAGACGGTAGATGAGTCCTGCCTTTACGTTGATGTCATCTTCGTCCAAAGTGGAGAAATACCGTTGCTGGGAGTTGCCTCTGAGTAAGGTATATCCTTCTTCCGCTTTGGTTATGTTGTTGATTCGGCGGTCGGGTTCATTGCCTTTCACGATATTATAAGAAGCACCGGCATCCAGACTCAATGTTTTGGTCAGTCCCCAGTTAGTCATCAGCTGGTTAACGATTAGTAAGTTGTCATTCGCTTGCTGGCGACGGGTAAATCCCTGATTATCATAATCGTCACTGAAGATGGAGTTTTTACCGGTATAGTCTCCTACGGATTGCACATTGGCATGAATCATCATGAAGTTATAACTCATGTGGTGACGGTTCTGCATATCATAATCCACATTGGCCAGTGCCAGTTGGCTGATATTCTCGGTGTACTTCTTGCCTGTCATATCTTTGTAGATCGTACCGCTCGTCGTTGTGTTGCGGATAGTTTCATCCGTAAATTGATAATCAGTGGTATGTCCGGCAGTGAGAAAGAAAGAGAGCGGATTCCTGTCTTTTCCTATATGAAACCGCTTTCCACCGGAAATGCTATAACTCCGGTTTATCTGCAAGCTCTGCTTGGAGGGGTCCAGCTTATTCTTGAATCCCCAGTTGTTTTCATCGGCGGGTTCTGTTGTAGTGGTGAAGCCCAGAAGGTTTACTCCGTCCTGTTTCAGAAAGTCGGCTGTCACAGTCTGCGTGTTCAGTCCTCCGGAAAGGCCGATATTCAGGTTTCCGCTGCCAATCAGTTCTTTGGAAACAATGTCGATTGTCGCACCGCCGACATCACTGATACCTCCTGCATTAAATGCCTTATTGACGCCAACAGACTGGATAATATCCGTACCGAAGAAGTCGAGAGAGATATTCTTATATTCCGGATCTTCCGAAGGAACGGCAAATCCGTTAAAGGTAGTCGCATTATAGCGGTCGCCCAGTCCACGGACGAAAACATTCTTCACTCCATCCTGTTTGGAGACTCCCGCCACTTTGGTTACAGCCCCTTCCGCATCGGAAACGCCTTTGCGTGAAAGCTCTTTGACGCTGACAGCCTGCACGGCAATGACCGCCTTCTGCTGTTCGAGCAATAACATATTCTCATTTTCACGATTCTTCTTTGCTACCACCACAACATCCGAAAGTTCGTGCGCATCTGTCTCCAATTCCAGATTCAGAATCGCCAGTTTTCCGTTTTCTACACGGACCTTACGACGTACTTCCGTTTTATATCCTACATATTTAATCTCTATATCATACAAACCTTCCAAAACACCGGTACTGTTCAATTCAAAATTACCGTCCATATCGGTCACGGCTCCGGCAGGAGTTCCTACCAACCGTATCGTTGCTCCAATCAAAGGCTCTTTGGAAAGTTTATCTTTCACAGCACCTTTAATCTTAATATTGGCAGCCAATGCGGGAAGAACACACAACAAACAAAAGAAGGCTGCAACTGAAAATCTTAAAAGAAATAGTTTTTTCATCGAACTTCGCTCTACGTTTTTATTACGTCGGCAAAGGTAGACCCAAGAGATTACAATATGAATACGAATCAGATACAATGGTTTGAAATAGCCGTTTCAGGTTTGTTACATCGTGTTACAAACTTGTTATCAATGACTTACCACACTGTTTCAATCCGCTTACCAATGAGGTTTAGTCCTCTTCTACGTAAGATTTAATCCGCATATCAAAAGAATTTATCTCCCGTCATGCACAGAATTAATCGTCTGACTATAGTTAAACTTGCGTCTGACAGTTGTTGTTTTTTCGTCTGACAGTTGTCAGACGAAAAAACAACAACTGTCAGACGATTAGTTTTGTACCTAACGGAGAATAGATGTCAGCCCCCCGAAGAATAAATCTTAGGAAAGGAGGAGAATGGAGATACTATTGACTTTTTAGTCAACCCTAATAGAGAAACAGACTAGTAAAGTATGCGAGGAGACAGAGAAATTAGATCAGTTTCTTTTTCTTCCGGTAGTTCTCGCGAAACTCCTTCGGAGAACAATCTTTTTTCTTCTTAAAGATACGATTAAAATTAGACAGGTTATTGAATCCGCACTCATAACAGATTTCTGCGATAGACATCGTAGAATCTACCAGCAACCGCGAAGCGAATCCCAGTCGGATATCAATAATATAATCGGAAAGGTTCTTCCCCGTACGCAACTTAAAGAAACGGCTGAATGACACATCAGTCATCCCGACCATGCTTGCCAACTGTCCCAATCGGATTTCTTCCTGATAATGGAGATTGATATATTCCTGCACCTTCTGTACCCGGCGGCTATCGGAATGAACATCAATCTTGGCAAAAGAAGAACTGGACAGTGTCCGGGCCTCTTCCTCAAAGAGAGAAAGTTCATACAGGATCGTCATAAACTTGATCACCGCATAGAACCCTTGTTTCTCGGAAGCAAGCGTATCCAGCAACGGATATATCTTAAGTATGGCGGACATCGGGAAACAAAGTCCTTTCTGAGCTTTATCCAGCATCCGGCGGATAGAGTCGAACTGGTTCTTATTGATAAAGCTCTTGAAGAACAGGTCGGAAGAGAATTGGATGGTGATCTCCCGTATCTCTTTGGAGCGGCATTCATTCTGTTCCCATACGTGTTCCAAGTCTTTGCCCGTAATCAGAACCAGATCATAATCTCCTATCACTTCGGAGGAATCTCCCACTACACGCCTGACTCCGGCGGCCTTTTCCGTAAAGTTCAGTTCAAATTCAGAATGGTTATGAATCGGATAGGTAAACTCCGTCTTATAACGTTCTGCAATATAGAAACAGTCTTTGTCGGACAAAGGTGTAATTTCACGGATAATCTGATTGGGTATAGGTGTGTTCATAATCAATAATGGTTAACAGTATGTATCGTTCTTAAAATATATAGTATTCTATCTTTTAAATCAGTGTTCTATCTTCACTCCTATCCGTCGCAGGTCTTCACCCGACGGATTCTGAAAGACGCGCAGGCCGAACTCCGGAATGATGGCAAGTACATGGTCGAACACGTCTGCCTGTATGCCTTCGTAAGCAACCCATACTTTGTTGGCAGAAAAGAAATAAAGTTCCAGCGGAATGCCGGTTTCTGTAGGCTGAAGCTGGCGTACCATACAGGTCATATCCTGATTAACAGTGGGCAGGCTCCGCAAATAATTGGTCAGATAGGCACGAAAAACTCCCAGATTGGTCTGCCTCCGCCCGTTCACCAACACGGAATTATCAATATCATGCTCCTTATTATATTCTTCTACCACTTTCTCCGTTTCATCTACGTAATTTGCCAGCAACTGTATCTTGCGATATTTTTCCAGCATTTCGGGAGTACAAAAGCGCACGCTTGTCATATCGATATTAATGGAACGCTTCACCCGGCGTCCGCCGGACTCCTGCATTCCCTGCCAGTTCTGAAAAGAATCGCTGATCAGCAGGTAAGGAGGAATGGTCGTAATCGTATTATCGAAATTACGCACCTTCACGGTATTCAGCGTTACTTCTATCACTGTGCCGTCCGCACCATATTTCGGCATGGTGATCCAGTCGCCCACCTTCAGCATATTGTTGGCAGAAAGCTGAATACCGGATACAAATCCCATGATACTATCTTTGAAAACCAACATCAGAATAGCGGCAGACGCTCCCAATCCGGTCAGCAAGACCATCGGGCTCTGATTGATCAGAATGCTTATAATAATGATGGCTCCTATAAAGAAAAGAATCACTTGCGCCGTCTGCAAAAGTCCTTTCAACGGTTTGTCCCGATACTGCTCCCGCTCACTGTAGACTTGATAGACAGCCGTAAACAAAGCGCTGATGAAACGAAGAAAAACGGCAATGATATATATCAGACAGAGACGCCTCAGAAAATCGAGCAAATCAGAATCCGCATGCTCGGGGAATGCGATAGGAATGGCGATATAAATCAGGATAGGCGCTACCATCCGGCTGACATTCACCATCACTTTATGGTTGAATACAATGTCGTCCCAGGTAGCTTTGGTCTGCTTCACCAACTTGGCTACCACCCGCAATATGATTTTACGGCAGATTATGTTAGCCAAGAAAGCTATTCCGATAATAAACAGCAATACGATCAGATTATCTATTTTGTCCGCCCATACTTCATCCACACCTGCCGAGAGCAACGTACGGTTGACCTCCTGCATCACGGCATTGCCAACATTCTCCGTATCTCCATTTGCCAATGCCACACTCACTGTATCAATCACTTCTTTCATAAAATAGTATCTCTTTTAGTTTATTCCCTTATTAGTTAGTTCCCTTTTATTCATTCTCCTTTGGCCAGATATTCCTGAATGTCCTGCCTCAGCCAGTCGTAGTGGAAGAGTCGCTTATAGGCGACGTTCTTCTTCAACATGATTTCGACATTCACCTGGCTGTTCTGATAACAAGTCAATTCATTCCTGAATTGTTCATTATGTTCCGCCAGTCGTTTGATTTCCTGTTCCCGTTCCCGGCGCAGGGCGGTACAGACGGGAATCAGAAGTTTCATCACGACATTATCCATCACGTGATGTCCCTGCATATATAAATAGGTGGTTTCGGGGACGAGTCCCAGTTCCTTTAATTCCGACCGCAATCCGTTCACTTGGTTGACAGAACCGGGGAAGCGTTTTTTCAGTTCAGCAAGTTTCTGATTAACTCGGTGTTGCAGTGCTTCCAAGCTGTGTTCCGGATGTTTCAGACTGATCTCCCTCAAAGAGGTATAGGTATGGAAGTCGTACATCGGGAAAGTATACGTATCCCGTTGACGATAAAACCACACGTTCCACAGGAAAAGCGGGTATACAATTTCCGAATACCGTTTCAGATAAGCGTTGAAATCCAGTATAAAACGGTCGTTCAATGTGGCCTGCACACATACTTCGTGAAGACTTTCGGCAAAGCAGTGATAGTTTTCGATGGCGTATGTGTAGGTCTGGAATATATACTTGTTCCGGTTGATCTTTCGGGAAGTGTTCGTGGCTCCCTGCAACAGGAAATCATAGTCACTGTCGACACAGGCAATCAGACTTCTGCCCAGTTCGGCGGTGTTCAGCGTGTTCATGAGTACCATCTTCTTACCCTTTGCCAATGAGGTGGCCGAAGGGAGCATCACTTGAAAATAATGCTCGTCATTTTCAAACTCTTCGAGTAATGTGCGCCAGAAGGCAACATCATCGTAGCTCTCTACGTAAGCAATGATGCGCCGGCGAGCCTTTTTGGAATACAGCTTGTGGGCAGCATTGAAGTAAGAAGAAGTCAGATTATCGCGTAGTGAAGTTGCCATGTAGAAGTTGTCATTAACAATTAATAGTCGGGGTGAGTCTGAATCCGTCCGCTTCGGTGGAAATATCGCTCACCTCTGTCACTGCATCCAGCCAGCCTTCCATGATGACGGCAGGCGAATGGGTGGTCAGAATGATTTGCACATTGGGATTCAGTTCACGAATCATTGAAATCAGTTTCTGTTGCCATTCGATGTGCAGGGAGGCTTCCGGTTCGTCCATGAAAAGGACACAATGACTGTTGTCCTGCACGAGCACTGTCAGCAGAATCACGAGCATTTGCTTTTCACCGGACGAGAGCTTATATGGAAACAGCAATTCTCCGTCCTGATAGAAGGCTATGTCATTCCGACGGCGGTCTATCTTTTTGCGGGTGTAGCTGAAAAGTTCGTCAATCATATCCTGAAAACGACGTTTGGCAAGGGACAGGGTGGCGGCTTTGCTGCGCTGTTCCTCGTCATTGCTGGAAAGCATTTCGATCATCTTATTGCCGATATTGACCTGATAATCGAGATAGCGGCGCTGCAACAGATACAGTTGCCAGTCCAGTTCGGACTTCACGTTCTTGTCTGCCATGCGTGCCGTGAAGTCACCCATAATCAAGGGGCGGTCGTAGCTGCGGATCACATCATATGGGATATAAGTCGCTGCGGGATTATCAAAGAAGAGGTGTACTCCGTTCTTCGCATCGCTTTTCATTTCACCGGAGAGCTGTATGTCGCCGGAAAGCTGTTCGAGGTATCCCACCGAACGGTTCAGAATAGTGGTCTTTCCCACTCCGTTGATGCCGGAAAGGATATTCACATCCGGACGCAAATCCCATTGTATATTAAAGCGGCCCCAGAGTCCTTTGATCTCGATCCGCTGGATATAGTCTGCCTGTTGTTCCATAATATTCAAGTTTAATCAAGGCAAATATAAACAAATCATGCGACAAATTGGTTACCTTTGCAGCAGTTTTCATCCTTTGTAACAATTAAAAGGTATACACGAACTTATGGGCAATAACAAGAATCTGCACGGACATCTGTTTGCACTCACGGCAAACGTTATGTGGGGACTGATGTCTCCTATCGGCAAATCGGCACTTCAGGAGTTTTCCGCTATCTCCGTCACCACGTTTCGTATGGTAGGTGCGGCAGCGGCATTCTGGATACTTTCCATCTTCTGCAAACAGGAGCACGTGGACCACCGCGATATGCTGAAGATTTTCTTTGCTTCCCTCTTTGCCTTGGTTTTCAATCAGGGGGTATTTATCTTCGGACTTTCCATGACTTCGCCTATCGACGCTTCCATCGTAACGACTACTCTGCCGATAGTTACCATGATTGTGGCAGCCATCTATCTGAAAGAGCCGATTACGAACAAGAAAGTACTGGGTATTTTCGTGGGAGCTATGGGAGCGCTTATCCTTATTATGAGCAGTCAGGCAGCGAGCAGCGGTAACGGAAGTCTGATCGGCGACTTGCTTTGTCTGGTTGCGCAAATCAGTTTCTCCATTTATCTGACGGTGTTCAAAGGGTTGTCTCAGCGATATTCGGCAGTGACCATCAATAAATGGATGTTTATCTATGCTTCGATGTGCTATATTCCTTTCTCTTATCAAGATATTTCGGTCATTCAATGGACCAGCATTCCAATGGTTGCCATTTTGCAGGTATTGTATGTCGTACTGGGAGGAAGTTTCCTTGCTTATCTCTGTATCATGACGGCTCAGAGATTACTCCGTCCTACAGTAGTTAGCATGTATAATTATATGCAGCCGATTGTGGCTACGATTGCAGCAATCCTCATGGGAATGGGAAGTTTCGGCTGGGAAAAAGGAATCGCCATTACACTTGTGTTTCTGGGTGTGTATATTGTGACGCAGAGTAAGTCTAAGGCGGATTTTGAGAAGGCGGGAAAGGAGTTGTAGGAGTTCCCTCATTCCGATTAAAATAAAGAAAAGCATCAATGGGGATGTGTCGAAACCCCTCATAAATTTAGAAGGGGGGACACATTCCCATTGATACTTTTCTTCTATATATTCAGCTATCTTTAGTTAGCCAGAATCGTTATCTCCGCACCGGAGGCGAAATCCTGTCCGTTCTGTTCGCTTAAAGCCGTGAAACGGATATAACGTGCCTTCACCGGTTTGTCAAACAAGACTCTCTTTTCTTTGGAGTCCCTTGCGAACGTTCCTTTATTAACAGGCTCTCCCCATTCTTTTCCATCCATGCTAACCTGAATAGAGTAATCCTTGATATTACCGTTTCCTCCATTCTGTCGTGGCAGGTAAGTAAAGCCTTTGATTTCCTTGACTTCACCGGCATCCAGATCTACCCAATGCGGGTATTTGGCAACTGTCACCGAATACATGGTATGCCAGATGGTATTCGGATCACCGTCAGTCAGATGAGAAGCATCGCCTTCACCCGATTCCTGACTGCTGGCGTACACAACTTGCGTTTGAATGCTTTCTATTTTCTCAAACTTCATCGTGCTGCTGATATCCTTACTATCCTTATACCATGCCTTGATCGTACCTCCGTTACGCATAGGAACAGGCTCTGTGTATTCCTGCACTTTCTTACTTCCGTCAATAACAAATGACAGCATCTTTCTTTGCCGAAGTCAATTCGACCATCCCGGCAGGGGTGCGTGTGATAGACAGAGGAAGATCTCCCGCAGGGGCAACATTGGCAACGACACTCAGTTCCTTACCGGCAGGACGAATGATGAAGCCCATACTGTGCTGATTGGCAAACACACGGTCGTGTACAAGAGGACCTCCCTGACCACAACTGTTACCACCCAAACCAGTCACTGCACAATCCAAATGCAGATAGGTATCGCCTGCCTTCGGCAACTGATAAGGATGGGAAGCCAAAATCAAGTCGAGAGCCGAATACTGAAGTGCCGAAGCCGAAAGACGGTCGGTAGCTACGAAGACAGCTCCATTGCCTGCCTGATTGGTCAATGCACACCAGCGAACATCTTCGTGATTGCCCATATCCTGAGGTTTCGGGAAGTTTACGAACTCACCTGCTACGGTATTCGTATACTGTTCGATAAACTGTCCGCTCTTACGGTCGGCATAGTTATCTATCGGTCCGCGTCCGTAATAAGTGAAGTTACTGTATTGTTGGGGAACTTTCATCACATAACCCAAACGTGGCAGAACCAAACTTGAACGATTGGAAGTAATGCTGGACTGCAATTCGATAGAACCGTCCGGATACACTGTCCATATCTGGTTAGTGACAAATTTAAAGTCATTGCTACCGAATTTTCTGTCGGTCAGTTCTTCGATGCTATTCTTACCGGAGCTTGTACCGCCCTTAATGCGTGCGGCATTCGGTGCCTGAGATTCTACCGTAAAGCTCAATACCAAAGTTCCATTGCCTCTATTCAGCACTTTATATTCAGTTGTTTTATGAATCAGATTGTGCAAACCATGTTCGAACCAGGGAGCATAGAACCAGTTATCATTGTTTGTAAAAGCACGGAGAGCATCGAGCTTCGGACCGTTGCCATCGGCGATAACAGTCTCGTTGCCATACTTCAGACTGTAGATACTTCCGGTTTGCGGGTCAAATATGGCTTCAAAGTCAGCTCCCTTTATAAGGATGCGCTTCGTATCCTTGTCCAGTATGAATCCATCCAGTTTTGCTGCACCGGCAGTTACTTCACTGATGGACGGGCGGTCCGTAGCCTCCTTTATCAAAATCTGTTCCTCTGCCATCGGAAAGCCTTTGGCAGCCCAAGGTCTTTGATCTTTCTGTATAAACTGCAGCTTCATAAAGTACTCCGCATCTTTCTTAAGAGAGGCATGATCATACGGCAGAGTGATCTGTGTGCGTTGGCGTGGAGCTACATTGATATCCATCGGTTTACCGGTCATTATCGGTTTGCCGTCTTCATAAAGCGAATATACCAACTGGTAATCTTCCGCCAAATTCTTAAAGTAGTACTTATTGAAGATCTCAAATACACCCTTTTCTGTATCTATTGCCTTTACGCCGATGTGCTGATATACCTTTTTCACTTCATAGTACTGAGGCTTCGGTTCAAGGTCACCAAACACGATGCCGTTCATAACAAACTGACCATCGTTGGGAGTATCGCCAAAGTCTCCGCCGTAAGCCAGATAACGGACACCTGTCTTCGGGTCATAATTGTACATAGACTGGTCTACCCAATCCCAAATGGCACCTCCACAGAAGAAATTGGTCGACTCCATAGCCTCCCAGTAATCTATCAGATTACCGCAGGCATTCCCCATTGAATGGGCATATTCGGATATATGGAACGGATACTTGATATCATATTTCCCCTGCACGGCCCCACGTACCCAGCCGATAGACGGATATTGGTTGGAACCCATATCTACAATGTCATTATTACGCTCATATTGCACAGGACGGGAAGTATCAAACTTCTTCAAAGCATCATAAGCCGCCACAAAGTTCTTGCCCGGTCCGGCTTCATTGCCCAACGACCAGATAACGATAGAAGGATTGTTGACATTGGCACGCACCATTTCCATCACACGTGCCACGTGCGCATTTTTCCATTCCACCGGATGAGAGAGGGAGGCAGCACCATAATAATATTCGTGCGATTCTATATTCGCCTCATCTTCGAGATAAATACCGTATTTGTTGCATAGGAAATACCAATACGGATCATCCGGATAATGTGAATTACGTACATGATTGATGTTGGCACGCTTCATCAGCATAATCTCTTTTTCCATCATCTCACGGGTAATGGCGTGCCCTACTCCCGGATTGGATTCGTGGCGGTTCACTCCTTTCAGTTTGACCGTCTTTCCGTTCACATAATAATAACGTCCGGCAAGTCCGAATTCATCTTCGGAAGCAGGAGTATCCTTAATCTCCACTTTGCGGAAACCGACAATGGTGGAAACCATTTCAACGGTTCTGTTCTTCTTGTCCTTCAATTCGGCTACCAACGTGTAGCGATAAGGAAATTCAGCCGACCACTTATTAGGAGCCTTTACCTTAAGAACAGTCTGAACACTACCGGTTTCATTCGGAGCGATTTTGTCGATCACAGGAGATAAGAATCCGTCTACCAAGGTATTCTCATCAGAGTACAATTTATTGGCATATAAAGAATAATATACCTTGTAGTCTTTGATGGCTTTCTTATCCAGATTACGGATTTCGGCATTGACAGTCAGAGAACCGTCCGTATAAGTCGCATCCAAATCGGGTGTGGCAACCAAGTCACGGAAATGAACTTTGGGAACCGAGTACAAGGCAACCGTACGGAAGATGCCCGGCAGACGGAACATATCCTGCGCTTCGAGGAAGGAACCGTCCGAACTACGATACACTTCGGCGGCTACGGTGTTCTTGCCTTTCTGTAAATAGGGAGTGATATTGAAATTAGCGGTATTACGCGAGTTCTTGGAGAAACCTACGTACTGACCGTTGATCCACAGGTAGAAGAATGAATCGACACCATCGAAGCTGATAAAGACTTCACGGCCATCCCAATCCTGCGGGATGTCGAAGTTACGACGGTAAGAGCCGACTTCATTCCGGTGTTTATAAGTCGTCCAGTTTGTCGGAGGAGTCCGCATCACACCGCCGCGCCAGTCGTCCACCGCCACTTTATGTTGGAAGATAACGGGCTGGTTCACATAGATAGGCACACCATATTTCTGGCTTCCGTCTTTCTGAATACCATAGATATTCCAGCTGGAAGGAACCGGGATGTTATCCCATCCGGAGGCATCGAACTCTGTTTTATAAAAATCTTTCGGACGGGAATCGGGATCGGGCGCCCAATTGAATTTCCAGTCACCATTCAGCGACTGCCAGAATTTACTGTTTTCAG
>ENA-OWPP01001599-OWPP01001599.1-human-gut-metagenome-genome-assembly--contig:-NODE-1599-length-18450-cov-8.325904_pt1 | contig 18450 bp, 12 predicted proteins | sample MGYA00248265_ERZ651848 | MGnify/ENA primary metagenome ERZ651848 (study PRJEB26924, sample SAMEA4378233) | human gut metagenome | biome: human gut; feature: human-associated habitat; material: faeces...
GGCTTGTCGTAGATCGGGAGCAACTGCTTGGAAACTCCCTTCGTGATCGGGTACAACCGCGTACCAGAACCACCGGCCAATACAATGCCTTTCATGCGGATTGCCTTTGAAATTTAGTAAATAGAATGTTATCGTGAAATTGCCGTCCGAACTCTTGCCGGCGTAACCGACGCAGATACATGCGTTGCGTTATTCCTGATTCAGTACGAATAGTTTGAATCCCGAATTGTCGATGGTTATTACTCGGGTGTTTTTGATGATTCACATTTGAGCGAAACCGAATGCGGAATAAACCGGCAACAGAGAGTGATAGTTGCAAACATTGGAACAGTCACGGAAGAAAACTCGTGTCAGATTTTCTCCAGGAAATTGCCCGGAATGTATACGGTGGCCAGTGCCGCTACATCCTGCAGCCGGATGACCACTCTTTTATGTCCTTTGATACGGATCAACTCTCCTTCGATACCTTTGAACTGCCCCTCCGTCACGCGCACCCGGTCGCCGGGACGTAGATCGGGGGAGACGAACTCGATCTGATCTTCGCAATGGCTGAGCAGGAAGATGAAGTCCTCCATCTGTTTGTCGGGCACAACGAGCAGCGAACGGGTCTCGCGATTACGCAGGTATCGCATTTCGAAACCGTAATCGTTGACTAATGCGATACTGCCGCGGAAATCGTAACGGATAAAAATGATTCCATTGACAATCGGTTCTTCAACGGCAACCCTCCGTGTCCCGAACTGTTTAACGACTTTGTGAAACGGGATGAAATGTTCGATGCCGAGGATTTCGAGGCGCTCTTTGATTTTTCTTTCCCGGCGGAATGTTTTCGCTACGTACCAGTGCAGTTCGGTCTGGGGGCTATCTGTCATTTCCTTCGGATAAAACCACGCCTAAGCTTCCAGACCGTGTGTATACGATCCTCGAAAATCGGGTTGAAGTGTGGGGTTCAGCTGCCTCATCTCTTAAACAGAGATATGACCGGTTGAAAGTCCTACAAAAGTAGGATAAAATTCTTTAGTAAGCAAGCCTGAATGTGAATAACAGTTGATTTTCAGTGTAGTACTATAACAGATGAAAATAGAGGGTTATAGTTGAAACGATAAATGGAAGCAGTTGCAGTTCAGCGTCGTTTCCTTGTGGCCCGAATCTTTTTAGGAAAAAATATATATCTTGTCGGCCGATAGATTAGGGTAAAAACGATGTAGTTATGAGAAACGGAGTAAACGTTTTTTGCTGGATGTCGTTTTGTGCGGCTCTGATGGGGGGCTGCAAAGAGGCTCCGGCTGAGATTCCGGTGGTCGGGGTGGAAGATGTGTTGGTCGACAATATCGAAATTTACGGGGATTATGTCGGCCTGATCAAGGCGGCCAGCCGTGTCGAGATCAATGCCCGGGTCGAAGGGTTTCTCGAAAAAATGACGTTCGAAGAGGGCAAACGGGTCCGCATGAACGAACCCCTCTTTTATATCAATGACGATCAGTATAAGGCGCGCGTCGAAAAGGCGAAGGCGCAGCTCAAGAAGGACGAAGCGCAGGCGGCCAAGGCCGAACGCGACGTACAGCGCCTGCGTCCGCTTTATGAGCAGAATGCCGCGAGCCAGCTCGATCTGGACAATGCCGTAGCCGCGTTGGATATGGCTCGTGCGAGCGTGGCGATGAGCAAGGCCGATTTGCAGCAGGCCGAATTGGAGTTGAGTTACACGGTGGTGCGATCTCCGCTGACGGGCTATATCAGTGAACGGTACGCCGATATCGGCTCGTTGGTCGGCAAATCCAATTCCACACGGTTGGCTACCGTGGTCAAAAGCGATACGGTACTGGTCGATTTCAAACTGACGGCGCTCGATTACCTGCGCAGCCAACGGCGTAACGTCCATCTGGGCGAACTCGACACGTCTCGTTCGTGGCAGCCTACCGTTTCTGTGACATTGGCCGACAACTCGGCTTACGGTGAAAAAGGGATCGTCGATTTCGCGTCACCGCAGGTCGATCCCCAGACCGGGACTTTCGGGGTGCGTGCCGTATTGCCCAATCCGCACCAAGTGTTGTTACCGGGACAGTTTACGCGGGTCAGGTTGCTGCTCGACGTGCTGGAAAACGTAATGGTGGTACCCAAGAAGGCGATTTCAATCGAGAAGGGCGGTGCGTTTATTTTCGTCGTCCGGCCAGACAGTATCGTCGAAAAACGGTTTATCGAGTTGGGTGCCGAACAGGGCAACCGCGTGGTAGTGGACAGGGGGTTGTCTCCGGACGAGAAAATCGTATCCGAGGGGTATCAGAAACTCAAGCACGGCCAGCATGTGACGTGGACTTCGGACGACAGGTTCACTTCGGAAGAATTGAGGGGTGATAGTCAGCCGGATGCGAATCCGGGTGAGCAACGGCCGGCCGGAAAATCCGGGGATGCAGCCGCACGGCAGCCGGCAGCAGGGCAGGCTGCCAAGGGGGCTAAAACCGCACAAGATGCCGAAGCTGTCAAGGCAGGGCCATCCAGTACTAACCAAAACGAATAGGCGATGAAACCGGGATTTTTTATCGACAGACCGGTCTTTTCGACTGTTTTGTCCGTGCTGATCGTGTTGGTGGGTATCATCGGCCTCGTATCGCTGCCCATCGAGCAATATCCGCAGATTACCCCGCCCGTAGTCAAGATCAGCGCCTCTTATCCGGGAGCGAATGCCGCGACGGTGTCGCAGGCTGTCGCCACGCCGCTGGAGCAAGAGCTCAACGGCACGCCCGGCATGATTTATATGGAGTCGAGCAGTTCCAACTCGGGCGGCTTGTCGATTACGGTGACGTTCGATGTGAGCACCGACGTCGATCTGGCGGCCGTCGAGGTGCAGAACCGTGTAAAACTGGCCGAGGCACGCCTTCCGTCCGAGGTGCTCCAGAACGGTATTTCGGTCGAGAAACAGGCCCCCAGCCAATTGCTGACGATTGCGCTGACCTCGGACGACCCGAAATTCAATGAGATCTACCTGAGTAATTACGCGACGATCAATGTCCTCGACGTGTTGCGGCGTATTCCGGGCGTCGGGCGCGTGTCGAATATCGGCAGCCGGTATTACGGCATGCAGATCTGGGTTTATCCCGACCGGCTGGCCAGTTTTGGATTGACGGTGAAGGATTTGCAGAATGCGCTGAAAGACCAGAACCGCGAATCGGCCGCCGGGGAACTGGGAAAGCCGCCTGTGGCGGGTGTCGATGTAGCCATTCCGCTCACTGCGCCGGGGCGCCTGTCGTCGGTAAGCGATTTCGAAGAGATTGTGGTCCGGGCCAATCCCGACGGTTCGTTCATCCGCATGCGCGACGTTGCGCGGGTCTCGCTCGAAGCGTCGTCGTACAGCACCGAAAGCGGGCTGAACGGCAGCAATGCGGCGATTCTGGGGATCTATATGCTTCCGGGGGCCAATGCGATGCAGGTGGCCACCGAGGTGAAAGAGGCGATGAAAGAGATTGCGAAGGATTTTCCCGAAGGGCTGGATTACCTTGTCCCGTTCGATATGACCGAGTATATTGCCGAATCGATCCACGAAGTGTATAAAACGTTGTTCGAGGCGCTGTTTCTGGTGATCCTGGTCGTCTTTCTCTCGTTACAGAGCTGGCGTACGGCGTTGATCCCGATCGTCGCGGTACCGATCTCGCTGGTGGGGACTTTCGGCTTTATGCTGATCATGGGCTTCTCGCTCAACATGCTGACGCTGCTGGGACTGGTCCTCGCCATCGGTATCGTGGTGGACGATGCGATCGTTGTGGTCGAGAACGTCGAGCGCATCATGGAGCAGCGTAAGATCGGGGCACGCGAGGCGACGCACATCGCGATGAAAGAGCTGACCGGCGCGCTGATCGCCACGTCGCTGGTGCTGGCTGCCGTCTTTATTCCGGTCAGTTTCCTGGCGGGCATCACCGGTTCGCTGTTCCGGCAATTCTCGGTGACGATCGTCGTGTCCGTACTCATTTCTGCCGTCGTTGCGCTGACGCTGAGCCCGGCGATGTGCGCGATTATCCTGCGGCCGCAAACCGGGCGCAAGAATATCGTATTCCGCAAAATCAACATCTGGCTCAACCGCGGCAATAAAAAGTACACACGTCTGTTAGGCGTGGTGCTGAACCGTCCGCGTCGGATCATGGCCGGTTTCGGGATGGTGCTCGTTTTGATTTTCGTACTCAGCAAATTTATTCCTTCGGGTTTCATTCCGCAGGAAGATCAGGGTTTTTTCACCGTCGAACTGGCGATGCCCGAGGGAACGACCATTGAGCGGACGAGGGAGGTGACCGAACGTGCGATTGCTTACCTGGGTGGGCACGATGCCGTGGAGTATGTGCAGAACGTAACCGGTTCGAGTCCCCGGGTGGGTACGAACCAGGGGCGTGCGACGCTCACGGTGATCCTCAAGCCGTGGAAAGAGCGCGATAAGAAGGTCGAAGAGGTGATGCGCGACGTGCAACGCGAGTTCCACGATTATCCGGAGATCAGTGCGTTCACGACCCGTCCGCCCGTGGTGCCGGGCCTCGGTTCGGCCGGTGGCGTCGAGTTCCAGTTGCAGGCCCGTTCTGGAGCCGAGTGGGATGACCTGGTGGCGGCGGTGGATACATTCCGGCGTTATGCGGCGGAGACTTCCGAACTGGCCTCTGTCTCCACGTCGTTGCAGCCGGAGATTCCGCAGCTTTACTTCGATGTGGACCGCGATCAGGCGCAGTTGCTCGGAGTCCCGATGTCCGACATTTTCTCGACGATGAAAGCTTATCTGGGATCGGTCTATGTCAACGATTTCAACATGTTCAACCGCATCTACCGCGTATATATCCAGGCGGATCAGGAGTTCCGTACGAACCGCGACGACATCAACCTCTTCTTCGTCAAAACCTCGTCCGGTTCGATGGTGCCGCTTTCGGCACTGGGCAAGACCGCTTACACGACCGGGCCGGGCAGTATCACGCGCTTTAATATGTATACTTCGGCTCCGATGCAGGTGACACCGGCTCCCGGCCGCAGTTCGGGACAGGCGATGGCGGCGATCGAGGAGATCGTCGACGAGCACTTGCCGGACAATATAGGCTTGGCCTGGAGCGGCCTTTCGTTTCAGGAGCAAAAGGCTTCGGGACAGACCGGCAAGGTGATGGCCCTCGTGTTGCTGTTCGTTTTCCTGTTCCTTGCCGCGCAATACGAAAGCTGGATCGTGCCGCTGGCGGTGCTGTTGTCGTTGCCTGTGGCGGCGTTGGGCGCCTATTTGGGCATCGGTGCGCTGGGACTCGATCAGGATGTCTACTTCCAGATCGGTCTGGTGACGCTGATGGGGTTGGCGGCCAAAAACGCGATCCTGATCGTCGAATTCGCCAAGATACAGGTCGACGAAGGGGCCGATCCCGTTGCTGCCGCGGTTCATGCCGCACAGTTGCGCTTCCGTCCTATCCTGATGACGTCGCTCGCGTTCGTACTCGGTATGTTGCCGATGGTGATCGCCTCGGGGCCCGGTTCGGCGAGCCGCCACTCGATCGGTACGGGTGTGTTCTTCGGGATGATCTTTGCGATTACGGTGGGGATCGTGCTGGTGCCGTTCTTCTTCGTGATGGTCTATAAGCTCAAGGAGCGGCTTCGCCTGCCGGAGCTTCGTTTTCCGAAAATGCGCCTGCCGCACATCCATGTCTCGTTCAGGGAGAAACGCAAAAAACGTTGACATTATGAGAGTCTTGTATCCTATATTACTGGTGTTCGCTGTAGCACTGAGCCTCTTTTCCTGCCGGGTGGGGCGTTCGTTCCGGACACCGGAACTGAAAGAGATGCCCGCTACGTTCGACGAAGAGGGTATGACTGAAGGAACGACTGCCGACATCGGCTGGAGTACGCTTTATGCCGATACGGTCCTGCAGGGATTGATCTCGCGGGCGCTCGACCACAACAAGGACATGCTTGCCGCAGCGGCGCGTGTCCGCGAATTGATGGCGGCCAAGCGGATCACTTTTGCGAAGATGTTTCCCGGGGCCGGAATGGACCTCTACGGCGACCGCGAATACCTCAATTACGGAGGCGATAACAAAAAATACGACCCTGAACTGCACGCGAACCTGACTTTCGGGTGGGAAATCGATATTTGGGGGAACCTGCGCTGGCAGAACGAGGCGGCCGTAGCGGCCTACCTGCAATCAGTAGAGGCGCAGCGGGCGTTGCGACTGACGATCGTTTCGCAGGTCGCGCAGATGTATTTCGACCTGAAAGCGCTTGACCGCGAACTCTCCATTGTCCGGCAGACTCTCGAAGCGCGGCGCGATGCCGTCCATTTTGCCACATTACGCTACGAGGGGGGACTTACTTCGGAAATTCCGTACCGCCAGAGCCTCGTCGAATTGGCCCGTACCGAAACGCTGTTGCCGAAGCTCGAAAATGAGATCAAGCTCAAGGAGAACGACCTGTCGGTATTGTTGGGAGAGTTTCCTGCCGGAATTCCCCGTGGCGGAAGCGACCTGGGGGATGTGCAAATGGGCACGGAGTTGCCTGTGGACCTGCCTTCTTCGCTGTTGGAGAGGCGTCCCGACGTGCGGCAGGCCGAGCAGGCGTTGCGCGAGGCGAATGCGAAGGTGGGCGTGGCATTGACCGATATGTTCCCGAGACTGCGGTTGACCGCTAACCTCGGTGCCGAAAATGCAGAGTTGACCGATTTCCTCAAAAGCCCGACGTGGTTCGTTTCCGGTGCATTGACCGGTCCTTTGTTCCAATTGGGGAGCAAACGGGCGGCGCACAAAGCTGCCAAGGCCGCTTACGAGCAGCAGGTGTATGCTTACGAAAAGAAGATTCTCGAGGTGTTCAAAGAGGTGAACAATGCGCTGGTGACCTATCGCAAGAGCCGCGAAATGCGGCGTTCGGCCGATGCGCTGTACCGATCAGCGCTCTCTTATAACAAATTGGCCAAATTGCAATATGTAAACGGCGTGGTGAGTTATATGGACGTGCTTGACGCCCAGCGCCAGTTGTTCGACTCTGAAATCGCCGTCAACGATGCGATTCTGACCGAATTTACCGCAACGGTTTCGCTTTACAAAGCTTTGGGCGGCGGATTGGAGCGGTAGTGTTTGCTCTTTCTTTCTTTTTGTATTACTTTTGTTTCGTTTTTAATGGTTTTGGTGGTAAACGAAACTGGAAAAGCGAAAAATGATAATATGAAGAGGGAAGAGAGCCTGAAATTGCTGGCCGATGAAGGCCGGGTATGGGATATGGTAATCATCGGGGGCGGCGCCACCGGACTGGGGTGCGCGGTAGATGCGGTATTGCGCGGTTACAGCGTAGCGCTGTTCGAACAGGATGATTTTGCAAAGGGCACTTCGAGCCGGAGTACGAAACTGGTGCACGGAGGGGTGCGTTACCTGCAGCACGGCGATGTCGCATTGGTATTCGAAGCGCTGCGCGAACGGGGCCGCATGAAGGCCAATGCGCCGCACCTGGTCAAGGACCAGGCGTTCGTGATCTCGAACTACCGCTGGAGGGACAATTTTCTCTATTTCTGCGGGCTCGCTTTTTACGACCTGCTTTCGTTGGGTTTCGGTTATGGCCGTTCACGTTTCATTTCGGCCGCGAAGACGGCCCGTTGTCTGCCGGTGTCCGTCAAGCGCGGATTGAAGGGCGGTATCGTTTATCACGACGGCCAGTTCGATGATTCGCGCATGGCCGTCAACCTGGCGCAGACCTGTGCCGAGCATGGCGGCTGCCTGTTGAATCATGCTCCTGTCGAAGAGATTATGCACGATGAAAAGGGGCGCGTTTGCGGTGTCCGGATGACCGACAGCGAGACCGGCCGCAGGTATAGGGTCCGTGCGAGATCCGTGGTCAATGCCGCCGGCGTCTTTGTCGACCGGGTGATGGCGATGGACCAGCCCGGCCATGCGCCGCTGGTGCGCCCGAGCCAAGGGGTTCATCTGGTGCTCGACAAACGTTTTTTGCAGAGCGATTATGCGATTATGGTACCCAAAACCAGCGACGGCCGCGTGTTGTTCGCCGTGCCGTGGCACGACAAGGTTGTAGTAGGTACGACCGATATTCTTCGCGAAACACCCGAAGAGGAACCCCGCCCGTTGGAAGAGGAGATCGACTTTATCCTCGGCACGGCGGCCCTTTACATGGATCCGGCCCCGACGCGAGCCGATATTCTGTCGATGTTTGCGGGGCAGCGCCCGCTGGCGGCACCCAGTAGAGAGGGCAAAAGTACGAAAGAACTTTCGCGCGGCCACAAAATCATCGTTTCGGATCACAGCCTGATTACCATTACCGGGGGCAAATGGACTTCCTACCGTAAGATGGCCGAGGATACGGTCGACAAGGCCGGGGTGTTGGGGCTGTTGCCCCTGCGCAAATGTATGACCCGCCGTTTCCCGATTCACGGTTACCGCGAACACTCCGACCTGACGAACCATCTTTATGTCTATGGCTCCGATATGCCGGCGATTGCCGAATTGATGCGGCAGGGGTATGATACGAAACTGGTCGAAGGGCTCGATTACACCGAGGCCGAGGTCGTGTGGGCCGTTCGCGAGGAGATGGCCCGGACAGTCGAGGACGTGTTGGCCCGGCGGGTGCGAATCCTGTTCGTCGATGCGCGCCGTGCCGTGCAGGCCGCTCCGCGTGTGGCGCAACTGCTCGCTGCCGAACTGGGATACGACGAGGCGTGGGAACGCGCTCAGGTCGAGCAGTTCACTCGCCTTGCCGAACATTACTACCCGTCGGTGTGATGAGCCGTGCCGGAATACGCGGAATTGCGCCACGATTGAAATTTAACTCCGTCTTGACGGAGTCCAGGACGCGACAAACACCCTTTGGATGGATTTGTCCTGAAAGGGAATATTTCAAATAAGAGCTCCCGAAATACTGTGACCGGTGAAGGACAGCCAATCCTGTTTCTGATTGCAGTGTACCGGCATCCGCCGCCGGAGGGGGCTTTTGCATTTTTCTTGATTATTCAGCGATGATGACTTCCACCCCCTGCTCTTCGAGCATGCGGACGGTCGAGGCGTGAATACCTCCGTCCGTGACTACCGTGTGGATTTGACTCAGCGGGCAGATGCGGCCGAAACCTTTGCGCGAAAATTTAGACGAATCGACCAGTACGATCGTTTTTGACGCCGCTTTCATCATTTCGCGGTTCAGCTGCGCTTCTTCCAAATTGGAATTGGTTACGCCGTACTCTTCGTTGATGCCGTCGGCGCCGATAAAGAGTTTCGAACAAGAGAACTCTTCCATCGAGATGAGCGGGGAGGTTCCGCGTACCGAGAGCGATTTTTTGTGTACGACACCTCCCAGCTGGATGATGTTGACGTTCCCGACGGCGGAGAGCAGCATCGACACCTTCAGCGACGGGGTTACGACGTTGAGCGTTCCTTTCGGGACGATCTTCTCGGCGAAGGCCATGATGGTCGAGCCGGTGGCGATGATTACCGAGTCGTTCTCCTCGAGCAGTTGCGTCGCGGCCTGAGCGATTTTCTCCTTTTGCACCCGATTTTCGAGTTCTTTGAGCTGTACGCTCCGGTCCGCTACATGCGGATTGACAGGGCATGCGCTGCCGTGCGTGCGGAACAACAGTCCCTGTTCCTCGAGCGCCTTGAAGTCCTTGCGGACCGTCACGGCCGTTACCTTCAGGCTCTTGGCGATGTCGGCCACGCGGATGTAGCCGTCCTTTTTCAGCTTGTCGAGGATGTATTTGTGCCGTTGGGCAATGCTGATAATCTGTGTCATTGTGTGGTGGTGTTGACGTTGAATGCTCCGGCGTCGCAGTTTGTATTATACACAGGGACTTCCTGCGGTATGCTGCGCACTCCTATATCGTTTGCTGCAATCCTTTCGGTCCGGAAATCGGAGCTCCGTGGCGTTGATCGTAGAACACGCAATGTATTGCTACGGACGGGACTGCCGTGCCTCTTCGAGCAGCTCCCCGAACTCTCTGAGCGTGCGTGCGGTCAGGTCGGGCCCGGGATCGGAGGCGAGGGCCGTTTCGAGTGTCGTCTCGCCCGAGAGAACCAGTACGCCGAGCGATCCGGCGTTGCGTGCCGTGGCTACGTCCGTGTAGATTCGGTCGCCCGCCATGGCGATTTCGGACGGTTGCAACCCGTAACGTGCGGCGATACCCGTGAGCATTCCCGGATCGGGTTTCCCCAGTACGAGGTCCGGTTCCCGGCCGGTGGCGTACTCGATGCATTTGCAGATCGAGCCGCAATCGACCAGCACCTCTGCCCGGTCGGTGGGGCAGACGCGGTCGGGATTCGTCGCAACGTACGGAATGCCTTGTGCCGCGAGCCATGCCGCATGGCACAGGCGAGGGTAGGCGAGGGTCATGTCGAACGCCACTACCAGCATATCGGGTTTGTCTCCCTCCGTGGCGGGGGCGGACTCGAACCCGGCCGCTTCGAATTCCGCGATCATACTCGGCGTACCGAGCAAAAAGAGCCGTTTGGCCTCGGGATGGTGCGTACGGATGTGGTCGATGGTGGCCAGTGCGGAGGTGTACATCCGTTCACGGGGCACCCCGATGCCCATCCCTTCCAGTTTGTGCAGGTAGTCGTCGATGTTTTTCGACGGGTTGTTCGTCAGGAACGAGTAACCGATTCCCAACGCGTCGAGTTTGGCGAGGAAGGCTTTGGTCCACGGGAAAAGTGTCGAGCCCATGTAGATCGTGCCGTCCATGTCGAGTGCGACGTGCCGGATCGCAGCGAGCCGGGTCATCAGTTCCTCGTGTGCCAGCGGAGAATAGCAGTCTGTGAAGGTGTTTTTATCCATGGTTTGGTTGCGTTGTCGTGAAGCTTCCTGTATGCTTGCGTACTTTGCGTTTGTTGTCGGATTACGAGTTGATCCGGGCGTATCCGTCCATCTTGGCGCGCCACATCAGCGAGAATACGAGCATACCCACCAGTGCCATCGTGATCATCGTGATGTAGGCCCAGTTCCAGCCGTAATGCTGCGCCACGTAGCCCAGGCCGGTGCCGGAAACGATCGTGCTCGCATAACCGAACAGTCCTGTGAATCCGGTGGCCGTGGCGGCGTATTTTTTTGTCGCCTGGTTGGCGGCGGCGATGCCGATCAGCGCCTGCGGGCCGTAGATGCAGAAGCCCGCGCCGCACAGCAGCAGGAACGTGAGCCAGATCGGGGCACCCTGCGGCAGTTCCCAGAATCCGAAGATGAACACCGCCGTCCCGGCCATACAGAAGACGCAGGTGCGGTGGGCGCGGCCTTTCAGGTAACGGTCGGTGGCCCAGCCCGCGAAGATCATGCCGACGATTCCCGCGATTTCGAACAGGGCTACGAGCCATCCGGCCATCTCCAGCGAGATGCCCTTCGACTGTTTGAGCAGTGACGGTCCCCAGTCCAGTACTGAAAAGCGCACGATATAGACGAAAAAGTTCGCGATCGAAAGGACCCAGATCAATGGATTGGCAAATACCATCCGGCGCAGCATGTGTTTCTCCTCGGCGCTCTTTTTACCCGGTTTCTCTTTTTTGATTTCGGTTCCGGGCAGTTCGGGCAGCCCCACCGAGCGCGGCGTATCGCGCAGCGTGATGAAAAGGCCGATCGCTCCCGCGAACGAGATCGCCGCCGGAATCCAGAAACACCATTTCCACGCTCCGACATGGTTGGGTCCGCTGCCCAGGGTGCCCATGATATAGCCGCAGAGGATGACCACTAGCCCGGCGCCTATCGAGTGCGAGGTGTTCCATACGGACATTTTGGTCGCCAGTTGTTTGGGCGGTATCCAGTGCGTCAGCAGCCGCGCGCACGGCGGGAACCCCATGCCTTGCAGCCAGCCGTTGGCGACCCACAGCAGCCCCATGAAGAGAATCAGCGTGTTGGTGAATTGCGATCCGCCGGTTTCGCCCGTAATCCAGGTCGAGATATCTTCGCCGAATCCGAATGCAAAGTTCGCCAGCGCGCAGAGGGCCAGTCCGGAAGCCATGAAAAAGCGGGCGTTGACCCGGTCGGCCAGTACGCCGTTCAGGAAACGCGACAGGCCGTAAATCAGCCCGTGCAGCGTGAGGAAGATGCCTAGACTCGTTTTCGAGATGCCCAGATCGGTTTCCATGCCGGTCATTGCGAAAGAGAAGTTCTTACGTACGAAGTAGAAGAGCGCATAACCGACCATCGTGGCGATGATCGTGCGGGTCTGCCAGTATTGAAAACGTTTACGCACTTCGGGGCTGAAGCCGTGCTCGTCCTGCGGATCGGCGGCAGCGGCGGTTTGTGCTGAGGCTTGTGTGTTATCGTTCATCGGTTCGGGTTGAAGTTTTGTCCGGTTTTGGTTAGCCGTTGGTTGTTGGGTTGTGCAATTTTTCGGTTTCGGCGAGTCTGAGTGCGCCGGATATTGCGGAACTCTGCGAGGTTATTTTGCCGCCGTGCGCCGGCTCGTTGTGCGGGGTATGGTACCCGGTGCAGGCGCGTTGGCTTTTGTAAGGCGGAATAGCTTGGTCTGGGGATTATTTGATCTCCCAGACCCCGCCGGGGCCGAAAATCGCATCGGTCCATTGCCCGAGCAGGTTCGTCCGAACGGCTACGTCGAGGATGGTGAAACGCCGGCGGATATGCTGCGCACGGATTACGCTATCTTTCATGCGCCGGCGTGTAATGCCGATCTCCTCGGGCCGGGTGGGGGTGCCCACGATCCGCAGCCGGCGGCTCGCCTCGGCAAACGGGATGATCTGCTTTTCGAGCCTTGCCTTGATTTGCGGCCAGTTATTTTTCAGCGTGGCCAGCTGTTCGCGCAGTTGTTGCTTGCCGATATATTTTGCGCGCGTCTCTTTCAGCCCGATTTCGGGGAAATCGGTGCCCGCATAGAGTTCCAGCGCATATTTTTCCGCTTCGGCCAATTCGGGCCATGCGGCGACGGCCCCTTCGATGTCGAGGCGGGCGATGTCGCTGTGGAGGAATTGCTCGTAATAGGCGGTCGCGGCGAGCAATCCGATGCTGACTTGGAAACCGTGCGACGGGGTGTGCCCGTCAGCCATTTTATGGTGTTCCATGTTCCACAGGTGGCTGAATTGGTGGTCGGCACCGCTGGCCGGTCGGCTCGTCTGGTGCGCCTGCATCGCGAAACCGCCCAGCATGAGCCCTTCGATCAGCGGCCCGATCGTTTCGACGGTACCCTGGCGCACCCCTTCCGGATCGCCGAGCGCATCCTGCAGTCCGTCCTGGACGATTGCGAAAGCGCGTTCGTCGAGCGGCTCCACGCCCAGTGCATCCGCAATGATCCAGTCTGCACCCGCCGGGACTTTGGCGAACAGGTCGGCATAACCGCTGGCTGTCATCTCTTTCGGGGCTGCGGCGATTATCGCGGTATCGGCCAGTACGCCCAACGGAGCGGGACACGAGAAGGTCTGCTTGGCCCCTTCGAAGGTGATCGACGCGCCGAACGACGTGTAGCCGTCCATCGAGGCGGCGGTGCCTACGACCATGTAGCGGCGGCCGTTGCGGTGCGAGCAGAGTTTTACCAGGTCGTTGATCGTTCCCGATCCCACGGCTACGGGAATGGCATCGGTTCGTTGCAGTACGGCATCGAGTTCTTCGACGAATTCCCACTCGGCGTGTAGGTCCGGCGAGATGAAAATATGCGGCTGGTCCTGTTCCACGCCTGCGGCCGCGAGACTGTCCCGTACATCGCTGCCCGCCACCCGCAGCGTCGTCGGGTCGGCTATGATGACGGCCCGTTTTCCGGGAAACAGTTCCCGGAACATATCGCCGGACTGGGGCAGGATGCCGGCCCCGATACGCAGCGCTTTGGTTTCCGTGGCGTGGGCCAGCGCGTTTTCTACTCGGTTCATATCGTTGTTTTTTGTGTTTGTTTGTCAGTTCGCCGGTCGGTCGTTGTCCCGCTGTTGTTGCCGGTCAGGGCTTTTTGCAGGAGTGTTGTGGCCGTTGCGGATGCCCGCGACGGTTTTTCCGGTCGGATCGATGCGTCGGGAATTTCTTTTCCTTTCGGAAAGCAAAGATAACGAAACGAAACGAAATATGCGAGAGGGCGGGCCAAAAAGAAAGATGGCGCAGCAATCCTTCGTTTTTTGTGTGCAGCGCGGAAAAATTTCCTATATTTGCCCCGAATTGGTTTTCTCCGTCTCTCCCGGGACGGGGAATGAAGAGGGAACCGGGTGTGAATCCCGGACTGTCCCGCAGCTGTGATGCTCCGTAACGTCCTGAACGTCTTTACCACTGGCCGAATCCGGGCCGGGAAGGTATCGGGACGGGAGCGAGTCAGAAGACCTGCCGGTTCGTTTTACGTTTTGGCGCCTCGTGGGTTAGGTGCTTTGACGCCCGTAAAGTATGCGATTTTTATAGAGTTGAGCCTGTTGGGGTTTGGTATGCTGATTGCCGCAGTTTCATCTGCCGGGATCGGTATATGCTGCCGTGGACGGCTTGTGAATTAAACTGAAAGTTATGATCAGGAAGATATTGGTTGCCAATCGCGGGGAGATCGCTCTGCGGGTGATGCGTTCCTGCCGGGAAATGGGGATCGTTTCCGTAGCGGTCTTTTCCGAGGCGGACCGGGCTTCGCGGCATGTTTTCTATGCCGATGAGGCTTATTGTATAGGGGGCGCCGCTTCGCAGGAGAGCTACCTGAACGGGGACCGGATTCTGGAGGTGGCCCGCGGATGCGGTGCCGACGCGATCCATCCCGGTTACGGTTTTTTGTCCGAAAACGCCTCTTTCGCCCGCAAGTGCGGTGAAGCAGGAATAATTTTTATCGGCCCCGCGGCCGAAACGATCGAGTTGATGGGCGATAAGATTTCGGCGCGCCGCACGATGATCGAAGCCGGGGTTCCCGTAGTGCCCGGCACGCAGCAAAATCTTGTGTCGGCTGATGAGGCCGTCGAGGTGTGCCGCCGGATCGGTTTTCCGGTGATGCTGAAGGCGTCGCAGGGCGGAGGCGGAAAGGGTATGCGGCTGGTGAGGCGGGAAGCGGACGTGCGCGAAGCTTTTGAGGCTGCCCGTTCCGAGGCGATGGCTTCGTTCGGCGACGATACCGTCTACATCGAACGGTTTGTCAAAGAGCCGCACCACATCGAATTCCAGGTGTTGGGAGACCGGTTCGGCCATGTGATCCACTTGTGCGAGCGGGAGTGCTCCGTGCAGCGCCGCCACCAGAAAATCATCGAAGAGAGTCCTTCGCCCCTGATGACTGCGGAGCTGCGGGAGCGTATGGGGCGTGATGCCGTTGCTGCGGCCCGTGCGGTCGGTTATCTCGGAGCCGGAACGGTCGAATTCCTGGTGGACCGGGAGCGCAATTACTATTTCCTCGAGATGAACACGCGCCTGCAGGTCGAGCATCCGATCACCGAAGAGGTGTGCGGGGTCGATCTGGTCAAGGAGCAGATTTTTGTCGCCGACGGGAGGCCTTTGCGCCTTACCCAGCGCGATATTGTCCAGCGGGGCCACGCCATTGAGTGCCGGATTTGTGCCGAAGATGCCTCGGCGGGTTTTATGCCTTCGCCGGGGGTGATTTCCCAACTGACCGAACCGGGCGGGATCGGAGTCCGTCTTGACAGTTATGTCTATGAGAAGTATGAGATTCCGGTGCATTACGATCCGATGATCGGCAAGCTGATCGTTTGGGCCACGACGCGTGAATTTGCGGTCGAACGGATGCGGCGGGCGCTGGATGAATACAAAATTACCGGTGTCAAAACCAACATTGCCTACCTGGGATCGATACTGGAACTTCCCGAGCTGGTCGGAGGGGATTACAATACGTCCGTGCTGGAAAAGAATGCCGACCGGCTCGCTTTGCAACAGGAGAGAGGAGATAGGGAAGAGATTGAGAACATGGCCATGATTACTGCTCTTATCAATTACATGGTCTCACTGGAGGAGGGTGGCGCCGGATCGCCTGCCGGCGCCGCCCTTTCCGGTTTTACGAGCCGTTGGCGCGAATTCGGCAAACGCAACGGCGTCAAGGGCATTTAAAAGCAAGCGTTATGGAGATAGAAATAGGAAACAGGAAAGCCGAAGTCGAATGGCTCGGCAAAAACGGGAACGATGTCCAGGTGTCGATAGACGGCCGGACGATCGGGGCGAATGTCGTGTTGACCGACAACGGTATCTGTTCGATCCTCTATCAGGGACGTTCGTACAATATGGAGGCGGTGAGTTTCGAAGGGGGCAGGCGTTATAAGGTCAAGTGCGGCTACGACTCGTACGATGTCCGGGTCATCGATGCGCAGGCGCGTTATCAGCAGGCGCGCAACGGCGGGGAAGTCAGGCAGGACGACAACCTGAGCGCGCCGATGCCGGGCAAGGTGGTGCGCGTGATGGTGCAGCCTGGTGACCGGGTTGCGGCCGGCGATACGCTCCTTGTTTTCGAGGCGATGAAAATGCAGAGCAACCTGAAAGTGACCGGGGATTGCACCGTCCGCGAGATACTCGTGGCCGAGGGCGAAACGGTCGCCGGAGGGGCGCTGTTGGTCAAACTGGATGTTTTGCAAAACGAATCGGATAACCATGGAAAAGAATAACGAACGGATATATCAGGAATTTGAACGCCGTAACCGTCAGGCGGAACTTGGCGGCGGCGAGGACAAGCTGCGCAAGCGGCATGAAGCCGGCCGGATGACAGCGCGCGAGCGGATTGAAATGTTGCTGGATAAGGGGACATTTGTCGAATTGGATAAATTCGTCACGCACCGTTGTACCAATTACGGCATGGACCGGCAGAAAATTCCCGGCGACGGGATCGTGTCGGGCTACGGCAAGATCGACGGTCGTCAGGTATTCGTCTATGCCTATGATTTTACGGTATTCGGCGGTTCGCTCAGCATTACGAACGCCAACAAGATCGTCAAGGTGCAGACGATGGCGCTGAAAAACGGCGCGCCCGTCATCGCGCTGAACGACTCGGGCGGAGCCCGCATCCAGGAAGGAGTCGAGAGCCTGACCGGCTATTCGAACATCTTTTTCCAAAACACGATCGCTTCGGGTGTGGTGCCGCAGCTCTCGGCCATTCTCGGGCCGTGCGCGGGCGGTGCGTGCTACTCGCCGGCGCTTACCGATTTTATCTTTATGGTCCGGGACAAAAGCCATATGTTCGTGACCGGGCCCGACGTGGTGAAGGCCGTGACGCACGAAGAGGTGGATAAAGAGGAACTGGGCGGGGCTTATACCCACAGCAGCCGCAGCGGAGTGGCCCATTTTATGGGAGAGAGCGAGGAAGAGGTGCTGATGGGTATTAGGGAGTTGTTGAGCTTTCTGCCGTCCAATAACCTCGAGGACGCCCCGGTCGTACACACGACGGATGATATCCGCCGCGAGGACGAACGGCTGCAAACGCTGATCCCGGCCGATCCCAATGTGCCGTATGACGTGAAGGAGGTGATCGGATCGGTGGTCGACGACCACTACTTTCTGGAAGTGATGCCCCATTTTGCCAAAAATGTCGTGATCGGATTCGCCCGCCTGGGAGGGCGTTCGGTGGGCATTGTGGCGAACCAGCCCGCATTTCTGGCGGGAGTACTCGACATCGACGCTTCGGATAAGGCAGCCCGGTTTATCCGTTTCTGCGACTGTTTCAATATCCCGCTGGTGACGTTTGAGGATGTGCCCGGATTCCTGCCCGGCTGCCAGCAGGAGCACGACGGTATTATCCGCCACGGGGCGAAGATCGTCTATGCATATGCCGAGGCGACAGTTCCCAAAATTACGCTGATTACCCGGAAAGCCTATGGCGGCGCTTATATCGTGATGGCGAGCAAACCGACCGGAGCCGATATCAACCTGGCTTACCCGATGGCGGAAATTGCCGTAATGGGAGCGGAAGGCGCTGTCAATATCCTGTACCGCAAGGCGGACGGCGAAGAGAAGGCGCGTGCCATGGAGGCATACAACGAACAGTTCTCGAATCCTTACCGCGCGGCGGAACTGGGATTCATCGACGAGATCATCATGCCCCGGCAGACGCGCTACAAACTGATACAGGCGCTTGAAATGGCAAAAAACAAAAGCCAGAGCAATCCGCCTAAGAAACACGGCAATATGCCGTTGTAAATCAATGATATCGATTTAAACATTATAAATAACTAACACAGCGGGCTTGCTTGTGAAAGTTGGCCTGCTTACTTTTGTACCCGCATTTAAACTGAGAAAAGACAAAAAGAATGGAAAAAGAGACTATGACAGACAGGGAAGTGTTGTTGCTGCGCAGAAAACTGGATTTATTGCTTCGTACCGGGAAATTATTGATGGAGAGTGCTGCCGACACGAACCGTATCGAGCGAAACATGAAACGGGTGGCTGCTTTTATGGGGATTCCGGAAGAGAAACTTCATCTGGATATCCGGTGGACGATGATTATGGTGAATGTGAGTGATGAGAAACATTCGTTTTCCAAATTCCAGAAATGCGAGAAACATGGTATCAATATGACAACCATTACGGAGATCAGCCATTTGTCGTGGAATGCGATCGAGCAGGATTATTCGCTGGACAGATATGAAGAGG
>ENA-OWPP01001610-OWPP01001610.1-human-gut-metagenome-genome-assembly--contig:-NODE-1610-length-18389-cov-5.179448_pt1 | contig 18389 bp, 9 predicted proteins | sample MGYA00248265_ERZ651848 | MGnify/ENA primary metagenome ERZ651848 (study PRJEB26924, sample SAMEA4378233) | human gut metagenome | biome: human gut; feature: human-associated habitat; material: faeces...
TATCGTGACCTATTTCGCCCTCGTTAACAAGTCCGGAAAAAGCACCCTCATCTCACAGGATTGGGATTGGGGCGCGCACCTGACGGGCGAAGGCGGCGTTGCGTACGTCGGTGACACTGACAATAAGGCGGAAAACGTCGTCACGATCAAGCAACTCTACGAATCGCACAAGCCGAGCGAAGCCGCAGATGACCGCCTCGACCTCGCAAATAACTACACCGGCGCTACGACCGTCATGAACGTCACGCTCAACCTCGAACGCGAAACGTCGCTCGGCGCCTCCGGGATTCTCACTGCCGACAACGCGAACATCGTTGAAGGCAACCAAGGTGCTCTCGGTGAACTGATTAAGATCGATTTCACGGATACGGATTTGACGACGAAGGATACGCCGCTCGTTGTCGGCGAGCGCGCGACCTTCAAGGGAGCGAACGTTCTCAACGTGACCGGTAGTTTCACGGTTGACGGTGCAGTCGAGATCTCGAAGGGATCCCTCTCGACGGGTACGGCCGCTTTCGATGCGGGTTCGCTTGAGGTCACCGACGCGACCCTCACGGCTTCGTCGGTGAAAGTTACCGGCAACGCGACGGCAACGGGTACGAACACGCTTCACGCCGATACGGTTACGGTGGACGGCGTGGCCGCGGTCACGTCGGGTTCTCTCTTGATGGATAAGGCCGCCTTCAAGGCGGGTACGCTCGATGTCACCGGCGCGACCCTCACGGCTTCGTCGGTGGAAGTGACCGGCAACTCGACGGTTTCGGGCGGGAATACCGTCACGGCTGATACGTTCAAGACGACGCAGAAGCTCACCCTCGAAGCGAACGCAACTCTTGACGCTACGGGTAGCCTCACGGCCGGAACCGCTCAACTTTCGGCCGGTACCGAACTCTCCGCCAAGGACGTAAAGGTCGAGGGAGCGCTCACGATGCAAGGCAGCTCGATCACGACCAACGAGCTTACCGGGGACGTAAAGGTCGACGGCGCTCTCACGATGCAAGGCAGCTCGATTACTGCCGACACGCTTACCGCGTCGGGCGACAGCTTCACCCTGTCGGGCGTGAATACGATTTCGACGAAGAATGGGGCGACCGTTGAAAATGCGGATGTTCGGCTTGCTGATGGCGTAACCCTTGACGTGGCGGCCGGCGGACTTGCCGTGAAAAATAACATGATGGTGAACCCGAAAGCCCTTCTTGACGTCACGGGCGGCCTCACCGTCGGCGGTACCCTAACGCTCGTTTCGTCCGATTTCAATAAGGACAAACCGAACTTTGTTGTCGATACGCTCAAGGTGGGTAAGGAGCTCGCTTTCAAGGGTAAGAGCTACTCGGACAACGTCTATGAGTTCGGCACCCCGAAGATGACGGTTTCGGCGTTGAATACCTCGTACGACGTCTCGCTCAAGAATGCCAACGTCCAATACAAGGGTGTACTTCAGAACGTCGAGACGACGACTCTTGACCAGGCTCATTTGACGCTTGCATACGAAAATGCCGGGAGTCTCGGTCATGTCGTGATGACGAATACCTCGGGCTCCGAGAAGAGTCAGAACCTGCTTACGCTCAAGTCGGATTCGGGCTTCGTGATCGACAACCGCTTCTCGGTTGGAAAATCCGCAGCCGAAGACGTGATCGAACTCTCGGGCGCGGGCGATGTGACGTTCGCGGACAACCTTCAGATTGACAGCAAGTACGCGGGCTGGATCCGCATGACGGGCACGACCCTCAACCTGCCGTTGTCGAACATGCAGAATTCGACCGAATATCTCAGCGTTTCGGTCGGGGAGGGCGGCACGATCGCCGTCTCGGACGATCAGCAGATCAACCTCAAGCGTCTCGGTTGGGCTGAAACGAGCGGCCAAGGCGGCACGCTCGACCTCTCGAAGTTCGATTTCAGCAACCTCCAGAGCCACGAGGCCGCAATCACGGTGGATGACCTCACCGTGAACGGCAACGGTACGATCAAGCTCGACGAATCGGCCGTGCAGGGGCTCACCGTCGGTACGGGCGACGAGGGCGACTCGATTTTCGACGCCCTTAACGGCAACGACGCAACGCTCGTGATTTCCGTTACCAACGAGTTTGACTCCGAAGCCGTGGGCGGGGCCATCAACGTCGCCATCGAAGGCGGCTCCAATGACGATGAGAAACTGACGGGGTACTTCGGCAGTTCGGGCCTCTTCATGGGCGACAACGATAGCGGTGCGGCCGCCAAGGGGACCTGGGGCTACGGGACGGTTTTCGATAAACACAGCCTTTCCGTCACGCACCAGCTGACCGAAATCGAACTCCTTGACGGCCAAACCCTCGGTCTCGAGGTTGACGGTACCCAATATCAGAGCGTCGGCGCGAAATTGACCGGTACGGGCACCCTTAAAAAGACGGGTGACGGGGATCTGCATCTCGTGAACACGAAAAACACGTGGACCGGTTCGACCGTAGTTGAAAGCGGCACACTCGTTGCGGAAGCGGGTGCGCTCGGCACGGGCGCTTTGACGGTCGGCACCGGCGGGACCTTTATTCTGAGCGGCGCTCAGGATGAGAAGGCCGATCAGACCGTCAAGACGCTTACGGTTGAAAATCAGGGCCTTGTGAAAATCGGTGGGCCGACGACCGAGCATGCGTTGGAACTTGTCGTCAAAAACGGCGGTTCTTTCGCCGTAGGCTCGCAGCTTGAAGGCCGGGCCGACTCGCTTCTCGCTTTGACCGGCGGGACCCTCACCGTCACGGAAATTGAGGATGTCGCCGCGAACTTCCTGGGTGATATTCAGGTCGGCGAAGGAGCCACGCTCGTTCTCAAAGGCGACAAGGACGGCACGGGTGCCGACCTTTCGAAGGTGATCGGCACGGGCACGATCGAACTTCGCGACTCCGCGATCTATGCGAAGGATCGGACGGGAAGCTTCACGGGGACCACGAAGGTGCTCGAGGGCGGCAAGCTCAACATCACCGCCGACGCAAAGGTTGACGCCGGTGCGCGACTCGTGATGGACGGCGGTGAAAGCAGCGAGGCCGACATTGTCTCCGGCAAGCTATCCACGTTCGAGACGATCGACCTCAAGAACGGCACGATCGACCTCGGCGTCGCGACGGCGGGTCAGGGCCAAGCGTCGGGGAGCCTCAATGCTCTGGGACAGGTGACGCTTGAAAACGTCACGCTGAGTGTCAATACGAAACTCGCCGCCGCTTCTAAAGTCGATGCCTCGGGCATTTTCGAACTCGGAAACTCCGAAGGGAAGACGACGTGGCTCTTGACGGGCGAAAGCGTCGTGATCGGGGACGGCGTCACGATCGAAGGGATCGAAACGAACTCCAACAACCCCCACACGTCGGAACTCTGGGACGGCGAAAAAAAGATCGGTTCCGTGACCCACACGCTTGAGGAAGAGTTCGACAAGAACGAGGGCATCGGCTTTACGACCAAGGCCTCGTCCATCGACCTCACGGACGAACTCAAGCTCGCGGGGAGCCTTGACGCGGGTGCCGATTCGACGCTGGAGCTCCAAGTGACGGGGTCCGATTCGGGTAGCATCCGCATCACCGACAACAAGGTGACGCTTGCGGCCGAAAACACCTACGGGAAGCTCGTCGTCGATGATAAGGCGGAAGCGGTGCTTGATAGGAAGCAGACGCTTACGCAGGGCGGCCTCATCTCGGGCAAGGTCTCGGGCAAGGGTGGTCTTGATGTCACGGGCGGCACGCTCACCGTCAGTGAAACGGGTTCGGGCAACGTCGCGATCCGTCTCGACGCTGAGAACAAAACCGACGGTGCGGAACTCGCTTTCGTGAATCGCAAGGGAAGCTCCGTCATCTACGCGGGCGATGTTTCGGGCGTTTCGGGCGCTCGCGTCTCCTTTGAGAATACGACCGGGGACTTTAGCCTGGCTTCGGGCACGGCCGACTATGTGCTTTCCGGCACGAGTGCGGTGACGTTCGGTCCCTACGCCGACGAGGCGGCTCTGAAGGACACCTTCACGCTTCAGGATGCGGAGAGCACGGCGTACCTCGGCATCACGGGTGCGGCGAACTCGATCGACCTTTCCGGCGTGACGGGCTACGGCAAACTCGCCCTCAACTACGCTGTTGCGGGTGGTACGCTCAATGTCGCCGAGATGAACGACGCCTTCAAGGGCACGCTCGCCTTTGCGAACGCAACTGCGACGATCGGTACCGATGAATCGGTGAAGGGCTCGAAGCTCAACCGATTCGCGACCGAACAGGGCGAACTTGAGGTCGGTGCGGGTTCGACGCTGGTCGTCAAGAACCAAAAGGATCGTGCTGCGGACGGGTCCTTCACGCCGCACGCCGTGAAGCTTGCGGGCGACCTCACGATTTCCGACCGTGCGACGCTTGACTTTACGGCCGGGGTTTTCGAGGATCACGGCACCGAGCACGTCGGGAACTCCTCGGGCCTTTCCGTCAACGCACTCGACTTGAACGGAAATCGCTTTGTCGTGGTCGACAGCGGCGAAGATAGCAAGATCACGGTCCAAGCGCGCATCGACAAGCTCGACTTCGGTACCGGCCTTCCCTCGAACGGCGAATACCACGGCTCGATTCTCGACATGTTGGGCGAGACGCCCGACTACCCGGTCCTCACGGTCATCGAGAACATCCGTCTTGATGATCCGGACAAGGCAGACGCCATTTCGGCAATCGCCAACAGCATGGTGCTCGAAGGCGTCGACGAGGATGACATGAAGACCGTCAAATTCTGGCAACCGAACTGGGATCCGGAATCCGAGCACGAAACTGTGCACGTCGCGAATGTCACGACGGGCGTGAAGCTCGTGGGCGTTGAAAACAAAGACGGTCTCGGGAGCATCGCGATCGGTGCGGGCATCACCGGAATCGACATCGTCTCGGGCGCGACACTCCGCATTGACGCTTCGGCTTCGGAAAGCGGCGCTTCCGTTATGGATGCTTCGATTACGGAAAATAACAAGGAAAAGCCGGGCAATGTGCTCGTGACGCACAGTCTCGGGAACGCGCCCGAGGAAGGCGTCAAGTTCCTGGCCGAAAACACCTACACGGGCGAAACCGTGATCGATTTCGGTGCGAAGGCGACCGTGGGTCACGCGAGCGCGTTTGCCTCGAGCAAGGTCGTTCGCGTCGGTACGATGGAAAAAGACGCCAACGGCAATCTCCTGGAGGACAAGTCAATCCTCGTGCTCGACACGACCCAGGTCAAAGGCAGCTCCTACGAGAACGCCGTCAAGATGAAGGCGATCGAGCTCGGTGCCAATGGCAAGCTGGAGATTAAGACCCGCAACGACCTCATCCTCACGGGGAACGGCGCGTCGACCTTCGCCGAGGACTCGGTCGTGACGGGCGACGATTCGACCACGATCGGTCTCGCGGACGGGAACTTGACGATCAAAGATCTCAAGTCGATCTCGGGCTTTGAAGGCGCCTTCCGCGTCAACACGGGTGCGTCGGTCAACTTCACGGTGGCGGATACCGAAACCTACACCTGGACGAACGACGTTCCCTTCTACACCGACGCACGCTCGCGTGTTACCGGTGCGGGCAAGTTCGTGAAGTCGGGTGCCGGCACGCTCGTTATCGGCGACAAGCAGTTCGCTCAGCCCAACCTCTCCGGCATGAACCTCGTCGTTGCCGAAGGGACGGCGGAACTCAACGGCGCCAAGATCCTGGGCCTCGAGACCAAGGAGGGTACGGTCGTTGACGTGAACGGCATCTTCATGACGGAGAACCTCACGGCGGACGCGGGCAGCGTCTTCAATCTCGACGTCGTGACGGGCAAGCCCTTCAACGTTAAGGAAGGCGAAACCGCAACGAAGAGCCCGATTTGGGGGCTGGGTGAAAACGGTTCCGACGGCATCCGCGTGACGGGTACCGCTTCGGGTACGTTGAACCTTGCCGTGACGCCGAAGGACCTCAAAAAGGGTGCGGAAGAAAGCATCCAGCTCGTGGATGCGAATCGTGCCGCCGAAGGCTTCACCGTGAGTCTCGTCGACGAAAAGGGAGCCAAGTTGGAAGGCTTGACGGCCGGTGCTTACGACTACACGCTCGTTCGCAAGGACGACGCGCAGAACGGCACCGACATCTTCCTCTCGAGCATCCCGGGTGAGGACGAAAAGCGCAATACGACCGTCACCGCCGGTTCCTATATCGGTGTTGCGGCCGCGGCGCAGCTCTTCGACATTTCGCTCCACGACCGCATGAGCAACCGCTCGTGGTTGACGGCGAATGCGGACGGCTCGATTGCGAACAGCTTCTGGGTGCTCGAAACGGTCTCGAACGAACGCTACGGCGATTCGACGGGTCAGATCGACGTTCACGACACCGCGTCGACCACCACGGTGGGTTCCGACATTCTGTCGGGTCTTGCCGCGGGCGGCACGTGGTATGCGGGTGCGATGTTCTCGTACGCGACGCAAGACACGAAGAGCCGTTCGAACCGTACGGCCCTTGAATCTCGTGCCGACACGGACGCGTGGGCTGCGGGTCTCTATGCGGGCTGGCAGTTGAACGGCGCCGACCGCACCGGCCCCTACGTCGACGGTTGGATCCTCTGGACCGACGCCGAAAGCGACGTGAAGGGCGTGAACGTCTCCGAAACGGTGGACGGGAACGGTCTCTCCGCGTCGATCGAAGCGGGTTGGGGCTTCAAGGCCCTCTCCTACAACGCGCACGGTCAGGCGGGCGACATCTACGTCGAACCGCACGTCTCCGTCACGTGGTTCGGTTACGAAGCGGACGACGTCTCGAACGACGTCCACGACGTGACCTTCGAAGGCAAGGACAACATCCGCACGAAGTTGGGTGTCAAGACCTACGCCTTCGGCAAGAACTCGGGCGGGTTCTCGCCGTACGTCGAACTCAACTGGATCCACAACACCGAAACCTACGGCGTCACGATGTCGAACGTGACCGTCGAACAGGTCGGTGCCGAAGACCAGGGTGAAGTTCGCGCCGGTGCCGATTGGCGCATCAACGATGCGTTCACGGTCTGGGGCCACTTCGGCATCACGTCGGGTTCCGACGGGTACTCGAACCGCGAAGCGTCGTTGGGGGTGCGCTACAACTTCTGACGCTGATCCCCTGAAGGCGCTTTCTCCGAAGGCGCCTTGAACGCGCCACTCAAGCGGTCGGTCTTCTTCGCGTCAAGCGCGGGAGGCCGACCGCTTTTGCATGGCGGTCGAATGACCTCGGAAGAACCTCAGTGCGCCGTCCGGAGGACGGCCCCTCGAAAGGCCTGCGTCAGAAGCGCCACCATCGGTAGAGGATCCAAAGGCCGAGTCCCGCCCATACGGCAAGCGCGATCAGCAGGTTCCTGCCCGGATGTTCGAACCGGTCGAGAAGCCATGGGATGCCGCCGAAGACGACGCCCAAGACCGCGAGAAGAAGAGCGACTGCGAGAATACCGTTCGTCATGATTCGGAAAGCGAAGAGGCGAAGGCAGGTTCGCCGCGGCCCCGCCTGACGTGTTGTCGGATCAAGCGGCGGGCATCCCGTTTCCGTATGCGATCTTGAGGGTCATCCCCGGAAGAGCCGCCCCTTCGGAAAGCGTAACGGCGTGTTTGTCATTTTTCGAGAAACCGATGGTTTGACCGTCTTCGAGCGTTCGGCCGCACTCGAGAACGTAGGAGGCCATCGATGATATAAACGCCCAGAGCTCCCGCGCATCGGCACCTTCGGCATTCAATACCTCGATCTCGCGGCGACCGAAGGTTTCCAGGCCGTAGGTGTAGGCGCCGAGCACGCGGTCGGTCTCGTAGAGACCGAACCAAATCCAAGCGTGCACGGGAAGGTCGTCGTTCCTCAATGCGTCGGCCGCCTTCCGGTAGAAGTCGGGCTCGAAGACGACGCCGTTCGTGTAGATGCCGCTCACGTAGCGTTGCCGGCTGCAGGCGTCCATGAGTTTGACGAACAGTTTGCCGCGCTCGATCGGATCGTCGTCTCCGCCGCAGACCGCAACCATGATGTGCGCGGCGTGCTTCTTCGCGACGTCCGCGGCTTCGGGCCACATCCAGTTGTTTTCGGCATTGGTTTCAGCTTCGTTGCCCGGGATGGGAAAGGGCATCAGGCTTATGGCGACCATCCGATCGCCCAGGTTGAAGACCAGCGAATCGTCCCGCTCGTCTTCGTCGGGATCGCTTTCCGGGACGGTGATGTCCCACAGTTTCTTCAGGTCGCCAATCAGTCGGGTTTTGTCCCAGTACCCTTTGGAAAGAAGCGCGAACCCGAGAAACGGTCCGCATCCGGGCTCATCCTTCGCATCCTTTGCGTCCGTCGTGTCGTCGTTTTCGTTGTCGACAGCGTCGCCCTTGTTCTCTTCCTCGTCCGCTTCTTCGAAGACGGCGTCGTTCTGAAGACCGCGAACGAACTCCTCGAAGCTGTCGGCCAAGTGCGTGATTCGGTAGTCCAGTTCCTGGTCGACGTGTACAACGGCGGGTTCGCCCTCCGGTCCGCACGCGCGATAGTCCAGAAAGATCATGTCGTGCCCGGCACTCGGGCAGTCGCAAACGGCCACACCGATCGGCGGGTACCCCCATTCGCTCGTCATGAATCGGCTGCCCAGGTTGCCACCGAGGGAATAGGCTTTGTCGCGTCCGATGCCGAAGATGCCGGTGATCGCTACGTGGTCTTCGGCCCGGCTCGTCGGTTCGTCGGTCGGAAAGCACGTGTTGACGGGAATCCCGCCGTTATGCCGCTTCATAAGCCAGACGTATGAGGCCGGCAGTTTATAGCCGAGCTCTCTTTCGATTTCGGCGATCAGCTCGTCGGACGGCTCGGCACTCACGTATTCCTTCTTCGCGTACTCGGAATCGTTCCAGAAGTTCGTGAAGTCGAAACCTTCAAAGGGCGTGGCCCCGGGCGTGAACTTCGTCTTTCCGGCCCGACGCAACCGACGACGGATCCTGCGGGCACATTCTTCGATCACCATGGGCGCGCACTCATCCCGAGGATCGAGCTCCGCCCAACGTTGGGCGTAGGAAACGGCCTTTTCCTCTTGGTCGGTCATATATTGGTAGCCGTAGGCCATGCGCATGTGCCACTCGGCTTTGTCAACGCCTTCCGCACGAACGGATTCCAGAACGTCCACGGCACGCTTGAGGGCGGCCTGTGCCTCGTCCTGCGGCGATCCTTCCTGGTGGTCTCCGAGGACGGCATAGTTTTCCAAGGCCCGAGCCAAAGCGTAGGCGGTTCGGTAATTCCGCTGATCCTCGGGGATGGACTCCAGAGCCCGTATGCATGACGAGAAATCGTCCGCATCGTTCCATTTTTCAATTTGAGCGAAGAACGCTTCGGCTGTTTCGGGCGAGTATGCCGATGTTTCCGCTTTCGATGACCCCTGCGCGGTCGCCTCTGCGCCCGAAGCCTTCGACGCGAACGTTTCCGAATACTCTTCCGTGTCCGGTTTCTTTTCCGGATCGCCTTCCGGATCGGTGCTTTGCGGCGCCTTCAGGGCGACGGTGCCCGCATCGCGGCGGAAGACGTGGAAGTGCGCCCATTCCACGGGTGACGCGTCGAAGAAGACTTTGGCCTTATCGATGAAGGCACGCATGTCCCAGGCGATGAAGTCGACGTAGCCGCAGCGGGTGCCGGTGGCGCCCCCCGTGAGCGTTGCAAGCTCCGGTCCGTCGCCCTCCGAGAGCGCCTCTTCGAGTCGGTCGCGGAAGTCGAAAATCCGCTTGCTTTGGTCTTCGCCGAAAAATCCGTCGAGCGGATAGATGAAGAACCCGGCTACGGCGCCGTCGTCAAGGAGTTCGTCCGAAAAGTCGGTTTCGCCTCCGAGGTAGTCGTTGATGAGCGCCGCGCAACAGGTCGACCCCGCCACGACGTCCAGACGCCAATCCGCTTCCGGGTCGTCGTTCGGTTTGCATTGGTAGCAGAGCGCGGAATCGAGACAGCGCGCGGGATCGGGGTCAAGGTCGAACCCGTCGGCTTCGAGTTTGGCGGGAAGGTCCGCGAGCAGCATCCCCGGCTCGTCGAGCGGACGATCGAGAACCTCGAACGCGTCGACGTAGCACATGTGCGGAATTTCACCGAGGATTTGGTCGGTGAGCGTCTCCAAGGCCCAATAGGCCTTCCCTTCCTCGTTCTTCAGGACGGGGAGCAGTTTCTCGCAGTAGGCTTTGAGGCCGATGCGCTTCTCATCGGTTTTCTCGACCCACACGCGAACGTCGCTCCCGGAAATGTCGAAGTCTTCTGTGCGCATGCCGACGTCGTTCGCGCGTTGGCGCCCGACGAGGATGCTCCAGTTTTCGAGCACGGCCGCAGGCGCACGGTCGCGGAAGTACACAAGTTCAAAAAGCTTGACCTTGTCGCCTTGAGGACTCAGGATCACTTCGTGCTTGTGCTCGTTGACGCCGATCTCAAAAGCGACGTCGTCGAACGCAATGTCGAAAATCGACCGGAATTGTTCAACGATTTCGTGTGCGTTTTCGTGCGTCTTGTCTTCGGCCAGGGCCTTCCTCAGGCCGGCCTCCGCTTCGGCGAACGCTCCCCAAGCCTTCGCCGTGCGGTCTCGGAAGGACGAGCGGAAAACGGGCAGCGACGCGTAGCGGCGGCACCGCTCGATGAATTCTTCCGTGTCTTCGTCGCCCGGCCGCGCTTCGAGTGCTTTCTCGAAGTAGGGGAGTGCCCGGTGCTCCTGTTCCAGGTAGAAGTAGGCGTAGGCCATGCGGAAGTTCCAGCAATGGTCGCCTCGGAAATACGCCTCATGGGGTTTGAGGAGCGTGATGGCGTGCTTGAGCATGTCGCGGTCGTCGACCGTCGCCGCATTGCTGTAGGCGCGAGCGAGCTCGGAATCGAGTTCGGGCGTGCGTTCGTCGTCCGGAAGCGCTTCGATCGCATCGATGATCTTGCGGAATTCGTCCTCTTCGGTCCAGATTTGGCATTGTTGCAAGAGGTCCATAGCTTTCCTCCTCGGTTTGCGGAGACGCGGCGCCTTCGGCATGCAGTTGCGGACGCATGTTCGTCCGATCCAGTCTAACGGCAACCGGTATCCCGAGAAAAGCACCGGTTTCGAACCGATGTCGGCGGAAACCCGGTACGAGTCGCCCGAAAGGAACCGCCCGAGAGCGTTTCGGTCAACGGTAGTTACACATTTCCATCAAACGGAAAAGACCTGCGATCCGAAGCTCCCGGTCGGACACCGTACAATGGTGTCCAACGATGAAAGACGCTCGGGTACAAACGAGCGAACACCTTTCAACATCCTTTCGACCATACGTCCAATAAAGAAGAGACCGAACATGAAGAAGATTGTCGTTACGGCCGTTGTCACCGCTCTTTGCATGGCGGGTGCCGCCGAAGCCGCAAAGCGCAAGGCCCCGAAGCGTGCCATTTCGACGCCCGCGTACAAGAGCCAGACCGCAAAGCCCGTCGCTCCGGTGCAGGCTCCCGCCGCGAAGGCTCCTGCTGCTGCGGCTGCTCCCGCGGCTCAGACGACCGCTCCCGCTCCCGCGGCCGCCAATGCCGGGAGCGCCCCGGTTCCGGGCGTCTCCGCCCTCAACCGTCCGGCCGCGCCCGCAGCGAACACGGCGGCTCCCGCTCAGGCGCCCGTCGCCGCGAATGCGGCTCCTGCGGCCGCTCCCGCCGCCAACGCCGCGCCCGCCCAGCCCTCCATGGCCGCGGGTCTCGTGAGCAACATCGCCGGCGCCGCCATCGGTGTCGTGGCGGGTAACGCGATCAGCAACGCGCTCTCGGGCGACGAAGAAAAGGCCGTGACGGAAGACGGTCAGCCGGCTCAGGCTGCTCAACCCGCCGCCCCTGCCGTTGCTCCCGCCGCCGAAGCGGCTCCCGCGGCTCAGTCCGCCGTCGCGCAGTAATCGGTTCCAAGCTCAAGAGCCCCGTCGGGCGTCCGAACGACGTCCGGGGCTCCGAGAGCTGGCAGCCGAACCGAGCACGACAAAAAGCTCCGAGGATCCTGCGATCCCGGAGCTTTTTGCGTTCGGACTTCGAGGAGGCCGCTCCCGCAGTCGATCACATGGGTTCGATGCGCGTTTCGCCGTGCATCATCCAATCGTGGCGCTTCAAGCGGTAGAGGACGTGGCGGGCGAGTCGATGGTCGGGCGGCAGAGCGGGATGCAGGAAGTCGTCCGCCGGATCGTGCGTCATCGAGAGGTTGTTCATCAGGCGAATCGAGCGACGGTTCGTCGCGGCCGTAAAGGCAACGACTTCCTCAATGCGTTGCGTGAAGACGCCTTCGAGGATTTCGTTCGAAACGCTCACGGGGAGAGGCAGCCCCGTCAGGACGGCGGGTTCCCTTTCGGAGAGCACGGCCGTCAGCGCGGCGCGCGCCGCTTCGCGGGCGTAGCCCTGGCTCCAATGGCGGCGTTCGAGACGCCAGACGATTTCAATGTCGTCGGGACGGAAGGCGGGGCGGTTGAAGCCCATGATCCCTGCAAAGTCCGCAACGCCCGGGAGTTCCAAAACCCAAAGGCCGAAGCCGTCGCGTTCGTGGTCGTCGTACGCCTTGAAGGCGAGCCGATCGCTTTCCTCGGCGGTCAGCACCGAAGGAAATTCGGCCATGACGTCGGGGTCGGCGTTGAGCGCGCGGAAGGGAAGAAGGTCCGAAGAACGCCACGTGCGCAAAACCACGCGGGGGGTGCGCAGAAGCTGACGGGAGGTAGCAGGGAGATTGAGTGTAGCCGGCATTGTCGTAGGTCCATGTCGAACCCGAAAGCCTACACGATGCGGCGAATTCCTGCTCGGCTCCCGAGGACCGAAGTGTGGCAAATCGACAACACTTCGTCCCGACGGAGGGGCAAAAACTCTTAAAAATCATCCGCTAAAGCACTTCAAAAAATTTTGAAGTTTTTTTTTCGAAAAAGCGACGCATTCTCGCAACGCCCCCTTTTGTCTCCGCCTCGGCCCCTTCCCGGTTCCCGCCGCCCTCCCGCGGTCTTCCTCGCCGTCTCCCGAAGGAGGAACGCGTCCTTACGCCTTTCGAGGGACGGGAAAACCGAGAAGGAGGTTTTCCTTGAGAAGGTTTTCCTGAATGGGCTGTTCGAAGCTTCCGAACTAGACTCGACTTCGGTCGGCGTCGGAGGTCTTCGGCGTCGCACGAACCGAAAGAGAGGAGGTACTTATGATCGAATCCCGTCCGCGTCTCACACGCGTCGCACTGGCCGCGGCGGCGGCCGCTTCGGCGCTTGCCGTTTCGAGCGGTGCGTTCGCCGAACTTCCGACGATTCCCGCGTCGGTGACGACGGCTGCGACCGCCATCGCGGCGGACGCTCCGATGAAGGCGATGCTCGAAGAGTTGACGAGCCCCGAAGCGCAGGAATGGCGCTTCGACACGCTCCTCGAGCTCGCCCGCATCGCGTCGCCCTCGCGCTCCGAAATGCGCCGCCAGGCGGAAATCACGAAGCGCCTCGTCGAAGAGTGGGGTTTTGCGCCCGAAGACATCATGACGACGCCCGAAGGCGTCATCAAAGGTGCGGGCCTTCAGACGGTGGACGGCCTTCCCGTCTACAACGTGTGCGTTCGCATTCCGGGGACCTACGGGGCCCGACCCGACGCCCAAAGCTACAAGGGGCAGTTCCCGAAGGTGCTCCTCGAAGGGCACATCGACACGGTCAACCCCGGCGTGCTTCCGCCCGCCGAGACGCCTTACGAGCCCGTCAAGCTTCAGCCGGCGACGGATCCCGTCGTCGCAACGCGCGACGAATTGAAGAACCTCCCCGACGAGATTCATTTCGACAAGGCGGGCAAGGTCGTCAAGGACGAGAACTACAAGCGCGCCTACAAGCGCTATGCGGACTTCGAAGCCGCGAAAAAGGCGGGAGCCGTGCGTCTTTACGTTCCGGGCTTCAACGACGCGATGATCAACACGGTCGCGGTCATGCAAGCGGCGAAACTCATGAAGAAGTACGGTATCAAACCCGTCTACGACATCTGGGTTTGCGGTACCGCGGGCGAAGAAGGGAAGGGGAATCTCTGCGGGATGAAGCAGCTCTACGGCTACTCGCAGGATACGGGCAAAGGCAACAACGCCCTCAACTTCGTCGCGAACTTCGGCGCCGACTCGACGAGTCCGGGCGACGCGACGCTCAACTACCTCGGGAGCTATCGCTTCGAGGTGAAGTACACCGAACCCGCGGGCTTCAAGGCGGGCGACGCGCCGCGTCCGTCGGCGCTTCTCGCCGCCAACCGCGCGATCGCGAAGATTGCGGACCTCACGACCGCTTGGGACGCGGACAAGAAGGCCGAAAAGACCACCTACACCGTGGGGGTCGTCACGTGCGACGAGCCTGCGAACCCCGGCGAACGGAGTTCGACGTGCAGCTTCATGGTCGACATGCGCAGTCCCACGCAGGCGCCTTTGAGCGCCATCCGCGCGAAGATCGAACCGACCTTCAAGGCGGGCGTTGACGAAGAAAACGCCGCCCACAAGGTGAAGGCCGACGACCCGAACGCGGTCAAGATGGAAATCGTCTGGTTCGGGGACCGCCCGGCCTATCAGCGTCCGAACTACGAAGACATCGCGGTCGCGGCCTGGTGGCAGTCGAACCTCACGGTCGACACCGACGTGACGAAGGATATTCCGACGGAAGCCGCGAGCCTCAACGACAACGTGCCCGCCGCGTTGGGCGTTCCTACGGTGAACATGAACGTCGGCACGAACGCCGGTGGCGGCGGCGGTCACACGTGGTACGAGTGGGGTATTCCGGGTGACGGCGTTGCGGAAGGCAAACGCATCTTCCGCTTCGTGCTCTCGGGCCTCATCGCCTCGGGCTACAACACCTCGGACGGCAAGGTCGTCGAACCGGGCGCCGCTCCGATCGGTCCCCGCACCACGGAAGAAACGTACAAGTAAGGAGGAGAGACCATGCGTACGTTCATGACCACTGCAAAGCGCGCCGTCGCTCTTCTCGCACTCGCCACGGCGGGCGCGGCCGTTGCCGCCACCGCCACCTGGACCGTGACCTTCGAAGGCCCGGGCGGGCACTCGAACGGCAACTACGGCAACGTCAACGCCGTGCATGCCGGGGCGCGCGCCGTGATGGAACTCGCCCGCACGGCGCCCGACGCGGTGATTGCGGGGATGAAGGGCGGCAATTCCGTCAACTCCATCGCAAGCGACTGCACTTTCACCGTCACCGCCGCCGGTGACGAAAAGGCGATCGCCGCCGCGAAGAGCGCGGTCGATGCGGCCGTTCAAAAGGCCGTCAAAGCCGAAAACGACTTCCGCGGCGTCAAGGCGGGCGACACCGTGCGCGGCGCTCCGGCGGAAATTCGAGCGACCGTGAAGTAAAGCCCTAGGCGGATCGTTGCAAGTTTTTGTACGATCCCCCTTGAGGCGCGGGGACGCTCCGAAGTCGATCGCTTGTTCCCCTTGCGGTCGTGCTTCGGGGCGTCTTTGTTTTCTCTTCTCTATCTTCGGATTTTTTCGAATTGTCCGATTCTATCGACAACGTGCCTCTCGGCAGGTTTCGCTTCGGAAAGTTACAAAATCATTTCGAAAAAATTATGGAAAAATGTCAAAGTCGTGCGGAGGCTTCCCGAGCGACAAAAAAGTATGCGAATATTTCCGCCGACGGAATACTGTTGCATTCACCCCGTATATGGGGAGTTTCAGACATGTTCGTCGCTTTGTAGGAAGTCGGTTTTCTTCTTCAATCCTCACCGGGCGTCCATCGGAAACCTCCGTCCGACGTCTCGGGTGTTCCGCTCTCCCGCTTGACCCCCGCGCACGGACGTTCCGTGAGGAAACCGGAAACTTTGACCTGTTGTGCCCGCGAACCCGCCGAAAGGTTCGCGGGCATTTTTTTCGGGAATTTTCGGGGTTCGGATCCGATTTCGACCGACCTTGCACGACGCGGGGCGGCTTGCGGTCGCGTAACGCATGCGTTGCGATTTTGGAGGCCTGCGATCATGAATTCGAGAGTTTTTTGGTTTTATGCTCGACAGTGTGTGTATTGATATGTACAACTTATGATGTTGGTTAACGAAGGAGCGAAATGCGGATAGTTCCCAAGTGATCAGCAAACTTGAGGCGGATGGCTGGAAACTTGATCGGATCAAGGGAAGTCACCACGACTTTAAGAAACCGGGATTCCCAAGGCCGGCATGCGTTCCTCATCCGAAGAAGGACCTGCCGGCCGGAACGATCGCGGCTCTCCAGAGGTACACGGGAGTTCGTTTCAAGTGAGTTGTTGGGGTGGGATGCTTCGGCATCCCGCTACCGCGTACGCGAGGAAAACAGTATGCGCTACCCTATTTTTATTGAGCCGGGGGACGACTCGCACGCATTCGGCGTGGTCGTTCCCGATCTTCCGGGATGCTTCTCCGCGGGAGATACTTTGGACGAAGCCGTTGATATGGCGAAGGAGGCTGTCGAAGGGTGGATCGAGTGCGCTTTTGACGACGGGCTCGAAATCCCGAAACCTTCGACGCTTGCGGAAGTTTCCCAACTTCCCGAGTACAAAGGTTGGATTCTTGCCGTTGTGGATGTCGATCTTTCGAAGCTCTCCGACAAGACCGAACGCGTCAACATTACCCTTCCGAAGCGGATTTTGAGTCGGCTCGACGAGATGGCTTCACGGTCCGGTGATTCGCGTTCCGGTTACATCGCCAGAATGGTCGTATCCGGTGCGTGGTCTTAAGACTCGGGATGACGACCTTTGACGGCGATCGTGTCGTCAACCCGCAGCCTCACAGCATTTTTCAGGGTGGTCCGAGCAGTTCCGAGAGGCTCTCCGAGGAGCGTCGGAGAGCGTCCGCCGGTCTCCGAGAACCTGTGCCGCACCCCTTCGAAGATCGTACCTGGTAAAAACCCTGAGTTCGGGGTATTTGCCTTTCCGCGCCGCGCGTGGCACCATGGACGGGCTTGTTTGAAGCCCGGTTGGTTTTGCGCTCCGGAACTCAGGTACAAAAAAGCGCGCTTTTTCATCGCGGGTTCCCCGTTCGTTTCGACGACGCACGGAATCCGCCTCAACGAGCCCCGAGGGCGACGCCCTCGGGAACCGTAAGGTTTTTTTTCCGGGACGTTCGTCCCGGGGCATTTTTTCGTCCTTTTTTTTCAGAAGGAAAATCAAATGCCGATTGAAAAAACCTCGGGTAACACCGAATACACGGTTCCGGCCGAAAAATTCGGAAAGCATCTCGCCGATCTTCCCGACTGCCGTGCTTACCGCATGTCGAACGAATGCGCCGTCGAGGCCGAGGCCTCCCGCCGCATTCCGTCCGTCGATCCCGCCTATCAATTCAACCGCTCGTACTTCATGTCGCTTGCGGCCTGGTGGAATTTCGCGACCGACGAACCGCTCTACATCAGCGGTCCGGCGGGTGCGGGCAAAACCAGCTCCGTTCTGCAATGGTGTGCCGTCGTCGGTCAACCCGTCGTCAGCGTCACCGTGCGTCCCAACATGGAGAAAAACGAACTGCTCGGTCGTTGGGTCGCCAACGACAAGGGCGGCATGAACTGGGTCGACGGTCCCGCCACGCTCTGCTGGCGTCACGGGTGGCTTCTCCTCATCAACGAATTCTCCGCGGTTCCCCCCGAAATGTGGGTGTCCGCGAACGACATTCTGGAGGGGGCGCCGCTTGAGATCGACGCCACGGGCGAACGGGTGGACCGTCATCCGCTCACGCGCGTTGTCGTCACCGACAACGCCCGCGGGCACGCCTCGGAACGCGAAGCGGGTTACTTCGGCCGATCCGTCATGGATCTTTCGGTCGTCGACCGCTTCTGGCACATCCGCCTCAAGGGCCTCACGATCGCCGAGGAAGCGACGCTTCTTTGGAGACGCGTTCCCGACGATTTGCGCTCGCGTCTTCCCGAAAAGGAAGCGATGAACGTACTCACGGGCCTTGCGGACATTGCCGCCGCTTCGAGAAAGTCGTCCGAGCAGAAGATGGTGGGATTCGACAACCGCAACCATCCGCTCTCTCACCGTGCGCTCGAGCGCATGTCGACCATGCTTTTGCGCTATGCCGCAGGAGACGTCGTCATCGATCGACCGGTGATCGAGTGGGCCGTGGAAACGGGGATCGCCAACGCACTCGACGCCGTACCGCGCAGCGCCCTCGTGACGCTCGTCGGAACGCGCCTCGGAACGCTCGCCGAGACTCTGAAGCGCGAGACGGCTCGCTTGAGCGCGAGCTCACGTCGGGCTTGCGCCCGAAGTGTTTCCGCCGACCCGAGCTTGTCGAAAGACGGCTCTCCCGAAGGCGGAAAGTCCGGCTCCCGCTCCGGAGCGCTCTTTTGATTCCTCTTCGGAGGAACCCGAAGGGCGGGAAGGGGTGAGGGCCGGGGGCTCCGGCGGTTCGCTCGGTTTCTTCCGAGTGCTCCGCAGGGGGCGTTCGCGGGCACCGCCGCAACTTCTCCCGGGAACTTCGGTTCCCGGGGAGGCGGCCTTGCTCGAGTCCTCGCGATTCCCCGCAACCGCGGCGCCTTGCCGCATC
>ENA-OWPP01001611-OWPP01001611.1-human-gut-metagenome-genome-assembly--contig:-NODE-1611-length-18370-cov-3.099700_pt1 | contig 18370 bp, 16 predicted proteins | sample MGYA00248265_ERZ651848 | MGnify/ENA primary metagenome ERZ651848 (study PRJEB26924, sample SAMEA4378233) | human gut metagenome | biome: human gut; feature: human-associated habitat; material: faeces...
CAGCCCCAGATCGGAAGAGCGTCGGTCGGCGGCAAAACCGCAGTGAACCACCCTCTCGGCAAAAACATGATTGGCGCCTTCTGGCAGCCGGTTTCGGTGGTGGTTGATCTTAACTGTCTGAAGACCCTCCCGGCGCGTGAACTCGCTTCCGGACTGGCTGAGGTCATCAAGTACGGTGTGATCCTCGACGGCGAATTCTTCAGCTGGCTGGAAAACAACATTGATGCGCTGCTGGCGCTGGATGAAAAAGCGATGGCGTACTGTATTCGCCGTTGCTGTGAGCTGAAAGCGGAAGTTGTGGCTGCCGACGAGCGTGAAACCGGGTTACGTGCTTTACTCAATCTTGGACATACCTTCGGCCATGCTATCGAGGCGGAAATGGGCTACGGTAACTGGCTGCACGGTGAAGCGGTGGCGGCAGGTATGGTGATGGCGGCGCATACGTCCGAACGGCTGGGGCAGTTCCGCGCGCAGGATACACAGCGCATTATCGATCTGCTCAAGCGTGCAGGCTTACCGGTACGCGGCCCGCAGGAGATGAGTGCGCAGGCGTATTTGCCCCATATGATGCGCGATAAAAAAGTACTGGCGGGCGACATGCGGCTGGTGCTCCCGCTCGCAATAGGAAGCAGCGAGCTGCGCGGCGGAGTGCCGCATGATGTGGTTCTTGGCGCGATTGCTGATACTCAGCAGGCGCAACAATAAGAAGGTCTGGCCGCGTTCGCGCGGCGTTATCATTTCGGGTGATGTGCAATAATCGTGAGCATAAGCCTTTTAGTGGGGTGTTAAATGGATGATTTCAAACCAGAAGACGATATGAAAGCCGATCGCAACGATCGTCGTGCTGGTCGTTCCCGTCAGTCTTCCGAGCGTGATGCCGATCCGCAGATCAATTTTGACGACGTCGATCTTGATGCCGATGAAGGCCGTCCGACGCGCGCCGGTAAGGCCCGTCGCGAGCGTGAAGAGGAAGAGTTCGAAGAAGAACTGGATGCGGAAGACGAGGAACTGCTCGAAGAGCAGCCTGTAGAGCGTCGTCCGCGCAAGCGTAAAAAAGCGCCGGCCAAACCTGCCTCCCGTCAGTACATCATGATGGGCGTGGGGATTCTGGTGCTGCTGCTGTTAATCGTGGGTATTGGTTCTGCGCTGAAATCGCCATCCTCGTCCAGCCAGCAGACCGCTTCCGGCGAGAAGAGCATTAATTTGTCTGACGATCAGTCCACCAGCACGCCTGCTGCCGGTCAGGATCAGACTGCTGCTGTCAACACCACCCCACAGCAGGACGTAACGGTTCCGCCTATTGCCGCGAACCCGACGCAGGGCCAGGCAGTATCAGAGCCGCAGGGCCAGCAGCGTATTGAAGTTCAGGGCGATCTGAACAATGCGCTGACCCAGCAGCAGGGCCAGCTGGACGGCGCCGTGGCTAACTCGACGCTGCCAACTGAACCGGCAACCGTCGCGCCGATCCGTAATGGCGCCAATAGCACTGCGGCGCCGCGCCAGGCGACCGAGCGTCAGACGGCTGCAACGCCGCGTCCGGCAGAGCGTAAGCACACCGTTATCGAAGCGAAGCCGCAGACGAAGCCTCAGGCCGTGGCAAAAGCGCCGGTAGAAACGAAGCCGGTTCAGCCGAAGCATGTTGAAAGCGCGGCGACTACCGCCCCGGCGAAAACCACCGTAACCGAAAGCAAACCGGTGGCAACAGCGCAGAGCAAACCGGTAGCAACAGCGTCCACCACCACTGCCGCGCCAGCCGCAACGGCAGCGCCAGCCGCGAAGAGCGGTAAAACGGCAGGTGACGTGAGCTCAATGAAATCTGCGCCGTCGGGTAACTATACCCTGCAGCTCAGCAGCTCCTCTAACTACGACAACCTGAACAACTGGGCGAAGAAAGAGAAGCTGGATAGATATGTTGTCTATGAAACGTCGCGTAACGGCCAACCGTGGTACGTGCTGGTGAGCGGTATCTATGCTTCGAAAGAAGAAGCGAAACGCGCTGTCACCTCGCTGCCGGCGGACGTGCAGGCGAAAAATCCATGGGCAAAACCACTGCATCAGGTACAGGCTGACCTGAAATAATGCCGTGGGGTAGTCTTAAGCGCAGGATGCTGTCGGAGCTTTCTCCACAGCCGGAGAACGTGTAATTAGTTAGGCAGCATGAAAAAGAATCGCGCTTTTCTGAAGTGGGCAGGGGGGAAGTACCCCCTGCTTGACGATATTAAAAAGCATTTGCCGGAAGGCGAGTGCTTAATCGAGCCCTTTGTGGGCGCCGGGTCGGTATTTCTCAATACCGACTTTTCTCGTTATATCCTCGCGGATATCAACAGTGACTTAATTGGCCTGTACAACATCGTTAAATTGCGTACCGACGAATACGTCGCCGCTGCGCGTGAGATGTTTGTCCCGGAAAACAACGTCGCTGAGCGCTACTACCAGTATCGTGATGAATTCAACCAAAGCCAGGATCCGCTGCGTCGCGCGGTGCTGTTCCTGTATCTGAATCGCCACGGCTACAACGGCCTGTGTCGCTACAATCTGCGCGGCGAGTTTAATGTGCCGTTTGGCCGCTATAAAAAGCCCTATTTCCCCGAGGCAGAGCTCTATCATTTCGCCGAGAAAGCGCAAAACGCCGAGTTTTACTGCGAATCGTATGAAGAGTGCATGCAACGTGCAGATAGCCGCGCGGTGGTATATTGCGATCCACCCTATGCGCCGCTGACGGCGACGGCGAACTTTACCGCCTACCACACCAACAGCTTCAATCTGGAACAACAGGTACTGCTGGCGCAAAAGGCGGAATCGCTGATGAAAAAGCGGATCCCGGTGCTGATTTCCAACCACCGCACGCCGTTGACGCAGGAGTGGTATAAAAACGCGGCAGAAACGCATATTGTGAAGGTTCGGCGCAGCATCAGCAGCAACGGTGGTACGCGTAAAAAGGTGGATGAGCTGTTAGCGCTCTACCGTCCGCCTAAGACCAAATAAATTTCAAGGAGATGCGGATGAAGCAGTATTTGATTGCCCCTTCGATTCTGTCAGCTGATTTTGCCCGTCTGGGTGAGGATACCGCGAAGGCGCTGGCGGCGGGTGCGGATGTCGTGCACTTCGACGTCATGGACAACCACTACGTGCCGAATCTGACGATTGGCCCGATGGTGCTGAAGTCGCTGCGCAATTACGGTATTACCGCGCCAATCGACGTCCACCTGATGGTAAAGCCGGTCGACCGCATCATTCCTGATTTTGCCGAAGCCGGCGCCAGCATCATCACCTTCCATCCTGAAGCCTCCGAACACGTCGATCGCAGCCTGCAGCTGATTAAAGAGCACGGCTGTAAAGCGGGCCTGGTGTTTAACCCGGCGACGTCCCTGAGCTACCTCGATTACGTGATGGATAAGCTGGACGTGATCCTGCTGATGTCGGTTAACCCGGGCTTTGGCGGCCAGTCCTTTATTCCCCAGACGCTGGATAAACTGCGTGAAGTACGCCAGCGCATCGATGCTTCTGGCTACGATATTCGCCTGGAAGTGGATGGCGGCGTGAAAGCCAGCAATATTGGCGAAATCGCCGCGGCGGGTGCGGATATGTTTGTTGCCGGTTCGGCGATCTTCGGTCAGCCGGACTACAAGAAAGTGATTGATCAAATGCGTAGTGAATTAGCGAAGGTGAGTCATGGATAAATTACAGGCGATCCGCGGCATCGCGTTTGATCTCGACGGCACGCTGGTGGACAGTGCGCCGGGTCTAACCTCGGCGGTTGATAACGCCCTCTACGCCCTGGAGTTGCCGGTGGCGGGAGAAGAACGCGTTGTCACCTGGATCGGCAACGGCGCCGATGTCCTGATGGAGCGGGCGCTGACCTGGGCTCGTCAGGAGCGTGCGACGTTACGGGCGGCGATGGGTAAGCCTTCCGTCGACGATCATGATATTCCGCAAGACGAACAGCTGCGCATTTTGCGTAAACTGTTTGACCGCTATTACGCCGAAACGGCGGAAGAGGGTAGCTTCCTGTTCCCGGCGGTGGCCGATACGCTCGGCGCGCTGCATGCCAAAGGCCTGCCGCTGGCACTGGTCACCAATAAGCCGACGCCGTTTGTCGCCCCGCTGCTGGACGCGCTCGATATCGCGAAATATTTTACCGTGGTGATTGGCGGCGATGACGTGCAGAATAAAAAGCCGCATCCGGAACCGCTGCTGCTGGTGGCGGAAAAGCTCTCTCTGACTCCTGCCGAGCTGCTGTTCGTCGGCGATTCGCGCAATGATATTCAGGCGGCCAAAGCGGCAGGCTGCTGCTCTGTCGGCCTGACCTACGGTTATAACTATGGCGAACCGCTTGCGCTGAGCGAGCCGGACTATCTCTTCGACCAGTTTAATGAACTCTTACCCGCTCTCGGGTTACCGCACAGTGAAACTCAGGAATTGAAACATGACTAAGCCCATCGTTTTTAGTGGCGCACAGCCCTCAGGTGAACTGACCATTGGCAACTACATGGGTGCGCTGCGTCAGTGGGTAAACATGCAGGACGATTACCACTGCATCTATTGCATCGTGGACCAACACGCCATTACCGTGCGCCAGGATCCGCAGCAGCTGCGCAAGGCGACCCTGGATACCCTGGCGCTGTATCTGGCCTGCGGCATCGATCCGCAAAAAAGCACCATCTTCGTTCAGTCGCACGTGCCGGAACACGCCCAGTTAGGCTGGGCGCTGAACTGCTACACCTATTTCGGCGAACTGAGCCGCATGACCCAGTTTAAAGACAAGTCCGCACGCTACGCGGAAAACATCAACGCCGGTCTGTTTGATTACCCGGTACTGATGGCCGCTGACATTCTGCTGTATCAGACCAACCAGGTTCCGGTAGGGGAAGATCAGAAACAGCACCTGGAGCTGAGCCGCGATATCGCCCAGCGTTTTAACGCCATCTATGGCGATGTCTTTAAAGTGCCTGAGCCGTTTATTCCGAAGTCCGGCGCACGCGTGATGTCGCTGCTGGAGCCGACCAGAAAGATGTCCAAGTCCGACGACAACCGCAACAACGTCATCGGCCTGCTGGAAGATCCGAAATCGGTGGTCAAGAAGATCAAACGCGCGGTGACCGACTCCGACGAGCCGCCAGTGGTACGCTACGACCTGAAAGAAAAAGCGGGTGTCTCCAACCTGCTGGATATCCTCTCCGCGGTCACCGGGAAAACCATTCCTGAGCTGGAGCAGCATTTTGAAGGCAAAATGTATGGCCACCTGAAAGGTGAAGTCGCTGAAGCGGTGTCGGGTATGCTGACTGAGCTGCAGGAGCGCTATCATCGTTTCCGTAACGACGAAGCGTTTCTCAACCAGGTAATGAAAGACGGCGCAGAGAAAGCCAGCGCGCGCGCTTCTCAGACCCTGAAAGCGGTATACGAAGCGATTGGTTTTGTCGCCAGGCCGTAAGCGACGCAACAGCTAAAAAGGCGGGATATTATCCCGCCTTTTTTATGTCTGTCGTCCACGCGGGGGAGGCGAAGATTAGTGGTTCGAGAACCAGTTCAGTTTATCCCGCAGGCCGACCACGCGGCCGACGATGATCAGCGCCGGACTAGCCATCTGCTGCGCCAGGATATCCAGTTGCCCTAAGGTGCCGCTGACCACTTTTTGCGACACGGCGGTGCCGTTCTCGACGATGGCGGCGGGCATATCTTCAGCCATGCCGTGAGCAATGAGCTTCTCGCGGATCGCCGGCGCCTGGTTCAGGCCCATGTAGAACACCAGGGTTTGCTTCTCCACCGCCAGGTTCGCCCAATCCAGCTCGCCGCCGGTTTTCAGATGGCCGGTGACCAGGCGGACGCCCTGGGCGAAATCGCGGTGTGTTAACGGGATCCCCGAGTAGGCGGAGCAGCCGGAGGCGGCGGTGATGCCTGGAACAACGGAGAAGGGGATGCCTGCCTCACAGAGGGTTTCCAGCTCTTCCCCTCCGCGGCCAAAGATAAAGGGATCGCCGCCTTTCAGCCGGACCACGCGTTTTCCTTTTTGCGCTTCACGCAGCAGGATCTGGTTGATCTCCTCCTGCGGGACGCAGTGGTAGCCAGAACGTTTGCCGACGAACACCCGGTCGGCATCGCGACGCACCAGATTCATGATGTCGTCGGAAACCAGCCGGTCATAAACCACCACGTCAGCCTGCTGGATCTGCTGCAGACCTTTGAGCGTGAGCAGCCCGGCGTCACCGGGACCGGCGCCAACCAGGACGACCTCGCCGCGATGCTCCAACGGCTCCGTCAGTAGCTGCTCGGTGGTATCCGCCACCGCCTGCCGATCGTCATTGGCCAGCGACTGCGCCAGCCGGTCGTTCACAAACAGCTTCTCCCAAAAGCGGCGGCGTTCGCCCACGCTGGCAAACTGCTGCTTAACGCGCGCGCGCAGATGGCCGGCATAGCGGGCCAGCTGGCCGAGATGCAGGGGTAAGACTGACTCCAGCTTCTCGCGCAGCAGGCGCGCCAGCACCGGCGATGTCCCGCCCGAAGAGACGGCGACCATCAGCGGCGAGCGGTCGATGATGGACGGCATAATAAAGCTGGCCTGGCGCGGGGCATCCACCACGTTACAGAAGATACGCCGCGCTTCGGCTGCATCGCTGACCTGCTGGTTCACCGTCTCATTATCGGTAGCGGCAATGGCCAGCCAGCAGGTGTCCAGCAGCGAGGGGATAAACTCCCCCTGCACCAGGGTTAGCATCTGTGAATCGGCCCACACCTGAAACTGCGGGGTGAAGTCGAGCGCATTGACCGTGACGTTTGCGCCAGCATCCAGTAGCAGACGGGCCTTGCGTTCGGCGACATCCCCGCCGCCAACCAGTAAACAATCCCGCTGGCGCAACTGGCAGAATATGGGTAAGTGATCCACAGAATAACCTCATGAAAATAAGGGGTAGAAAATGCGTGGTCGTAGAATAGCAGCAAAGGTAATACAAAACATGCGACTTATCCCGCACTCATGCGTTGTCGGTCAGAAGTGTTGCTTATGTCTCCCCCCGTAGCCGGGGGGAGGAAGAGGACTTACGCTTTAAGCTGCACCTGGCCGTCTTTCACCCGGGCGTCGAAGCGGGCGATGGAGTGGCTGGCATCTTCCATGCACAGGCCGTCGCTCAGGCGGAAGCGCTGCTTTTTCAGCGGGCTGGCAACCCATAGCGCGCCGTCATGTTCGGCGATAATCCCGCGAGACAGCACGCTGGCGTTGAAGAACGGGTCAATGTTGCTGATGGCGAATACCCTGTCGTCCTGGTAGGGACGGAAGACTGCCACCTGCTGCTGGCCGAGCTGCGCGCAGACGCCGGTGGCCGGCAGGATGTCGTCAATTTTGCAGATGTTTACCCACTGGCTCATACGTTTTCCTCCACCAGCGTGACCGGGATGCGCTCATAGGGCGTGGCCGGGCGGTGCTGGTCACGTTCCGGCACCACCTGTACGTTCGGGTCGCGCTGGTCGCTGTTGATAAAGTGTTTGAAGCGGGTCTGCGCCGCCGGGTTGTTGACGGTTTCGGTCCACTCGCAGGCGAAGGCGGCGCGCAGGCGAGCCAGCTCCTCTTCCAGATGGTCGTTCAGGCCCAGCTTGTCATCGATGATGACGCTGCGCAGATAGTCGATGCCGCCTTCCATGTTGTCCAGCCACGGCGCGGTGCGGGTCAGCTTATCGGCGGTGCGGATGTAGAACATCATAAAGCGGTCGAGATACTTAATCAGCGTCTCGCGATCAAGGTCCGCGGCCAGCAGATCGGCGTGGCGCGGCTTCATCCCGCCATTACCGCACACGTACAGGTTCCAGCCTTTCTCGGTGGCGATGATCCCCACGTCTTTGCCCTGGGCCTCCGCACATTCGCGGGTGCAGCCGGAGACGCCGAACTTCATTTTGTGCGGGGTGCGGATGCCTTTGTAGCGGTTTTCCAGTTCCACGCCGAAGCCGACGCTGTCGCCGACCCCGTAGCGGCACCAGGTGCTACCGACGCAGGTTTTCGCCATCCGCAGCGCTTTGGCGTAGGCGTGGCCGGTTTCGAAGCCCGCTTCAATCAGCTGACGCCAGATCTCCGGCAGGTCGTCTTTCTGCGCGCCAAACAGGCCGATGCGCTGGGAGCCGGTGATTTTGGTGTACAGATTGAATTCACGCGCGATGCGGCCCACGGCGACCAGCCCTTCCGGCGTGATTTCGCCGCCAGCGGAGCGCGGGATCACCGAGTAGGTGCCATCTTTCTGAATGTTGGCAAGGAAGTTGTCGTTGGTGTCCTGCAGCGGCGTGTGCTGCGGTTTGAGGATGTACTCATTCCAGCAGGAGGCCAGCAGAGAGCCGACGGTCGGCTTACAGATCTCGCAGCCATAACCCTGACCGTGTTTTTCCAGCAGTTCGTCGAAGGTTTTAATGCCTTCCACGCGGATCAGGTGGAACAGCTCCTGGCGGGAGTAAGCGAAGTGTTCGCACAGGTTGTTGTTGACCTCGATGCCCTGTTTCGCCAGTTCGGCATTGAGCACCTGCGTCACCAGAGGGATACAACCCCCGCAGCCGGTTCCGGCTTTGGTTTCCGCTTTCAGCGCCGCGACGGTGTGGCAGCCTTTGTTGATGGCGGCGATCAGGTCGCCTTTACTGACGTCAAAGCAGGAGCAGATCTGCGCGCTGTCCGGCAGTTTATCGACGCCGATCGACGGCTTGCCGCTGCCGGCGTGGGCCGGAAGGATCAGCGAATCCGGATTTTCCGGCAGCTCGATAGCGTTGAGCACCAGTTGCAGCAGATTGCCATAGTCGCTGGTGTCACCGACCAGCACCGCGCCGAGCAGCGTTTTATTGTCGGCGCTGACGATCAGGCGCTTATAAACTTCTTTGCTTTCGTCGAGATAGACGTAGCTGCGGGCGCCCGGCGTACGGCCGTGGGCATCGCCGATCCCGCCCACGTCCACACCCAGCAGCTTCAGCTTGGCGCTGAGGTCGGCGCCGGTGAAGCTGTTTTCACTGCCGAGGAGATGGTCGACGGCCACCTGGGCCATTTTATAACCCGGGGCGACGAGGCCATACACGCGGTTGTTCCAGCTGGCGCATTCCCCGATGGCGTAGATGTCCGGGTCGGAGGTCTGGCAGCTATCGTTGACCATGATGCCGCCGCGCTGGGCGACCGCCAGCCCGCACTGGGTGGCCAGCTTATCGCGCGGGCGGATCCCGGTTGAGAAGACGATGAAATCGACCTGCAGCTCGCTACCGTCGGCGAAGTGCATGGTTTTACGAGCCTCGGTGCCCTGCTGGACGATCTCTTTGGTATTTTTACTGGTGTGAACTTTCACGCCCATGCTTTCAATTTTGCGCCGCAGCTGCTCGCCGCCCATCTGGTCGAGCTGCTCGGCCATCAGCATCGGCGCGAACTCGATCACGTGGGTTTCCACGCCGAGGTTTTTCAGGGCGCCTGCGGCTTCCAGGCCTAGCAGGCCACCGCCTACCACCGCGCCGCGTTTGCTGCGACGGGCGCAGGATTCAATCGCGTTAAGATCTTCAATGGTGCGATAAACGAAGCAATCCTGAGTTTCCGCGCCTTTAATCGGCGGGATCCAGGGATACGAGCCGGTCGCCATAATCAGCTTGTCGTAGAACACGGTGCGCCCGGCGCTGGAGTGGATCACCTTCTCCTGGCGGTTGATGGTGATCGCCCGTTCGCCGACCAGCACCTTGACGCCGTGTTTCTCATAGAAACCTTCGCGCACCAGCGACAGCTCTTCTGCAGTATGGTGGGAGAAATAAGACGACAGGTGGACACGGTCGTAGGCGATACGCGGTTCTTCACAGAACACGGTAATGTCGAACTGTCCGGCAGGCGCCTTATCGAGAAGCTCTTCGATAAAGCGATGGCCAACCATGCCGTTACCGATGATAGCGATTCTGACTTTGCTCATTTTTGCCTCGATTTCTTTTCTATTACCGCCTACCTTAACGATTCAGCCATCAGGCTTATTGATGCAAATCAATGACAACTTCACCTACCACTTAATGGGTATATAATTGATTTGTCTGTATTTTTCTAAGTTATGGAAAACGCTGGCTTTTCCTTTTTGCTGATTTTGTGTACAAGAATTGGATGGGCCGCGATTGGGGTTGGGCAGAAAACTAGCCATATTGAATGGAGAAGGTGATATGACAGCAGCGCCGCTTTGGTTAATTCAGAACGTACGCCTGGCAGACCGCGACGGCCTGTGGCAAATAGCGATTGATAAGGACCGCTTTGGCGAGATCACGCCGATGGGCGAGGCGCGCGACGAAAGCTACGAGGTGTTGAACGCTCGCGGCGGGCTAGCGATCCCGCCTTTTATTGAGCCGCATATCCACCTGGATACCACCCAGACGGCCGGCGAGCCGCACTGGAACCAGTCCGGCACCCTGTTCGAGGGGATTGAGCGCTGGGCGGAGCGAAAAGCGCTGCTCAGCCATGAGGACGTCAAAGCCCGGGCGTGGAAAACCCTGAAGTGGCAGATCGCCAATGGCGTGCAGTTTGTCCGCACTCATGTCGACGTCTCCGATCCCACGTTAACGGCGCTGAAGGCGATGCTGGAGGTCAAACGGGAGGTCGCGCCATGGGTCGAGTTGCAGATAGTTGCTTTTCCACAGGAGGGGATCCTCTCTTACCCCAATGGCGAAGCGCTGCTGGAGGAGGCCCTCAAGCTGGGGGCGGATGTTGTTGGGGCCATCCCGCATTTTGAGTTCACCCGTGAATATGGTGTGGAGTCGCTGCATATCGCCTTCCGGCTGGCGCAAAAATATGATCGCCCGCTGGATATTCACTGCGATGAAATTGACGATGAACAGTCGCGCTTTGTTGAAACCGTTGCCGCGCTGGCGTTAAAGGCGGGGACAGGGGCGCGGGTGACGGCCAGCCATACCACCGCCATGCACTCCTATAATGGCGCTTATACCTCGCGCCTGTTCCGCCTGCTTAAGCTCTCCGGTATCAACTTTGTCGCCAATCCGCTGGTGAATATTCATCTGCAGGGCCGGTTTGATGACTACCCTAAGCGACGGGGGATTACCCGGGTGAAGGAGCTGATGGCGGCGGGGATCAACGTGTGCTTTGGTCATGATGACGTCTTTGACCCGTGGTATCCGCTGGGGACCGGCAATATGCTGCAGGTCCTGCATATGGGGCTGCACGTCTGCCAGCTGATGGGCTACCAGCAGATCAACGACGGCCTGAAGCTTATCACCGACAACAGCGCCCGCACATTTGGCCTGGAGGATTACGGCATAGTCAGCGGCAACCCGGCTAACCTGATCATTCTCCCGGCGGAGAATGGCTTTGAGGCCGTCCGCTGCCAGGTGCCTGTGCGCTGGTCAATTCGCCAGGGAAGGGTGATCGCGACCACCCAGCTGGCGCAAACCTGGATCCAGACCGACCGCGGTGGCGAGGAGCTCTCTTTTATGAGGAACAGCCCCCTTGCGGACGCAAAGGGGCCGAAGGCTTAGTGAGACGCCGCCTGAGCGTTGTTCTGGCGGTGACGGGAGACGAAGCCGAGGATAAAGCACATCACGAATACCACGGCATAGAGGCCGTTAGCGGTGTGCAGCGCTGCCAGTGGACCGCTGGCAGCCACAATCGGGCCGGTGACCACGAAAGTGAGCATGGTGCCGATGGTGCCGCAGGTGAGGATAAAGTTCACCAGCTTCGGCGAAGCGACCCGCGTCTGCTGCGAGCCGAGCGTAATGATCGAGGTGTAGATGGCGCTGGAGAAGAAGCCCAGGGTCAGAATAAACCACGGCATATGCTCCGGGGAACCATTGATAAACAGGTACATCAGCACCGTCGCGAGCCCGGCGAGGACGGTTAAGATACGCTGCAGGTCGAAGAAGCGCAGGATGAAGCTGAATGACCACATGCCGATCATGTAGGACATCCAGAAATCGCTCACCAGTTTACCGGCATCCCCGAGGCTCATGCCCAGGCTCTTCGCATATTCCGGTACCCAGGAGATAAAGCCCAGCTGACCGAGGATGTAGCACAGCGCCGCAACGGAGAGGAACAGCACGCCGATGCCCCACTTCTCTTTCACTACCGGCTGGTTGTTTTCGCTCTGCGCTTTTTTGCCCAACACCGGAAAATCACAGCCGAAAGTCAGGACGAAAATGGCGACATACACCAGACCAATACAGGCGTAGACCCAGTACCACTCGATGCTGCGCGCCAGCAGGACGGCGGCGACCATCGGGAAAATCATTCCCGCCATGCTAAAGAAGGAGTCGGTAAACAGCAGACGCGCTCCGCGCTGACGGCCTTCATACATATGGGTGATCAGGAAGGTCCCGATCGACATGGTGATCCCGCTCACCAGGCCGAGAACGAACATCGACGCGGAAAACAGCGCCAGGCTGTGGCTGAGCATCAGGCCGGCCACCGCCAGCACCATCAGAATAAAGCCAAAGCGCAGCTGAGTTTTCAGCGGCACGATTTCCATCAGCCAGGCATTGAGGAAGATAGAGATCAGAATACCGGCGTTCAGAAAGGTAAAGGTGTTGCTCATACTGGAAACGGGCAGATGGAAATAATCCGCAATGTTACCCATCACCATCCCGGTGACGATCACCAACGCGCCGGTCAGGGCGTAGGAGAAGAAGCTGATCCATGTGAGCTTAATACGGTTGCTGTTAGTCATGACTGGCCTGTGAATAGAAAGGTAAAGCGCGTTGACGCTGCGCCGGGCGGACAGATTTTATTCGTTCAGGTGATGTAATCAAATGTTTATTGTGAAAGTGGTTATCTTTTGCATGGTTTAATGTGACATGCATCACACTTTATTCGCCGCACAGGAGAACGTTTGCGCGGTTACAATTATTACAGCTAAGTAAAATTTGGTAAAAGGCTGGCCCAGGATGCAAAGGCTCTTTAGAATCAAGGCACTCGCTTTTATTCTGCTCCGTTAAGGAATTTCCATGCTCAAATCAACACTGGCGGCGATGGCTGCCGTTTTCGCCATTTCAGCGTTCTCCCCGGCCATGGCGGCAAAGGGCGATCCGCATGTGCTGCTGACCACCTCGGCAGGGAACATTGAGCTTGAGTTAAACAGTCAGAAAGCCCCGATTTCCGTGGATAACTTCCTGAAGTACGTCAACAGCGGCTTCTACAACAACACCACCTTCCACCGCGTGATCCCGGGTTTCATGGTGCAGGGCGGCGGCTTTAACGAGCAGATGCAGCAGAAACAGCCTAACCCGCCGATCAAGAATGAAGCAGACAACGGCCTGCGCAACACCCGCGGGACCATCGCGATGGCGCGTACCGCCGACCAGGATAGCGCCACCAGCCAGTTCTTCATCAACGTGGCGGATAACGCCTTCCTTGACCATGGTCAGCGCGACTTTGGCTATGCGGTGTTTGGCAAGGTAGTGAAAGGTATGGACGTCGCGGATAAGATCTCCCAGGTCCAGACCCATAACGTCGGCCCATACCAGAATGTGCCGACCAAACCGGTCGTTATCCTCTCTGCGAAAGTGCTGCCCTAATCCTTCCACGGCGCGGTGTGCTATCGCCGCGCCCGGTTGCCTCCCGGCATAACCTGAAATTGCTGCTTATACTTGTGGCACACAGGGGACGATAAGGGGGGCGACGATGCGTCCACTCACCGAAAAGCAAAAATCCCGACTCTGGGAACAGACACGCAATACCAATTTTCAGGCCAGTCGTCGCCTTGAAGGCGTGACGGTGCCGCTGGTTACGTTGACTGCCGAAGAGGCGCTGGCGCGTCTGGCGACGCTGCGGAGGGAGTATGAGCGATAAATTCGGCGATGAACGCGATCCTTACCTCTACCCGGCGCTGAATGTCCTGCGCAACCGCCTCGGCATCCGGCAGGCTAAAAATCTGCAACAGGCCGCCTTTGAGATGACGGCGTTGCGGGCGGCAACCTTGCCGCTGGGGCCGCGGGTGCGCGGCTTACCCTATCTATGCGCGATTCATCATCAGCTGTATCAGGATCTGTTTGACTGGGCCGGCCGGTTGCGTGAAGTGAACCTCTATCTGGGCGATACGCCGTTCTGCCACTTTGCCCGGATCGAGGAGGAGGGGAACGCCCTGATGCAGGCCCTTGAGCAGGAGGATTATCTCAATGGCCTGCCGCGCGAGACCTTTATCGAACGCCTGAGCTGGTTCTATGGCGAAATTAATGTGCTGCATCCTTTTCGTCTTGGCAATGGCCTGACCCAGCGCATTTTCTTTGAACAGCTGGCGATACATGCCGGCTACCTGCTTGACTGGCGTGACGTCGACCCCGCCGGCTGGAGCGCGGCCTGCCAGCAGAGCGCGATGGGCGATCCGGCTCCGCTGGTGGCGATCTTTCGCAAAGTGGTAAGCGAAGCGCGGGAATCTGAGTAGAATAGCCCGGTTTTGATTGTTTCGGAGCCGCTATGATCCTGCTTATCGATAACTATGACTCTTTCACCTGGAATCTGTATCAGTACTTCTGCGAACTGGGTGCGGAAGTACTGGTCAGGCGCAATGATGCGTTGACGCTGGAGGAGATAGCGGCGCTGGCGCCGGAGAAGATCGTGATCTCGCCAGGCCCCTGCACGCCGAATGAGGCGGGGATTTCCCTCGCGGTTATCCGCCACTATGCGGGGAAAACGCCGCTACTGGGCGTCTGTCTCGGGCACCAGGCGATAGCCCAGGCGTTTGGCGCGACCATCGTACGGGCGGCACAGGTGATGCATGGTAAAACCTCGCTTATTGAGCATAACGGCGAAGGGGTGTTTCAGGGGCTGAATAATCCCCTGACGGTGACCCGTTATCACTCGCTGGTGATTGACCCGCCGACGCTCCCGCCCGAGTTTATCGTCACCGCCCGCAGCGCCAGCGCTGAGATTATGGGGATCCGCCACCGCGACTGGGATCTTGAGGGCGTGCAGTTTCATCCGGAAAGCATCCTCAGCGAGCAGGGCCATCAATTGCTGGAAAACTTTCTGAAGCGGTGATTTTCAGTTGCCATTGACTGATTTTTTATGCATATTTTGTGATTATATTTTCATGATTACATCTGCATAACGAAGAGGGATGGGCAAGACATGGCAACTGAACAACCGGCAATCACCCGCGCCACATTCGATGAAGTTATTTTGCCGATTTATGCACCAGCAGAATTCATCCCTGTGAAAGGGAAAGGCAGCCGCGTCTGGGATCAGCAGGGCAAAGAGTATGTTGATTTTGCCGGCGGTATCGCGGTGACGGCGCTCGGCCATTGCCACCCGGCGCTGGTGGCGGCGCTCCACGAGCAGGGCGAAACGCTGTGGCACACCAGCAACGTCTTTACCAATGAGCCAGCGCTGCGTCTGGGACGTAAACTTGTCGAGGCCACCTTCGCCGAGCGCGTGGTGTTTATGAACTCCGGTACGGAAGCCAATGAAACGGCCTTTAAGCTGGCGCGTCACTATGCGGTGACCCGCCATAGCCCGTATAAAACCAAAATCATTGCCTTCCATAATGCCTTCCATGGCCGCTCCCTGTTTACCGTTTCCGTCGGTGGGCAGCCGAAGTACTCCGATGGTTTCGGCCCGAAACCGGCGGATATTGTCCATGTTCCCTTCAACGACCTGCAGGCGGTAAAAGCGGTGATGGATGACCACACTTGCGCAGTGGTGGTGGAGCCGATTCAGGGCGAAGGCGGCGTGACGGCAGCGACGCCGGCCTTCCTGCAGGGGCTGCGTGAGCTGTGCGATCAGCACCAGGCGCTGTTAGTCTTTGATGAAGTGCAGTGCGGTATGGGGCGTACCGGGACGCTGCACGCGTTTGAACAAGACGACGTGGTGCCTGATTTAGTAACCATCGCCAAGGGACTCGGCGGGGGTTATCAGCCGATTGGGGCGGTACTGGCGAGTGAGACCATTGTTTCCGCGCTGAAGGCGGGCAGCGGGTTGTTCCAGCATGGCCACACTTACATTTGTCATGCTACCGCCGCGTCGGCAGCTCTGGCGGTGCAGCAGGTGATTGCGCGCGATAATTTACTGGCTGCCGTCAAACAGCAGGGCGCCTATCTGCAACAGGCCCTGCGCGAGGTGCTGGGTGAGTTACCGCATGTCGGCGATACGCGCGGACGCGGCCTGTTTGCCGGCGTCGAGCTGGTGCGCGATAAAGACAACAAAACCCCGTTCGATCCTGCCCTGAAGCTGCATGCTGCGATCAAAGCAAATTGTATGGCGCGTGGGTTGATGGTCTACCCCATGGGCGGCACGATCGATGGTCAGTATGGCGATCACATCCTGATCGCGCCGCCGTTTATCATCACCCCGGCGCAGATCGACTTTGTGGTCGATACGCTGAACAGCGTGATCCGCGAAGAGACGGGAAAATTATGATCAATCGTTTACCGCCCCTGGCGGAACAGGAATGGGACGAGCAGCAACGTCAGTTAGCGGAAGAGATCATCAATGGGCCGCGCGGCGCCTTACTGCCGCCTTTTGAGCCGCTGTTACGTAGTCCCGAGCTGATGGCGCATGCCCAGCGTATGGGGGAGTATTTACGTTATCGCAGCGCGCTGGGTCAGCGTCTTTCTGAACTGGCGATTTTGCTGACAGCACGGCACTGGTCACAGCCGGTAGAGTGGGCGATCCATGCGCCAATAGCACGTGAGAAGGGCATCTCTGCCGCGGCGGTGCGGGCGATTAAGCAACAGCGCCCGCCAGACGATCTCCGGCCCGATGAGCAGGTGATCTATGACTTCTGTCAGCAACTGCATCAGCAGCAAAAGGTGAGTGATAGCACCTGGCAACAAGCCGTTGATTTATGGGGTGAGAAGGGCGTGGTGGATCTGATTGGGATAAACGGTTATTACAGTTTTCTCTCCATGGTGATGAACAGCGCCCAGACGCCCGTACCGGATACTACCGACTCTCTATTTTCTGAATAAGTTAGCCTTTTCATTCGGGCGCATAATAATGCGCCCTGCATATCAAGTGTTGTTATTGGTTCTTCCGGCGATATATATCGCAGGCTGATATTCGTTGCATGCCATTTCATTGACGCTGAGGGTAATTATGACTGGACTATTTAATAAATTAAAACTGACGCTGGCTTTGGTTATTTGTTCAGCCAGTTTTGTGACAGCAGCCCAGGACAAAATAACGGTGGGCGTGGATACCGCCTTTGTCCCTTTTGAATTTAAACAAGGTGATAAATATGTCGGCTTTGATATCGATTTGTGGGACGCTATCGCAAAGAAAATGCATATCAGCTACGAATTAAGGCCGATGGATTTCGGCGGCCTCATTCCCGGGCTGCAGTCGCGTAATCTGGACGTGGCGATGGCCGGCATAACCATTACCGATGCACGTAAACAGGTCGTGGATTTCAGTGATGGGTATTATAATGCCGACCTGTTAATAGCCGTGAAAAGTACTGATAATTCCATTGCCAAATTCAGTGATTTGACCGGGAAAAAAGTTGGCCTTAAGCAGGGGACGGCGGCGGCCAGCTTTATGAAAAGCAAATATAAAGCGAATTATATCGAGTTTCCGAATATCGATAACGCCTACCTTGACCTGCAGGCCGGCAATCTCGATGCCGTCGTTCACGATTCGCCAAATGTCCTTTACTACGTGAAGACGGCGGGTAATGGCAAGGTCAAATCCACCGGGGAGACGGACAGCATTCTGCCACAGCAATATGGCTTTGCGATGCAGAAAAACAGCAGCCTGACGCCAAAAGTGAACCAGGCTCTGCAGGCCCTGCGTGCCGATGGTACCTACGACAAGATTTACGTAAAGTGGTTTGCTAAACAGCCGAAATAACCCTGCCAGGTCGGAGCGATCCGACCTCATTTCTTCTTGACGGGTAGAATGATGAATTTTGACAGTCGCTATATTTGGGATGCTTTACCGCTGCTGATGCAGGGCTTGCAGCTGACGCTGATTATCTCTTTGTCCGGTTTGTTAGGTGGGTTAATCATTGGCTTGCTGGCGGGAACCTGCCGCGCATTAGGCGGGACAATATCAAAAACGGTATCGCTGGTGTTTGTGGAATTAATCCGCGGAACGCCGATCATGGTGCAGGTGATGTTTATCTACTTCGCCCTGCCGATGGTGTTGCCGGTGCGTATTGACCCGGTTCCTGCCGCTATTATCACCATTGTGATTAACTCCGGCGCTTATATAGCGGAGATCACCCGGGGCGCGATTCTGTCGATCAATAAAGGTTTTAAAGAAGCCAGCCTGGCGATGGGGTTATCGCCACGCAGCACCCTATTACATGTCATTATGCCGCTGGCTTTTCGGCGAATGATCCCGGCATTAGGCAATCAGTGGATTATCAGTATAAAAGATACCTCGCTCTTTATTGTGATTGGCGTGGCAGAATTAACCCGCCAGGGACAAGAGATTATTGCCGGTAACTTTCGGGCG
>ENA-OWPP01001622-OWPP01001622.1-human-gut-metagenome-genome-assembly--contig:-NODE-1622-length-18260-cov-2.658555_pt1 | contig 18260 bp, 7 predicted proteins | sample MGYA00248265_ERZ651848 | MGnify/ENA primary metagenome ERZ651848 (study PRJEB26924, sample SAMEA4378233) | human gut metagenome | biome: human gut; feature: human-associated habitat; material: faeces...
AAGCCATACCTTCTGCCGGAGTAGAAGCATTAACAGACTCAGGCAATTTATCATGAGGATAACCGGTAGAAGCTGCTCTAACCGCTTCCTTTTTGCGATCATCTACATCCCAACCCACAAGTGCATCAAGATTGTGTTTCTCTTTGAATGTTTTAGCGTAATTCAATGTAGTTGAAGAATATACATTATGATACTGATACGGATAAGTTGCTCCAAGTCCATTTAGCAGCTGTCCATTATTAGAATTTACCGGCCAATAAGTGATGGATGTATTATTAACATAGTCATAACTTACAGTTTCTTTAAGAATTAGTCCATCAATAATTTCATAAGATGCCCATAAACTATTAAAGCTTCTGAATACTTTCGACTGATTTTTATCCAGATTAATATCTTCTACAGGGTGTGTATGCGGAAAGACTTGTTGTAAAACCGGATGCAGATAATAATTCCCGTTTTCATCATATATAGGCATATTAGGGGTACAAATGAAGCTCTGCAAGAAGAAAGGATTAGCATAAGCAGTACCTTCGCTTGTTACCGAAGAATTCTGTTTAGACAAAGAAATGTTAGCTCCCATCTGCAATTTGTTATCAGCCGATTTGTGAGTTGCATTTACACGTCCGATAAATCCATCTATGGATGAAGTTTTGGATTTTCCATCTTCTTTTTTGTATGCCAAAGAAGCAAAGAATGAATTACGTTCGTCTCCACCTTGTGCCGAGAATTCATAATTTTGTGAGGAACCATGTTTACGGAAAAAAGCATCTTCCCAATCTACGTTATAATTAGAATCTGCATAAAAGTCAGCATATTCCTGAGCATAAGCTCTTGCCTCTTCATCCGAAGCCGGACCGTTATAGTTTCCATTTTCATCGGGTATACCGTACAAAGTAGCCTCATTATAACATGCTTCGTATGTTAACTCATGACGTTGCTGACCATTCACATTCTTTCTGTTTTTCATTGCCCAATCAGAGAACCCCCAATTCGCTTTGAAATTAATTCTTGTTTTACCCACTTTACCATGCTTGGTAGTAATCAAAATAACTCCATTAGCCGCACGTGAACCATACAGAGAAGCTGCTGCAGCATCCTTTAACACAGTAATATTTTCAATATCACTCGGATTGATAGAAGCCATTACATTAAATGCTTTAGAGTCACCACTTACAGCTGACACAGCAATATCACCAGAAACAACAGGAACTCCATCTATTACATACAACGGATCATTAGAAGCATTCATTGAACCCGTACCACGAACTCTAATTTGTAAACCAGCTCCCGGCTGACCACTCGTTGAGTTCACCGTAAGTCCCGGAGTTGATCCTGCTAATGCTTCCTCGAATGAAGTTACAGGAATATCTTTTAATACTTTATCTCCGCTTACAGTAGAAGCTGCTCCAGTGAATGATGATTTTTTTGTGGTACCATAAGCAACCACCATTACTTCGTCAACCATCTGTGAATCAGACTTAAGTACAACTCTCAGATTCGGTTTAATAGCCACCTCTTGCGTCTGCATTCCGATGTAAGAAATCTGCAAAGTCTTTGCAGAACTTGGTACGTTCGCCAAATTAAAATTACCATCGATGTCTGTGATTGTACCTTGAGTAGTACCTTTTACCAACACAGAGGCTCCAACAACTGGTTGCCCATCTTCTTCAGAAATCACAACGCCTGTGACTTTCTGAGTCTGAGCAGTTACTAGGCTTATGCCCACAAAAAGGCATGCCAATAACAGCATTAATTTTCTTTTCATAAATTCTCTCTTAAAGTTCAACTTTACATTAATTGTCTCTATACTCTAACAAGTTGCAAAATTATTAATAAATATGAAACTAACAATTAATTTGATAAAAAAAGGTTGTATATATAACATATTGTTATTTATAACATCGAAAATATGCTGATAAACATCTTTATTTGCTATAAATATTGTGATTTATCAAGCATGAAATGTCACTTTGTGAATGCAAAGTGTAGTAATTAACATTCTATTTGCTTGTTTTTGGATATAAAACTACCCTGCAAACGTTTCTTTTTGATTTATTATGAAGAAATGACGATAAAAAAATAGCATTTAAATTAAAGTTATGTAAATACTTAATTATTGAATTTTAATTTTTGCAGAAATTAATGCAGGTTCAACCTTAATTATAGCACAGAACTTAGTTTATTTTGTTCTTAGTATTAACTAAAAGACAATAGAATGAAGAAGATTAGTTACAGCCTTGTGTTTAACAGAAAAAAGAAGCTGAACAAAAAAGGAATGGCATTGGTACAAGTAGAAGCTTACTTAAACAGGAGAAAAATGTACTTCTCAACCAGGGTGTACCTCAAACCAGACCAGTGGGACGTAAAACGTAGAATGGTAAAGAACCATCCTAATTCAGATGCATTAAATCGAATGCTATATGATTTTATAGCTGACATTGAGCAGAAAGAACTGGGATTATGGCAACAGAGAAGATCGATATCCTTGGATTCGTTGAAAGACTCTATTGAAAAACCGGAAAATAATGGGAATTCATTTCTGACCTTTTTTAAAGAGGAAGTCAGCAACTCTTCTTTAAAAGAGAGCACCAGGCAGAATCATCTTTCCACTTTAGAATTGCTGCAAGAGTATAAAAAGGACATTGTATTCACTGATTTGACATTCGAATTTGTGTCTTCATTTGATAATTATCTGCAGTCCAAGGGGTATCATCTCAATACCATTGCCAAGCATATGAAGCATTTAAAACGATATGTGAATGTAGCTATAAATAAAGAGTATATGGATATTCAGAAGTATGCTTTCAGAAAATATAAAATCAAAAGCATAGAAGGAAGTCATACGCACTTGTCGCCGGAAGAGCTGAATAAAATGGAGGAGGTGAATCTGGAAGGGAAGTTTACGAAGTTACAAAAGTCAAAAGATGCCTTTTTATTTTGTTGTTACGCCGGTTTGCGGTACTCTGATTTTATAAATCTGACTGCCGCGAATATTGTCGAACTCCATCAGGAGACGTGGCTGATCTACAAGTCCGTTAAAACAGGTATTGATGTGCGCCTTCCTTTATATTTATTATTTGAAGGTAAAGGACTGCGGGTGTTGGAGAACTACAAAGACGATTTAAACGGATTCTTCAAGCTGAAAGATAACTCTAATGTGAATAAAGACTTGAATGCATTAGCTAAGCTGGCAGAAATAGACAAGCGGATATCATTCCATACAGCGAGGCATACAAACGCCACCTTATTAATATACAGTGGTGCAAATATAACGACTGTACAAAAGCTGCTGGGACACAAAAGTGTGAAAACAACTCAGGTATATGCCAATATCATGGACATGACTATTGTGCATGACCTTGAGAAAGCAGCCTATTCAAAATTAGCTAATAGACCAAAAAGCTAGACAGTGATTGTCTGGAAATGTCCTGTTTTTAAGATTGGTTTCAACAGAGTTGATTCAAAATCTAACAATATGGCAGAAATAATGCATAAATCAATGTAAGAATATGCAATTTACAAGTGATTTGTCGCATATAAATGACTGTAATATACATAAAAAGTGCAATGTCAGGACTCTTTCCTTTTAAAGGAACGATCCGTTCCTTTAAAAGGAACAGATCGTTACTCACCGAGGAACATCTAATTGCTTTAAAAGGAAGAGCCAAAAGTAGTTTTAATTTCTAATTCTGTTCTAACTGATAGACTTTCCTGTCACAGGAAAATATATCATATCGAAACTAAATATTTCTTTTATATTCAAAGGTGCAAGCTGATATAAGTAATCATATAGCACAAGGAAACAAAAAACGGACAGATGTATTTCATCCGTAGATCTGCTGTTTTAAAATCCTGCCGATTTTTGTCATTCTCCCAAGCAGGTTCTGCATATTTTGAATTATACCATAACTAAATATGCTTTTCTTCAGATTTGATCTTTTTCTACTATCACGCCCAAAAAGTAATCATTCATTATGATTGGTGGTGAGAAATATTCGGGAAATATAAAAATAGTATCCAATAATAATACCTCATATAAATAAAATAAAGACATAACTTTCTTATAATGAATGAACTAAATGATTGAAATGGATAGAAACAGGGTATCATTCGTTAAAGAAAAGGGTAGTTATAATGCTGATAAATAATTGATTATCACGTTTATATATGGATACAATAACATATATGACGATTAGGTTTATATTTCTCATTATTATAATAATCAACACTTTATATAAAGAATTAGTTCTGCAAAGACTTTGCAAATTTCGTACATCGGTATGCAAACTCAAGAAGTAGCGATTAAGCCTAATTTAAAGGTAGTACTTAGGTCGGATGCTCAACAGATCGATGAAGTTGTTGTTACAGCAATGGGTATTAAAAGATCTGAAAAAGCATTAGGTTATGCTGCGACTTCAGTGGGTGGAGAAAAAATTGCGGAAAGCCGTACATCTGATGTGATGTCAAGCTTGGCAGGTAAAATTGCAGGTGTACAGATTTCCAGCACTTCATCTGACCCCGGAGCCTCTAATTCGGTCATTATCCGTGGAGTTAGCTCACTCTCCGGTACCAACCAGCCACTATATGTCGTGGATGGAGTACCTTTGAATAACTCTACCGTATACTCTACAGATGGCTTGAATAGCGGATATGATTTTGGAAACGGTGCCAACGCTATCAATCCGGATGATGTGGCAAACATGACTATTTTGAAAGGTGCTGCGGCCACTGCTTTGTATGGTAGCCGTGCTGCCAACGGTGTAGTCATGATTACTACCAAAAGCGGCCGGAAAGAAAAAGGAGTTGGAATCGAGTATAACGGTGGAGTTCAGTGGTCAACTGTTCTGCGTCTGCCGGAATTTCAAAATGAATTTGGTATGGGATGGAACGGCAACCATACAGAATTGGAGAACGGTTCCTGGGGACCTCGTTTCGATGGTTCCATGCAGTTGTGGGGTAATGTGTACAACAACTCTCAGAAACTGAAACCTTATGTGGCAATGCCTGATAACATCAAAGACTTTTTTGATGCGGGATTCAGATATAGCAACAGCCTTTCATTCAATGGAGCTACAGATAAAAGTGATTATTATGTATCATTCTCTCAGATCAGCGATGATGGTATGATCCCGACAGATGCTGACAGCTACGATAAATATACTTTTTCTGCACGCGGCAGCCATAAGGCAGGAGCGTTGACATTCTCTTCTTCACTGAATTACGCTTATCAAAAGAATAACTTTGCTACTACGGGACAAGGTTTGTCTATGCTAAACTCTTTATATCAGACACCAAGAGATATCAGCATAATAGGACTGGAAGACCAGAATGATCCGTTCAACACTCCGGGATATTATTATACCCCCTACGGAGTTATGAACCCTTATTATATTTTGAATAACTATTTGAATGAATATGAATCTGAAAGATTCTACGGAAAATTTCAATTGGATTATGAATTCCTGAAATACTTCAAGTTTACGTACCGTATGGGCTTGGATACTACAACAGGACAAAGTGACAAAGGAAAACCGAATCTGTACGCTCTTTATTATGAAGGTACTCCTAATGGAGAAGGTCAGGGCTCCAGCAGTCCTTTCTCTGGTGAAACCGGACAATATTCCGAGCAGATAACCCGTCGTCGCGAGATAAACCAGGATATTATGGTTAATTTCAATATGCCGGTTAACGATTTTAATATCAATGCACTGGTCGGTTTCAATGGCAATGAACGTAAAGTCTCTTATCAATATTCAGAAGTTAATGATTTAACGATTCCTACATGGTTTAATCTGAAGAACTCCGGCAAAACTCCTATAGTAGAACAGCACATGGAACTCAGACGTCTGATGGGTGTTTTCGGACAGTTTGAAGGTTCATGGAAGAATATGCTCTATTTAACGGTTACTGCCCGTAATGACTGGTCTTCTACTCTTCCAAAAGAAAATCGCAGTTTCTTCTATCCTGGTATTACCGGTAGTTTTATTTTCAGCGAATTATTGAATGACAATCTGCAAGATGTGATAACTTTTGGTAAGATACGCGCCAGCTGGGGTAAAACAGGTAACGATGCTGATGTGTATATGGTTAATCCTGTGTATGCCCAATCTTCCAATAGAATACCTTTCGGTTCTCTGACTTTCCCTCTAGGAGGTGTCAACGCTTACTCTGCAGGAAATGTACTCGGAAGTAATACATTAAGTCCGGAAATGACCACAGAATCTGAAGTCGGTTTAAATATGGCTTTTTTCAAAAACCGCCTCTCTTTTGACGTATCTTATTATAATAGGAATACCGATAAGCAGATTTTCTCTTTGGCTATGGACCCTGCTTCAGGCTATACAGCACAGAATATGAACCTGGGTAAGATTCGTAACCGTGGTATAGAACTCCTGATCAGCGGCACTCCGATAAGAACAAAAGATTTCAGTTGGGAACTGACATGGAACTTCACAAAGAACTGGAGTAAGGTGATCAGTTTACCGGAAGAATTGGGTGGCATTACAACGATTTATGGTCTCAATGGAGGTACCAGTATGTACGCTATAACAGGCATGCCTGTTGGTGTTTTCAAGGCTCAGGTAGCCGAACGTGATCCGCAAGGACGTATTGTAGTAAATTCATCAACAGGTCTTCCGGTTGAAGCCAGCGAATTCGGAATCTGCGGAGATATGAATAACAAATATCAAATGGGTGTTTCTACTAACTTGAAATATAAAGGTATAAGCTTAGGCATTGATTTTGATATCCGTCAGGGCGGAGTGATGTATTCACGTACTAAAGATATAAACTATTTTACCGGTAACGCGATACAGACTGCCTACAATGACCGTAATCCTTTGATTGTTCCTAACTCAGTAAATAAAATAGTGAATGGAGAAAACGTTACTTATGTAGAAAATACAACTCCTATTACAAGCTCTAACATTTATAAATACTGGGGCGACGGTGGCTCTGATATGGGAAGCTGCTTCCTGGTAGACAAATCATACGTCAAGCTTCGTTCTGTTGTATTAGGTTGGGACCTGCCCAAAAGATGGTTGGCAAAAACTCCTTTCCAGGCAGTAAAAGTGTCTGCATATGGCAATAACTTATTTGTCTGGACTCCATCCAGCAATACATTTATTGATCCCGAAATGACTTCATTTGGTAACGACCTTGAAGGTAACTATGGAGAATACACGGCTAATCCCAGCTCACGTCGTTTCGGTTTCAACTTAATGGTTAAATTTTAAACAGGAATAAAAATGAAAAAAATATTATTATATGCATCATTAGCAACAACAGCATTGTTTGCAGGTTGCGACCTGAACATCAATGACGACCCGAACTACCCGATGAATGATCAGGTGACGGCGGATTTGATATTCCCCTCTATCAGTGCTTCCATTGCTTCGGCGGTAGGCGGAGAAATTTATAATTACGCTGGCTTTTTCGCTCAGTACTATGAACAGAAACCGGAGTCGAATCAGTATAACACTCTATGTGAATATACATTTACCGAATCTTCCCAGCAAATGGATTATTCGTATAGAATCCTGTTTGCAGGAGCTTTGGAAGATGCAAAGCAGGTGCTGGAAAAGACCACAAACCCTGCCGACCGATTCGCCACTACCATACTGAGAGCATATGCCTTTCAGATAATGGTGGATAATACCAGTGACTCACCTTATTCGGAAGCTCTGCAAGGTAATGCTAATGCCACACCTAAGTGGGATACGGGTGAAACAATATATAAAGGTATATTAGGTGAGATAGATGCGGCAGAAGCAGCTTTGGATGGAAGTGGTATGGATGTGCCGGATTTGATATTCAACAAAAATATCGCTCAATGGAAAGGTTTTGCCAATGCTCTTCGCCTCCGTATGTATCTGCGTTTCATTGATGCCAACATAGATGCGGCTTCGTATACAGAGAAAGTGAAGACCTTAGTACAAAACAACGAATTCTTTACCGGTGACGTGAAACTGGATTGTTTCTTGGATGAAACAGACAAACGGAATCCATGGTATAATACGAATGCGGTCGGATTGACCGGTAATCATTGTGCTGCCTATCCGTTAGTATCTTATTTAAGCAGTACGGGAGACCCTCGAATCGCTTATGGTATTAGTAAAACAGATGCGGATGGAAAGTATGTCGGTCAACTTCCCGGAGGAAAAACACATATGCAAAGCATTCTGGGTACTGACAACTGGAAAAACAAAAACGTAAGTGCGATTGATTACTCTATCGGGGCCACAAAACCTGTCTATTTCTTTACTCAGGCTGAATTACAATTCCTGATAGCTGAGGTATATGCTCGTTTCCACAATGATGATGCGAATGCAAAGAGTGCTTATGAAGCAGGTGTAACTGCCGACTTTGCCGTTCGTGGATTTGCAGGTCAAGAGAATACCATTTTGGAAGGAGCGTGTGCATGGTCTGCTGCTTCTACACAGGCAGACAAGTTAAACTTGATATATATGCAGAAATGGGTATCTCTTTTCTACATGGATCATATGGAAGCATGGAGTGAGATTCGTCGTACAGATTGTCCGAAACTGTCTTCTTATTCAGCAGCACAGATACAGGCTAACGAGTCAGTATACACTCCGGGAGAGTTAGTTGCTCCATGGACTAATGGTCTGGAAGCGGGTGGACTGATGAAACGTATGACTTATCCATTAAGCGCACGTCAGCAAAATGTGAATACTCCTGCAGGAGTACCGGGAAGTACTCCGGTTTGGTGGGATATCAAATAGTAACCAATAACTTAGTAAGTTTTACGTATGAAAAATATAATATACAGCATATTAGTATGTTTGCCGTTTGTCTTTGGAGCTTGCGACAAATCAACAGATGACACTTCTAAAGTCACCTATTTTGTTACGTTGGAAAGAGAGGGTGATGAAAAGATCGTTTTAGAAAAAGGGCAACCCTTTGTGGAGCCGGGATATTATGCGGAAATGAACGGAGAGGATATCACTGAATCTGTTCAGATAAAAGGAAGTGTTGATGTCAACACTCCGGGAATCTACAATTTAGTATATGCGGCATACAATGAGGATGGTTTTGCCAAAACATTTACACGAACAGTATATGTGGCAGATAATACTGCTTCTCCTTTGAAATCCGGAATTTATACCGTAGCCGAAGGAAGCAAACGTACCGCCCCTTCTGTGGTAGCTTTCAGTGGATATGAGATTGTGATTTTGCAGATGGAACCGGGGATTTTTTATATCAGCGATTTCTTAGGAGGCTGGTATGACCAGCGTACCGGCTATGGCCCGGATTATGCAATGGTTGGCAAATTCGAATTGAATGATGATAATACCATTACTCCTCTGGAAAGTTGGGGAGATTCCATGGATCAAATGACTAATACATTATTGGACACTGCGACTGGGACTCTGAAATGGACTGTTGCTTATGCCGGTCAGCTATCTTTTGACATTATAGTAAAACAATAAAAATACGATTATGAAGAAATATATGATATTACTTTTAGCTTCACTGGCTTTTACATTCGTGGCATGCGACAACGATACAGAACCAGGTGGTACTGCTGTTGAAAAAATGGCAGGAGACTGGTGGGTGACAGTGAATGCATTTATTGACGGGAAAGAAGTAGAAGATCCTTTCGGAGCAGGACATCTGCAAATGAGTACTTACAATACAGCCAGCAACAGTGAAACTGAAATGTGGCTGGATGATTTAGGAAACTTCTGGGAATATAAACTGAAAGTAAACGTGAATTATGCAGCGAGGACTTTCTCGACAACAGGCTTTGTGGATAATGTAACATATGAATCCAAAGTGAAAATAACTGATGGCAAGGTACTGGAAAAAGCTGCCACAACTCCTAGTGGTATGCCTGCTGACAGTATCGTATATATGGTACAATTCGACGACGATGAAAATGGATTAACTTATAAGGTTTCAGGCTTCCGTCGAACAGGTTTCCCTGCTGACGATTTTTAACAGAAGAGTTTAAATATAGAGAGGGCTGTTCCAATGATCGGAGCAGCCTTTTTGCAATCTAACCTCAACTAAGACAGATCAATATATAAGCAGTCTCCAATATTTACAATATTTCCTTGCCTTTAAAAGAAAAATGAATGGGACAATGTTTTTAATTAGCAACATCCATTACCTGATTAATTGTATACAAATAAAGGTGCCTCTTATGGCATGATACTATTTTTTATTTATAATAGCTCCTTATTTTATAGATATAATATTGATTATAAGATAAATAGTTTTCATTTCGGTAGAGAAGTGGTATTACATAAAAGAGAGTAAAACATTAGCTGAATTAGGGTAATTAACTGTCAAATAGATATATAAGCTATTTCTGCTTGATAAAATATCGACTGGTGTTACTGATTTATCCCCTATATACATGATTGATTATCAGCTATATATAAATTTATTAGTTCTGCAAAGACTTTGCAGATTTCGTATATTGGTATGCAGACGCAGGAAGTGGTTATAAAACCGAATCTGAAAGTTGTGCTAAAATCTGATTCTCAGAAACTTGATGAGGTTGTGGTGACTGCGATGGGGATTAAACGTTCTGAAAAGTCTTTGGGATATTCAGTGACAAGTGTTAAAGGTGATGAAATAACCAAGGCACGTGAAAGTAATGTTTTAAACTCCTTATCAGGTAAGATCGCAGGTGTACAGATTGGACAGTCGTCAGGTACTGCAGGGGGAAGTTCTAGTATTCAGATTCGTGGTGCTTCTTCTATTGGTAGCGTGTCGTCTCCACTTTTTATTGTTGATGGTTTGCCTATTGACAATGGGGCGTTCAATCCGGACAGAACTAATGGCATTGTTGATGTTGGAAACCGTGCAGGAGATATTAGCTCGGATGATATCGAGTCTATTAATGTTTTAAAAGGGGCTGCGGCAACTGCATTGTATGGTGCGCGTGCGAAAGATGGTGCTATCGTAATAACTACCAAAAAAGGTAGTCGCAATTCGCAGGTATCTGTTACAGTTAATTCTTCCACACGTTTTGAGAATGTTTTGAAACTGCCAGATTTTCAAAATGATTACGCACAAGGAAGTTATGGCAAATATAATGTAAAAATGTTGAATGGTTGGGGGCCTAAGATATCTTCTGTGCAAGATCAGACATTTGCAGATTTTAAAGGAGAACAGGTTACTTTGCAAGCATATCCTGACAATGTAAAAGATTTCTATGAGACAGGTATGAGTTATATAAATAATGTCGCAATTGCTGGTGGTACAGAACGTTCTGATTTTAGAATCAGTGTCTCTACTACTAATCAGACAGGGGTGGTGCCCGGATCCGATTATAATAAATATGCTTTTGCCGTTAATGGTGGTATGAATTTCACCAAGAACTTCACAGGGCGAGTTTCAGCACAGTACATCCGCTCTGATTCGGAAGGACGGCCTGCTCAGGGATCTAATGATAATAACTTGCTCATTCCTTTGATAAACGGAATGCCGCGTACGGTAAATATCAACGATGTGAAAAACAATTGGATTGACGAATACGGTAAGCAAATATCACTGGATCCGGAAGGAAAGAGTAACAATCCGTATTGGATAATCAACAAGAATAAATTTACTAATCAGTTGGATCGTCTTATCGGCAATATTGTTTTGACTTATAAACCGATAGAAGGACTGACAATCTCGAATAATGCAGGAACTGACTTTTATACAGAAACCAGACGTAAAGTATATTCGAAAGGGACAATTGGTAATCTTGAAGGACAGTTCCAGACATGGGATCTCTATAAGCGTATTTTGAATAATGATTTGATGATATCGTATGAGAAAACATTTGCGGAAGATTATGGAGTAAAAGTAATGTTGGGACACAATATATATCAGGAAGACTGGAGAAATAATAATGTGTTGGCGCAAAATCTGGTTGTAGATGAATTGTATGCATATACTAATGCTAAGACAACGAGTCCGGTAAATTATACCTCTAAGAAACGGCTGGTTGGTCTTTATGGAGATATAAGCTTCAGTTATAAGAATATGGTATTCTTGGATGTGACAGGAAGAAATGACTGGTCATCTACATTACCTGTAAATAACCGTTCTTATTTTTATCCGTCAATTAGTGGTAGTTTTATTTTTACAGAATTGATGAAGAATAAGGATGTTTTGAGTTATGGTAAATTGCGTATGAGTTATGCTAATGTCGGTAGTGATGAACAACCATACCAGTTGGCGTTTCAATATACTCCGGTTAATTCTTATTTTTTGCAGTATAATTTAACGAATGTTTTTCCCCATAATGGATTAGTAGGATTTACAGGTCCTCGTGTATTGCCGAATGAGAATCTTAAACCACAAAATCAGGCATCGTTTGAGGTAGGTACTGATTTACGCTTTTTCCAAAATCGTATTCGTTTAGACTTGACTTATTATAAAAGTGTAACTAAAAATCAAATCGTAAGCATTGATGTTCCTTTGTCCACGGGGTATTTTGCCAATAATATTAATGCGGGAAAAGTATCTAATAAAGGGATTGAAGTAGCATTAGGAGTTACCCCTGTACAGACTAAGGACTTTAAATGGGACTTGGAGGCTACTTTTGCAAAAAACACCCAGAAAGTTGATGAGCTGGCAGAAGGGTTGGATGAGTACTCGTTGACTAGTGGATTGAGTGGATTGCAGATAAAAGCGGAAGTTGGTGGTTCGTTTGGTCTGTATGGTACAGGTTGGAAACGTGATGATTCGGGCAATTATGTTATTAACGAAAAGACAGGACTCCGTGAAATTGTAAACAATGTGCGTTTGGGAGATGTTTACCCGGACTTTACAATGGGTATTAATAATACGTTCTCTTACAAAGGTTTCACATTGAGTTTCCTGATAGATATTCGTCAAGGTGGTTCTCTTTACTCTGAAACAGTGGGTACTTTACGTACTACCGGACTTGCTGCTGAAACTGCTGCCCATCGAGAAGATGCGTCGTTTATTGAACCGGGAGTCATCTTACAATCTGATGGAACTTACAGAGCTAATGATGTGCCGGTTAAAAGTATGCAAGATTATTGGGGGCATGTGGCAAAATCAAGTAATAATGAGGGTAATATTTTCGATGCTTCATATGTTAAATTACGTGAGTTGAACTTTTCTTATAGCTTTCCTAGAAAATGGTTCAGAAGTTTCTTTGTCAAATCTCTTGATTTAGGCTTTGAGGCTCGTAATCTTTGGATTATAAAAGATCATGTGCCTCACATTGATCCGGAAGCTAACTTTTTTGGACCTGCACAGATCGGTGGGGGAGTTGAGTTCAATAGTATCCCGACAACAAGAAGTTTCGGATTTAATATTAGATTGACATTATAATAATTATCAAAGAGAAATAATATGAAAAATAAAAGATCAATATATACTATAGCAATCATATTTACATGTGCTATTTTGAGCTCATGTAGTGATTGGTTGGATGTTAATCATAATCCAAATTCTGCGGAAAAGGTGGATCCCGGATATTTATTCAATTATGCAGTAGTGAATTGGGCTGGTAGTCGTACCGGAGGAGATGCTTACATTCCTCTTTCTCAAAGTATCCAGTGTCAGGCAGACGGCGGCGATGATTATGGGGGCTGGGCGGAAGGTTATTATGTCATAGATCCATATAGCCTTGGTAATACATGGAAGCATTACTATTCTGTTGGAGGTAATAATTTGCAGTTAGCTATCAAAAATGCTCAAGAAGCTACTCCTGTCAATCATAATGGAATTGCTCAATGTAAAATTATTCTAGCTCAACATATTTATGAGACAACAATGATATGGGGAGATATTCCATTTACAGAGGCTTGGGTAGAAGGAGTTAAGTATCCAAAATTTGATTCTCAGGAAGTAGTTTTGAATGGTGTAGTAAGCTTGTTGGATGAAGCGTTGAATGAGATCAACTTGGATGATCCTTTGGCCATTACTGATTACGATATTTTTTATAAAGGTGATATGCAAAAGTGGATTCGGTTGGCCAAATCTTTAAAATTCAGAACTTTAATGACAATGGTGGATAAAGATCCGACGAAAGCAGAACAGATTGGAAAGTTGATAAGTGATGGTGGTATGATTAGTTCGGCTGATGATAATCTGCAGTTCCCATATTTACAGACTGCCGGTAATGAAAATCCTAAATATAAAATATTGGAGAAGTATACAAATGGCATCAATATTATGTTTTTTGCAAATAATAATGTATTGAAGCCTATGCAGGAACGTAATGATTCTCGTATTTCCAGATATTTTGAACCGGGAGCTGACGGGGTGTATCGAGGCTTGGATACTCGGCAGGCAGCAGAAGAAACTGATGATGAAAATGCGGAGTTATTATCTTCCGTTATAAGTAAGTATCTTTTTAGAAAAGAGGCACCTGAATTAATTTATTCTTATCAGGAACAGTTATTTTTTGAAGCGGAAGCGTATGTACGTGGGTTGGGAGTAACTTCTAATTTGGTGAAGGCTAATGAATTATATAAGAAAGCTATTCAAACAGCTTGTGATTATTATGAAGCAGATCCGGTAAAGACAACTGAATTTATTGATGCTTTGGATGATTTAAACACATTGGAACCTGATAGAGCTTTATATGAGATTCATATTCAGCAATGGATTGATTTGATGGACAGACCGTTGGAAGAATTTGTACAGTGGAGAAGATCAGGATCCAATGGTAACGAGGTACCTGTACTTACTGTGCCAACAGAAGCTACTTCTCGGGAACTTATTCGTAGATGGGAATATAGTCCTGAGGAAATGACTGCTAATCCTAATGCACCCAAAGAATCTCCTAAAATTTGGGAAAAGATGTGGTTTGATTTATAGATTCTAAGGTGATAAATGATACGAAAAAGAGGACAATAAAACATTGTCCTCTTTTTTTTTGTTATATTTGCGCCCACATTATTATATATAGAAGTAAAGAATGAAAGAATTTGTAATATCCGAAGCCAAAGTAGAGACAGCAGTGCTTGTCGGACTCATCACACAAACGCAGGATGAGCGTAAGACGAACGAGTATCTGGATGAACTGGCTTTCCTTGCCGAGACGGCTGGGGCGGAAGTAGTGAAACGATTTACGCAGAAGTTGCCGACAGCTCATTCAGTGACTTATGTCGGAAAAGGAAAGTTGGAAGAAATCAGACAATATATTCGTAACGAAGAGGAAGAAGAACGTGAAGTAGGAATGGTCATCTTTGATGATGAGCTTTCTGCGAAACAGATTCGTAATATTGAAGCCGAACTGAAAGTGAAGATACTGGACCGTACTTCACTGATCCTTGATATATTTGCCATGCGTGCACAGACAGCCAATGCGAAGACGCAGGTAGAGCTGGCACAATATAAATATATGTTGCCGCGTTTGCAGCGACTTTGGACTCACTTGGAACGCCAGGGAGGAGGTTCCGGTGCCGGTGGCGGTAAAGGTTCCGTGGGACTTCGTGGTCCGGGTGAAACACAGCTCGAGATGGACCGCCGTATCATCCTGAACCGTATATCATTATTGAAAGAACGTCTGGCGGAGATTGACAAGCAGAAAGCTACCCAACGAAAGAATCGCGGACGCATGATACGTGTTGCACTGGTTGGTTATACCAACGTGGGAAAATCAACCATGATGAATCTTCTCTCCAAGAGCGAAGTGTTTGCCGAAAACAAACTATTCGCGACTTTAGACACCACTGTGCGTAAAGTGATTATTGATAATCTACCGTTCTTGTTGTCGGATACGGTAGGATTTATTCGCAAGTTGCCTACCGACCTGGTAGAATCTTTTAAATCTACCCTGGATGAAGTGCGTGAAGCAGATTTGCTTGTACACGTAGTCGATATTTCCCACCCCGGATTTGAGGAACAGATTGAGGTGGTGAACAAGACACTGGCAGAGATTGGCGGCAGTGGCAAACCTATGATACTTGTATTTAATAAAATAGACGCTTACACCTACGTGGAGAAAGCGCCGGACGACCTTACCCCCCGAACAAAGGAAAACTTAACACTCGAAGAACTGATGAAGACGTGGATGGCAAAAATGGAGGATAACTGCCTCTTTATTTCCGCCCGCGAACGAATCAATATAGACGAACTGAAAAATGTAGTTTATCAGCGAGTGAAAGAATTACACGTTCAGAAATATCCCTATAACGATTTTCTTTATCAGACCTACGAAGAAGAGGAAGAATAAACGGGAGGGATTTATGATTTCTGATTTCTGAATTATGAGTTGGCTGTGCGATTATGACGGACAACATCACAGTTCATAAATCATAATTCATAAATCATAACTCATAAATCATTTAGTATATGAAAGACTATCGTAGATTGACTGAAGATGAGGTACTTCAGTTGAAGAGCCAGTCGTGTCTGGCCGATGATTGGGGAAATGTATCAGTGGCAGAGGGCTTTAATTGTGAGTACGTTCATCATACCCGTTTCTCGGGTGAAGTGAAACTGGGGGTATTCGAATCAGAATTTACATTGCCGGGGGGAATCAAGAAACATTCGGGATTGCGTCATGTGACGTTGCATAATGTATCAGTGGGCGATAACTGTTGTATTGAGAATATCCAGAACTACATTGCTAACTATGAGATCGGTAGTGATACTTTCATTGAGAATGTAGATATTATTTTAGTGGATGGATTAAGCACTTTCGGTAATGGGGTAGAAGTGGCTGTCTTGAATGAAACAGGAGGTCGTGAAGTGTTGATGAACGACAAACTGTCTGCGCATCAGGCATATATACTTGCGTTGTACCGCCATCGTCCCGAACTGATTAACCGTATGAAATCCATTGCGGATTATTATTCCAATAAACATGCTTCTGCTATCGGCAGTATTGGCAATCATGTCATGATTCTCAATACAGGTTCAATCAAGAATGTCCGGATTGGTGATTACTGCCATATCTGTGGAACTTGCCGCTTATCCAATGGAAGCGTCAATAGTAATGTGACAGCGCCTGTACATATCGGTCACGGGGTAATTTGTGACGACTTCATTATCTCTTCCGGTTCAAAAGTGGATGACGGTACGATGCTGACCCGTTGCTTCGTCGGGCAGTCCTGTAAATTGGGACATAATTATTCCGCTTCCGATTCTTTGTTTTTTAGTAATTGCCAAGGAGAGAACGGTGAAGCATGTGCTATTTTCGCAGGTCCTTTCACCGTGACACATCATAAATCTACTTTGCTGATTGCCGGAATGTTCTCGTTTATGAATGCAGGTTCGGGATCCAATCAGAGCAACCACATGTATAAGTTAGGTCCTATTCATCAAGGAACGATGGAAAGGGGAGCGAAGACTACTTCTGATTCCTATATCTTGTGGCCGGCACGTGTCGGAGCTTTCTCATTGGTCATGGGACGTCATGTCAATCATGCCGATACTTCTAATCTTCCTTTCTCCTACCTGATAGAGCAGCGGAATACGACTTATCTGGTTCCGGGAGTCAACTTGAGAAGTGTAGGTACTATCCGTGACGCACAAAAATGGCCGAAACGTGATAATCGTAAAGACCCGAACAGGCTGGATTATATCAACTATAACCTGTTGAGTCCTTATACCATTCAGAAGATGTTCAAAGGGCGTTCCATTTTGAAAGAATTGAAACGTGTGTCCGGTGAAACTTCAGAAATCTACTCTTACCAGAGTGCTAAAATCAAGAACTCTTCTTTGAACAACGGAATCCGTTTTTATGAAATTGCTATCCACAAGTTCTTAGGGAACTCCATTATAAAACGACTGGAAGGCATTAACTTCCAGAGCAATGAAGAAATCCGCCAACGCCTGAAACCCGATACGGAAATTGGTATCGGCGAATGGGTAGATGTTTCCGGGTTGATTGCTCCCAAGAGTGAGATCGACCGATTACTGGATGGTATTGAGAAAGGAGCAGTCAATCGTTTAAAGTCCATCAATGCAAGCTTCGCGGAAATGCACGAGAATTATTATACTTATGAATGGACATGGGCTTATCATAAGATCCAGGAATTTTATGGCCTAGATCCGGAAACGATAACAGCGCAAGACATCATCGGTATCGTGAAAGCCTGGCAGCAAGCTGTTGTCGGATTGGACAAGATGGTATATGAGGATGCTAAGAAAGAATTCTCGTTATCTTCCATGACCGGATTCGGTGCTGATGGCTCTCATGACGAAATGAAGCAGGACTTTGAGCAAGTACGCGGTGATTTCGAAAGCAATACATTTGTGACTGCGGTGTTGAAACATATTGAAGATAAAACGGCTCTTGGAAATGA